>Ga0214921_10006810_pt1 | contig 15458 bp, 13 predicted proteins | sample LL1505_MetaG_FD_177992 | JGI IMG/M metagenome (GOLD analysis project Ga0214921, IMG submission 177992) | Freshwater microbial communities from Lake Lanier, Atlanta, Georgia, United States - LL-1505 | ecosystem: Environmental > Aquatic > Freshwater > Lake | place: USA: Georgia | collected...
TGCTCCAGCGTCTGCGTCTGCGTCTGCGTCTGTTAGCACACCCTTGAAAATTAACGACATTAAACCGGATTTAATCGGTGTATAGTTATTCAAAATCTGTAATTGTCGAAACGGGGCACATTCTAGTGAACGAACCTCAAGCTCTTTAAGTTCATTTACATCATATTCACATGTGGTATACGCGACATTATCTGTATAATCACTAAAAAAATCATTTAATTCTTGTGATACGATATTCCTATTTGTAGCGAATGCTTGGAAAATTTTAACATACATCATATTTTTCGCAGCGAGTCGTTTGCTAACATCGATGATTGCGCTGTTACGGGACTTCCAACCGATTTTATGCTTGATGTATTCAGCGGCGCAAATATAACATGATGACGCGGTGAACCATATCGCGCGAATAAAATCACAACAAGACATATTGTAATAATATTCTTTGGTTTGTTTGATGTAATTGTCATACTCTTCATCCTTATCCTTATATGTTTCTTCATGTGTGTTCGCTGATTGTGAATCCTCACAGTAACCCATTTGTTTTTCCTCGTTGATATACTCATTCAATAATTCATCCATTTACAGTAGTGTATCTTCGTGATATAATTAATAACTATACAAGTATTAATTCTAAATACATATTATGTTAATGATATAATATGTACAACTTTTTTACGCTTTCTACCGAAGTGCTTCTATCGCAACTTTTAATCTAAAATACATTTTTTTAATAAGGATACCGATCGCGTTTTCCATCGCTACTGTAAGTTCGGTTTCCTGATCGGGTTTTAACTTAAACATGTGAAGAACTTGAATCGTCGAATTCGAAGGTTTATTATCGGGTGTTTCATCATAAATGAATTTTTGTATATAAAGCGGATATTCGAGGAGTTTGTATTTCTGGTCTTGTAGGTTAGAATGACCCTCATAAGGGACGCTTTTACTAGTAAAAATGATTTCTGTATTTCCGTTACTTGCGAATCTTTTTGCTATCTTCGTATTTACATACATATATGTTTTCAATCTTCCTAAATCACCGCCAATTTCGCGGAATTTATAAAATATATTATATTCTGTAGAATCATGTGAATTCGGTATAATGTCTATTGTTTCGATGATATCTTTGTTCACTTCATATAATAATTTATGAATATTGATATTGATGAGTGAGAGAAAATCAAAATTTTGATTTGTATATTTGTATTCTAACGTAAATAATTTCATTTCAGTATTCTTGCCTAATCTCATATCATTTTGGATACATATCGGGCGAAATTGATGACTGGTTGTCGATGTCATATTTTTTGCGTGTGTGTTTACTATTTATTATGTTGATAAAACATTTATATCGATTTATAGGTCCATACTTACTGTATTTCTTTCGGAGCGTGGGCGTCTCTTTGATTTGTGAGGGGTTGATTCCGATGGAAGATCGCCTAAACTAGATACATTCACAACGGTTGGGGAGAGATGAATGTCATTGTTGGCATCGCTTCCGGTCATACCCGAGATAATATTTTGGAGTGTAAGATTGCCTGCTGTTTCAGAATTCGCGGTAGCAGCGTTTGAACCTGTGGGTTGAATATTAATCGTCTTTGTTTTCAATCGTGACATCATATCAGATACGTCTGAGGAGGGGCCTCGCATTTCCGGTCGTCTTGATTTTTGGTCGATCGGAGTAGGCATCGCTGTTGCTCCTGGGCGAACCGGTGGAGGAGGTGCGACGGGTCCCTTTGTCGCAATAGGTGGAGGAGGAGGGCGATGTTGTGCGTAAGGAGGTGGATCATTATTTCGTCCAAATCCGCCACCGCCACCGCCGCCAATGATATCATTCATGAAATTACCAAATCCAGATCCGCGTCCGTTTGGCACACCACCGCCGCCGCCGCCGCCTCCGAGTGTATTATTCGACATCGATGATACAGCTGCCTGTGTGAATTGCTGCATAAGTTCCGGATTTTGTCTCATAATATCATCCATTCCAGGAAGTGCCGACTTAAACATCGTATTCGTCATATGAAGCATAATCGCACTTCCACCCAGCTGAAAGAGAAGCTTCAACTCCGGCGACATCTTCGCTTTCGACTTGTATTTTTCGTGAAGTTCGCCGAAAATCTCATCATATTCAGTAAGGTTTTCATTTACTTGCTCTGACCAACCGTCCAATTTCAGGTCAAATGGGTCGAATTTGTTATTAAGAAACTCTAAACCAGTTATACAAGCGAGAAGCATTTTCCCTTGAAACTTCACACTATTCTGTCTCTCGCGCTCTTCCATTTGCGTATCATATTCACCCTTCATCTCTTGATACGACGAATCCATCGAGTATCGTTTTGTGAGTTGAACACCTTTCTGTTCAAGCTCTTCCAATTTACGAAGAAGCTTGAATTTCTCCTTCAACATTTCCTCTTTCGAGAGCTGTGGTGTTGGGTCGACGATCGCGTCAGGATCCATCGGGATATTATTGAATTTACCATACCCGTCCCATGTGCGATTTTCGGCGTCGGTGTTTGACGTGGATTGTCCTAAATGAATTCCGCCGTCACTGTCGGCACCTCTACCGCCAGATTCACTATCTGTCTTATTGAGATTGAAGATTCCACTCAAAAAGCCACCGCCACCGCCACCGCCACCGCCACCGCCGCTTCCGGATTCATGATTTGAAGATCGGGTCGGACCTACGTTACTGAGATCATTCAACTCATTTTCAAGTGCTGCCAATTCATTTAAATCGATATCGCCATCGCCACCCCCGCCACCGCTTCCTTTACGGTCATTATCCTTAAATTTATTGTTCATAAGTAGCTCGATTCCTCCACCGAAATTACCGCCGCCATTGTTGCTGCTGCTAGATGATTTAGCGCCACCTCCGCCAAACGTAAATGTTGGCATCGTATCCAACGCTCCTAAATCGATTTCTTCCGCCATTATATGTCGTATGTGATATAATAGAATGTAATCTTTATACTAAATTAGAGGAATTCTTTATTATTTGAGTTATACCGCACTTGCCGAATGAACCCGCCACAACCCCTGTAAAAAACAATCCGCAAGATCATCTTTCTTTTTGTGTGTTTCAAAAACGGGCATCCATTTGATATAATCTGATTTGTGTTTTCGAGAGATTTCGCCAAGCCATCGACATACTGCGATGCCGGATTTCTTACGGTCGACGTATGTGGCCGCGTCAATACAAATTCCATCTTCGCCGGTATCACCACCACTGTCGAGTGATTGAGTGAATGGTGTGTCTGTAAAGAGTTTCAACTTACATGATGCGGATATAAACTCGATTTGTGGAATATCCTTCATAATGAAATATTGCGTAATCATCCCTTGAAGCGTCTTCATTCGAGAGGCGAGTGTGCTGATTTGATTCTCAATAATCATCATGTTGATCGGTCCGCTACATTCGGATAATATCAAATCAAGGTGTTTCATCATATTGCGGCCATATGTGATTAGATCGAGATCGTGAGCATAAATATAGTTGGCTTTTTTGGGTTTGGTGGCTGGAACTGTCGAAACTGCTGTTCCGGAGATATAGTTCGAATACTTATTTTCATCGAAGGCTTCCATGAAATCTCTCGAGAGTGTGGTTTTGATTTCTTCGATAAGGTCGGATTTTCGAAGTTTCAGGTTAGTGACGGTACCGGGATCGAGAGATTGAGATGATCCGGTGGAGTATAGATTCGCCTTAATATCCATGAGTTCTCCAAGTTTCTTTTTTGCTAATAATTCAGGTTTGCGCTGAATCGGTAAAATCTCTCGAGGTGGTATTTTATATTTGGATCTCTCAGCACATTTCATACAAAATAGCACGCTAACTTGCTGTGTGGTCGGAAGAAACATCCACTTCGCTAACTTATTGTCATGAATACACGTTCGTTTCGGTGGAGGTGGAGTAACTTCCGTATTTGGTGTTTCTGAGAGATTTGGTTCGAAACGTAAATCGATTACATCCCATCTCTCGATGTGAATATGATGAATAAGATCGGTCGCGGAAGCGCCTGTAAATGCGACCGTATCTGCGATACTAAAGATACAATATGCGAGATTCTTCATACCAACATCAAAGCTAATGAGTCGCATTCTCTCGGTGTATGTAACTTGTAATGTTGAATATACCAAACATTACAAATAAAGGTTTATTATTGTTTCATATTCACATCATAAAATCTACTGATGTTGTCTTTGCTGGCGTTGAAATGCGAGAACTTGCTCTTGCGTGATTTCTGGAGCTATCATGCGTGACTGAAGTGCTTCTCTCGAGAGATAGATATCTTTCAGATCACTCTGGATATAACCGAAAGGTTCTCTCGTGTCCATGATCGAAGAATACATAAACGGAACATTACGATGTTGGTCTTGTTCATATGGACCGACTTCAAATGATCCATGTCCGCTCGCATTCACAGCATCAATACGGTTGATATTCATGATTTGGTCGGCATTTGTTGTTAAATAACGGCGATAATCCCAATTCGTAGTAATTCCTTCGGCGCGGCGTAATGATTCATTTACAGCATTACCTGGTTGCCATCCAGAGAAATTACGACCGTCACTCATAAGAGGTGGAAAATCAAAATAAACATTATGACTCGAGCTATAATTCTTGGCCCAGTGTGGTTGTGAATGCGACATTATTATGTATATCATGAGAATAAAAAAATAGATTCTACTGTTGTAATTGTTTGATGGCATAGATTAACTCAGATTTTTTGAGTCGCTGGATTTCGGCGTGCTTTTCGGGTTGATTTTTACATAATTCCTTAAGAAGTTGTTTGAGGTCGGGGACAGACATCGATGAAAGAGGAACATGAACTGGAGCTGAAGAAGGAACGGGTGTGAGTGGATTCGCGTTAGCGGGTATAGCGTCATTTACAGTATCTTGTTCTTGTTCTAATGAGTTGGCTACATCAAATTCATTATCCTCTGGTAAGGGTGTTTGTTGCGCTTTTTTATACATCATGTAAAGGATATTATCATTTGATGTGTCTGGTTCAGTTGTTCCTAAATCCACAGTAACTGTTTTTACATCAGGGGAATGAGATGATGGTTCATATGGAATATTTGTAATGATATCTGTAACGATTTCGCAACTTTCATTTGTATCATCTAAATTAGAGGATTCGGTTGTATGAACCGTATAATTTTCGACCTTTTCTACTTCGTCGTCAGTGCTGCTGCTGCTGCTGCTGCTGTCGTCAGTGCTGCTGCTGCTGCTGTCGTCGTCAGTGCTGCTGCTGCTGTCATCATCTTCGCTATCAGTTGTATTCTCGCTATCAGACGATATTTCTATGAGATGATTTGTGCGTTTATTTTGAAAAAAAGCCGTATCTAAATGAATAGTATGTGGTTCATTATAAACATTCGGTTTATCATTCATTTTTGGTTCTTCTTGATATTCTAGTATGATACTATCATTCGAAGGAAATAGTTGCCTTTTATCATTTCCATAATCTGAACGTTCGGTTGAAATTCGATATAAACGATGAATATCCAATGACGATTCCTCTATATATTGCTGTAAAATCATCGCTTGTTCGCGATGGGATTGTTCTAAAACCGTCAAACGAACCTTCATATATTGAAATATACCATAGACCAACAAAGAACAAACGGCTAAACTAACAATGATCGTCAAAAAGCTTAATTCGCCCATGATAATCTCTCGAAATCTTCGATTTATAATACTTGGCGATGTTATATTCTATAAACAAACGATTATTATATTCTTTTTATTTCCAAAAGTCCATGGTTGGAAGGACCGAAGATATGTGATCGGACACTTTTCAGCCAAAAATATTTCGTTTGAAAATGGAATATTTCATTCATTGTATAAAAATCCAAAAGTCCATGGTTGGAAGGACCGAAGATATGTGATCGAACACTTTTCAGCCAAAAATATTTCGTTTGAAAATGGAATATTTCATTCATTGTATAAAAATCCAAAAGTCCATGGTTGGAAGGACCGAAGATATGTGATCGGACACTTTTCAGCCAAAAATATTTCGTTTGAAATCAGAAAAAAGTAAAACCATATATCGTCACAATTTATAGACCCGTCCACATTATGGTCGCTTGCGAAAAATGTTGCGTAAATACGCAACAAATGGCAACATGTCCAAAAATGTCCTTTTTCGCATTTTGCGTAGAACTTTTAAAACACGATTTTTTCATGATTTGTGACTGACCAGTCACAACTTTTTTCAATCCAACGAAAATTTTGTGACGATAATTTTTTCGATATTTCGGCCGACCCCCCCGGGATGGTCCATCGGCCTTATTTTGTCTCCCATGTATATAGCCCCTTGCGATTTAGGCAACATTTTACGCAAGACTGAAAATCGCATTATGTATTATTGCGATACATGTGACATCAAAACCAATAACAAATTTGATTATAATCGCCATCTTCTATCCGCAAAGCATCAAAGGTTATGTTCAGCGAACGCCAAATGTAAAAATTACATTCACAGTCTCATTTCGGGGGGTGGGAGCGGAACCGGTGCGGAAAGCATCCCCCAAAAACCGGCATCAAATAATTATGAAAATATATACCCCCAAAAAACACCCATCAAAAAACTAGTCCAAATTAACCTCCATGAAGAAGATGAACAAAAAAACGTGGTATATAACGCCGATGCCGATGCTGATGCCTATGCCGATGCCGATGCCTATGCCGATGCTGATGCCGATGACGCCACCGAAGGTGAGGACGAAACCTTTGGTCACGTGACCAACTCTATCGTTTTGGCGGAGTATGAATGTAAATATTGTCATCGGCCTTATATGAATCGAACTGGGTTATGGCGCCATAATAAGAAATATGGAGTATCATGTATTACGAAATCAAAGGATCTCTCGAAAATAGAAAATACGACCGAATTAAAGAACGTAATTAACGTGATGATGAATATGAATAATGAATTCAAAACACAAATGATGGATATGTATAAGGCTAGTATGACGGCAATTACGACGGCTTCCTCGACGAATATCACCAATAACAATAATATGACGAATCATAATAACATGACGAACTGTTATAATCAAACATTCAATATGCAGTTTTTCTTGAATGAGAAGTGTAAAGATGCGATGAATATGAAGGATTTTGTGAATTCGATTCAATTGAATACGGATGATCTTGAAAATGTGGGGAAATTGGGGTATGTGGAAGGGATGTCGAATATACTGATTACAAATCTGAATAAAACCGAATTACATAAACGCCCTGTTCATTGCAGTGATGTAAAGCGAGAGACGCTTTATGTAAAAGACGCAGATAAATGGGAATGTGATGGACCCGATCATGCGAAAATGACGAATGCTGTATTAGCGGTGGAGCATAAGAATGTGAGTTTGATGGGCGAATGGGCGGCACAACACCCGAAATGTATGATGAGCCATACAAAGGAAAATGACGAATATTTTAAGTTGTCTAAAATTATAACAGATGGTGCGCAAGAAGGAAATATATCAAAGGTAATAAAAAGAGTGGCGAAGAGCGTAGCGATAGATAAATCGGCGATAATGTCTTTGAATACGGCATAAAAATAAATCGTTGTTTATGTCGTAAGAATGAATAAAGTGAATGAAGTCGTATCTCTTTTTGCGAATTTCATCAATTATATGGAAGTTTCGTGCTATGAGTCTCATTTTACACAGAAACACGAACAAGCTCGCGCAAATATAGTTTCTATATATAATCATGTATCAAAAACCCCAGAAGAATCGCCGTCATTAGAAGTTTGTATCTCATTTTATAATGATATTCGTGTTCTTGAAAATGTAACCGATACTGACGATCATGATTATCATATATACAAGCGATTATTACGAAGGTACATCGCAGCGCTTACGCCTACCCCTGAATGATTCGTTTCGCGCATTCCACAATTTCACTTGGATAGTCGAGTTCGCGGAGAACCTTCAACCCACCTTTTATCGTGGATATTCCGTCAGCGACCTTATACAAATACGTTCCGGTATCAGGACATACTGACATATGAAGATTCGTGATAGTCTCGCTATTGTTCTTTTCAAGAAGTTGACACAATTCGATATAATGTGTCGTAAGAATAAGATCTACTTTTGGATTTTTTGAGATATAATCAATATATCCATATGCTGCTGCTACAGCCTCATACGGATTTGTTCCCGAGTAAAGCTCATCGAAAATACAGAAATGCCGCTTTGATGGATTGTCAATAATACAACGTAAGATTTCCATACAACGACGTGATTCCGCTTGGAATAGACTATCGCGTCCGGATGTATCTGGGATGTTAAGATAACAGTGAAGATAATCATATGGATTGATTTCGGCGCGTTGATAAAAACCAAACCCGATTTGTTGAGAGATTATGATATTAAATAGCGTGGATTTTATTACTGTGGTTTTACCTGCGGCATTTGGACCGGTGATGATGAGTTGTTTGTCTAAGATAACATCATTCGCGATCACCTTGTCGGGATTGTGTGAATTCAAAGGCGCGTAAATTTGACCGAATAGTTTGGTGACACCGGTTTTCGTTTTCTTATTCTTCGTAACAACCGTTGGCAGGGGAGGCGGCGGGGGCAAGCTGGTTTCTGTGTCAGATTCAGATGGTTGTTCTTCTTCAGTTGGTTGTTTGCTATCTTCCAGCGCCGGTTGATCTTCCTTTACATCACCATCGAGAGATTGAATAAACGAGCATTTATGAATGACGCCATCGATAACAAACGACCGACATGCGGTCAAATGTTCCATATACGCATTAAATCCGAAACTGTATTCCAGTAGTTCATTTAGGTCTGTTTGTGAAAATAGTGAATAATAATTCTTCATAACATATCCGATTTGAAAAAATTTGCTTATACTCACAGAAAACGGCGAAATATCGGAAAGTGCGGTCGTAACTTCTTCAAGCAAACGATATCTCTCGGCAAGTTCCTCACGGAAAGGTTCGTATGTCGAGAGATGATACGTCTGAATAAGTTGAATCATATAGTTCATATTTACTCCCGTAGCCGTCAAATAACCGTTGATAGTATGTATATGTGTATGAACCAATTTGATATTATTGTAAAAACGCAGACACGCCATGATGTTCTGGTAAATTTGAATAAAGTAAAAAACCACTGACATCAATATATACATTTTTTGTTCGATACTTACATGTTCGAATTGTGTAAATAATTTACCGATAGAATGCTGACTGATAATCTCTTTCAATATATCGGCATATTCTGACATCGAAACACATAACCCGCGCATCAAAAGAATGAAAAACGGTATAATCAACACAATTAAAGGAGTAAGAAGTGCGATCACCGGTGATGATATATTATAAAGGCTTAGAAATTGAAGAAACGATGAAGATGTATTGAGTTTTGCGAGGAAGGGGGTTTCGATATAACTGAATTTCTCGTTGAAATCGTGGAGGTTACCGGTTCCGCGAAACTGTTTCCATGTTTCTTTCATTGTTGAAAATGCTTCGACGCAACTACTGTGAGTAGTGTTTTGTGCGATACAGCGATCCAACAGTTCATTATCGAACATTTCGAGTAAGGTCTGTGTTTGTTTCAGGTATTCGATGTCGGTTGTATAACACTTGCTCCATATAGGTAGATGTTCGGTGCCATATACGGACTTCGGAGAGAATATGTAATGGTAAAGGCCTTTTACAAGTTCTACATTATCATCGGTTTCACTCGTAATATCATCACATTTATTTACGGTGGAACCTGGTTTAGCAAACGTTGGTTTAAGTTGTAACATTTCTAGATCTTCTATAATGGATGAAGGTAACTCGTATAATTTGTCTGGGTTGGTATAAGCGATAGGAGCGCGAAATACAGAAGTAACCGCTGGACTTTTTGTGGTTCCATCGGGTTGAACAGATTTACTTGAATCCTTATGTCCAATCCCTAAATGTTCGAATAATAATGATTTTACTTTATCTGGATCACGCGGAATATCATTTACAGATTCACGCACATCTGTTAGTAGCGAACACACACTAAATGAACAACTCATTATTGTATTGTTATCATGTAACAATATAATATACGGATTCAAACACACACACACCCATAATTATACTAAACAGTTTTTATTGATTATGTTCATAACATTTTCCGGCGTGTAAAACATATAACCATTTTCGCTGACATCGTATTTGTCTTTTGTGAAAGTTCGTAAGATTTGATTGATTTCATCAGGTGTATTATATACAACTGCCTTATCTTTCAATATGATGAGATGTTCTCTTTCGAGTGACAAACCATATGTAATAACCGGTTTTCGGCATATTGAAAATTCACCACACGTTAAACCGAATGTTTCACCCCGTTCTCTTGCGTGTAATAATGCGTCACATGTATTTATGAATTGACGTTTGAAGATCATATCCGCATTACCTGGCAAATAAATTATATTTTTATGCTGATAAAATGGTTGCGTGTTCATGAATAGAAAGTAAATATCATCTCTGGTTTTTAAAATATTTTGTATTGCGTGATGAACAAATTGAATATCGAATGATTCTTTTCCACCGTACCTTCCAAAAACGATTGCGGTTTCAGGGATTGACAATTCTGAACGTAGGTCGTCGCTTGATTCAGGCATGGTTACGATATGTGGTGTAACAGGATAATTCTTTCTGTATCGCTGATTGATGGTTTCACCAATTGGCGTATATACTTGCCCATGTGGTTGTGAAATATCAAATACACATTGATTGATTGTAACACAGTGGTTTGAATATAATCCATCATATCCGCCAGACTTGATAATAAAAAGATGCGTTACGTTGTTGTTAAGTACAATCTGGTCAATTTCAGCTTGTGAAGAATAATAAAATACATCAAACCTCTGTTTGAATTTGTCATATGCTTGATTATCGACGTCGTATTCGTGCTTAATTCGATTATAATCACGCGTGATAATAATACTTTTATTTCCTAAGAGTGTTTCATTATAATGAGCGTAGTCATAAATTGCGACTTCGGTGCCTCGTAATGTCAATTTATTGGATAAAAATGCGACGGTTTTCATGGAATGATTTACAATATAATACATTATGCCTTTATATTCGATAATGTATTATACGGTGTGTGCGTGTGTGCGTGTGCGTGTGCGTGTGTGTGCGTGTGTGCGTGTGTGTGCGTGTATGTGCGTGTGCGTGTGTGCGTGCGTTAAATCCCCTCCATAAAATTCACAGGCAATTCAGTAATCGACGTCTCATAATACGCCTCGATCTCCTTCTTGATGCGCATATCACGGCGAGTAATGAAATTGATCGCAACACCTTTGCGCCCCCATCGTCCAGAACGACCAATACGATGAAGATAAATATGGACATCTTGTGGCATGTCAAAGTTAATAACTGTGCTTACCTGTTGAATATCGATACCGCGAGCAGTAACATTCGATGAAATAAGCACGCGATGAACACCTGCTTTGAATTCCTGATACGCCTTTTCGCGCTCGCGATTGTCACCCTTCTCCATTCCACTGTGAATACAGCATACAGGAAACCCATCAAAAAGCATCGCTTCATGAAGATCTGCCACGCGTTTGGTTGAATTACAGAAAATAATACACTGGGACACAGAAATCGTCTTGAACAGGTCTTTCAAAGTGAGGTATTTTTGAACATCGTCGTCAAGTGCGACATAGTGTTGTTGAATACCTTCCAGCGTCAATTGTTCGGCCTTGACTTGAATATTCACCGGATTTCTCATAAATTTTTCAGTCAAGGTATATAGCTCGGGAGGCATCGTAGCACTGAACAACACCACCTGAATATCCGACGGCATGTATTGAAAAATGTTGTAGATTTGATCATTAAAACCCGCAGAAAGCATCTCGTCTGCTTCATCGAGAACAAGCATATGAACCTGCGAGCTTTGAATATGACTGCGTCGAATCATGTCAAATACACGACCCGGACAACCGACGATAATATGTGGAACTAATTTTCGAAGTTCCGCCGCATCTTCCGCGGTTGAAGTTCCGCCGACAAGAAGGCGCATATGAAGCCCGGTCATCATCGCGGAGAGACCTTGGATCACATCATAGATTTGACGAGCAAGCTCACGAGTAGGAGCAAGAATGATCACTTGGGTTGTTGCTTTAGTGACATCAACGCTTTGTAATGCTGCGACGGTGAATGCGCCGGTTTTTCCTGTCCCAGATTGAGCCTGTGCGATTACATCACGACCGTTGATAATCGACATGATTGATTTTTGTTGAATATTACTAGGTTTTTCAAAACCATATGCGTATATTCCACGAAGAAGATCAGATGATATTTCAGCAACGTCTTCCCAAACTTTAAATTCGGGGTAAGAATCGGTCGATGATGAAGAATCGGCGTTAGTATCACCTCTGAAAGCAGTTGGGGTATCGTTGTTAAATGACATACGAATATATAATAGATCGGGCGTAATAAAGAAAATAACGAATATGTCTAATAACCATATTAAAATATATTTAAGTCGATTACAATAGGTTATAGTGTGTTACTGATTGATGAACATTCTTATATGGGTTCCTCATGTAAATATTCGCTTACTAGTAAGTTATAATAATCAACACACTTTTCATTATGATGTAACGGTATTAGTGAAAATATCAAACTCTTTGTAATTACTTTTACATTATTGAAATCTTCGTTTGAAGCGATCGACAAAAAGTATTTTTTAAAAATAGAAATAATATGTGTTTTATATGTTTTATTTATTGACTTTGATAATAATATCTCATCGTACCCGATGATCGATTGATAGATTTTTGCCCAGTCATATAACCAATCTCCATAGATGGTTAATACATCTCCTACTCTTCCTCGCATATCTATAAATTTGATTTTTCCATAACTATTAATGATAATATTTGTAAATACGGGATCTCCATGTATCATTTTTTTGATTCCTTTGTTAGCTTTTTCATAATTTTGTAATGATATAAGTATTGATTCATATGTGTGTCTACTATTATGATATAAGGAATAATCATAGTTTTCATACCTTTGTATTAGTTTGGACGCATAATTATCATACAACCTAACATCGTTTATCGAGGATTGATTCATAGAAATATCATACCTTTGTATCCGAACGATACTGTTTAAAATATGTGTAAATGTATTTTCAGTTAACATTTCGGATAAATACAATTCTGTTACGGTTATGCCATTTATTTTTTCGATTGTTATTGATGAATCATTTCCGAATAAATAGATAGGAAATAGATCCTTTAAAGATGCTGGAATATTCTCGTAATAATATCGCTCTCCTTTCAAATCGCCGTGTTTTATAATCGTATCGACGCATCCGGTCTGAATCATGTTAAAATCTCTCGGTTCAATCTTATGATTATAATAACCCAGCTCCTTTTCTAAGTCGTCAAAACAACTGACTCCTAAGTCATCGATATAAAAATCGGCATATGGTTTTCCAAAATAGATTTCATCATATGGAATATTGAAATTTTCGAGTGTTTCAAATGTGATTTTACCGATATCTGCGTTTATTTTTCCAATATTACCATGATGTGTTTTCATTCTTCGCGCAGTATAAATAATGATGGTATTTCCAAAACTCTTCAAATATTTCAAAAAATTTATATTTTTTTCGATAGGTTTTACAGTTGTATAGTCGCCCTTTACAGTAGGATATGTTACAAGTGTGTTATCCAAGTCAAAACAAAACCGTTTCTTTTTTATTATAATTTCGTCATTTAATGAATTTTTTCGTGGGTAATTGTTATAAAAAAATTTCATTTGGAGTGGGGTGCCCAAACAAATAAAATTCGACCGTAATACTGGTTTATATATGAAATTATGTCCATCCTGTATCATCTCTTGGATTACTCCACTTGTATAAAATTCGGATTTTTGGGTTTTATTCTCTTGAATAATTTTTGATGTATATTTTTTTAACTGACATATAGATGAAAATCCATAAGCACCGGTACAAGCATGATTCGAAATTTTATCCTTTTCTTTTATTTCCTTGATCACTTTGTTCTCATTTATCTTTATATACGAGTATATTGGATTATCATGTATATCTTCAAAAGAAAAAACACAATTTTCCCCATTCCATTCCGAAACGATATCACAGTTATAAAAATTGTCGCTGTCTAAGCATAATACAGGGACATCTCTCATTTCATTCAATTGAGCAATCCCGACATCAATCGTCTCTGCTGCGCCTCTTGTATTGTTATCTAGACAAAAAAAACGAAAATTGATATGCGGGTAGTTAGTTATCAAATAATCCTCGAATCTGAACGTTTTATATTCTTTGTTATATGGAATATATACATAATCGATATGAGAGGTATGTAAATTATCTAATACGTACGATATAATAGGTTTTCCATAAATATGGATTAGTGCTTTCGGTTTTTTATAACCATGTTCTTTGAATCGTTCACCTGTTCCGCCGATAGGAATAATAATGATCATTATAGTATTTGAATGACTTAAAGATATTCAAAGACATAGGTTTATATACATTTATCATAATGAAGATTGCGGTTTGCTTATATGGCCAACCCCGAATGTATGAATACGGATATACATGTTTAAATAAGTTAATAGAGGGAAATCCTGAGAACACATACGATTTTTTCTTTCATTGTTGGATAGATGATAATGTTACGTATGATTGTTCTCCTTGGCGAAAAATAGACAAAAATACGTTATATATAAAAAACCAAACCGATGTAATGGATCGTATAATTGATATGTATAAACCGATTTCATGGTTATACGAGAAACCGTTAGATAAAAATAGTCCGGATGTAATCAACGATATAGAATATCTCAAACAATCAAAAGCGTATTCAAACTGTTCGACAACCTTTAAGACAAATATATTCAATATTTACAGCCAAGTATGTAGCAGAGGCAAAGTAAGAGACGTGTTTTATGAATATATAAAAGCATCAAACACCCAGTTTGACGCAGTAATTACAACAAGATTCGATGGTTGGGATTTTCCGTGTGACTTAAAAATTCCAATCATCGAGAAAAACAAGTTATATATGTCATCGAGGCATCGACCAAGATACATCATACCTGATAATTTTTTGATCATGTCAGCTGATGTATACACACAGGTTTGTAATTTGTATGAAAACATGAAAAATTTTATAAATAATGACGAAATCGACATTAAAATGAAAAGTGTAAATGAAAAAATGGTCTTAAACGGGGAAGATATCTTATTGGCTAGTTTTTTTTTATGTGGTCATGAAGTCGATGATCTAGTGTATTTATTCAAATAGTAGATTTCTGATTCAAATATCTTCTAATTCATATAAAATTGATATAAAAGTTATATATGTATTATTATAGGCATCATCACTATTTGTGGACTACGATATATAAACGACATGGCAAAAATAACTCATCGTTATGATCTTCCGGATTATGCCGCATTTATGAATATGG
>Ga0214921_10006811_pt1 | contig 15457 bp, 15 predicted proteins | sample LL1505_MetaG_FD_177992 | JGI IMG/M metagenome (GOLD analysis project Ga0214921, IMG submission 177992) | Freshwater microbial communities from Lake Lanier, Atlanta, Georgia, United States - LL-1505 | ecosystem: Environmental > Aquatic > Freshwater > Lake | place: USA: Georgia | collected...
GTTGCTCAGAACTTAGTTATCTCTTCAGAGCCTACGGCTAACCAAAATGTAGCGGCTGGAACTGTTGTGAACCTTGTGATTTCAACCGGTATGGTTACTGTTCCAAATGTTGTGAATTTAGATCAGAATGATGCAATCTCACAGTTATCTTCCCCACAGGTTGGTTACATTGTTGAATCTCAGGTTGACCCGACTTGCTTAGGAACTGCAGGAACGACTGTTATCGCGCAATCGATTATTCCTGGTTCACAACCACAGTTACAAACCATTATTTTGACTTTGGAATGTATTAACTAAAGATTTACCAGCGGGCTCAGAGTCTTAGATTTTTCGGCTGCGCCTTGTAAGCCGATTGACTCCAACCAGTTACCCAACATTTGATATCCCCCTTGGGTAAGAACTGATTCAGGGTGAAATTGAACTCCATAAATGGGCAGGGTCTTATGTTGCAAGCCCATGATTACCCCACCTTTGGTCTTACTGGTCACAATCAGGTCATCCGGGACGGTATCTGCAACAACAGCAAGTGAGTGATACCTTGTTGCAGTAAAAGGCTCTGGGACATCCTTATAGATCAAACTGTCGTCGTGGTAAACCTGGCTGGTTTTACCGTGCATGAGTTCTTCAGCGCCTTTAACCGTTGCCCCCATAGCCTCAGCAATTGCTTGGTGGCCAAGGCAAACACCGAAAATAGGTTGGCCGCTCTTGAGCGCTAGCTTGACCGTTGGGATGCTCAAACCGGCATCAAAGGGGGTTCCTGGTCCTGGAGAAATCAATACAGCATCGTATTCGGCCAGTAATTCTGGCAATTCCTCTTCAGTTACCACGTCATTGCGAAGGACCTCTGTTTGAGCCCCAAGCTGTTGAAGGTAGCCGTTTAGGGTGTAAACAAAGGAATCGTAGTTATCTAAAACAAGAATTTTGACCATTAGGTTTTAAGCCTAACTTGCTTTGGTCCCCTCGTATTAGAATTACCCCATGTCTGAAAATGAAAAGAAAACCCTGAAGTTACTCAAGCGCCCAGCCAAGCCAGCTGTCCCAGATTCTGTCAAGGCAAAGAAAGCCAACGAGGGTAACCCTGCCTGGTTCCTTCCAGTGACGCTGACCTTAATGATTGTCGGTCTTATCTGGATCATGGTTTATTACATTAGCCAGACTCTTTACCCGCTAGGAACAGGTGCCCCTATTAACCTTGGCGCAGGTAACATCATCGTTGGTTTTGCTTTGATGATGGTTGGTTTCGGCTTCCTTACACGCTGGAAGTAGTTACTGCACGATAGCGGAAACCATTGAGTTTCCGAATAGCCAAAGCCCAATCAGGACTATAGAAACAACCGCTAAGCCAATTAGCTGTAAATTCTTTTGCTCGCGTTTTCTCGTGTATGCCAAAACAAACGCCGTTGCTCCGCCGGCAACTAAGCCTCCAACGTGAGCTTGCCAAGCGATGCCAGGGATAAATCCTAAAACTAAATTGATGCCGATAATGACATACATCTGACCGGCATTTAATTTCAATGCTCTCAAGAATATTAAGTAGGCGGCCATCAAACCGAATATTGCTCCGCTTGCACCAACCACGCTTGTCCCAAACGGAGCGAGAAATAAAACACCGATAGCCCCGGCGAACATAGCTATGAAGTAAAGAATTAGAAATCGTAGCTTGCCAATCATGGGTTCAAGAACTGTTCCTAAAACAAACAAGGAATACATGTTGAATAGTATGTGTGTTAGTTGAGTGTTGGAATGTGTGAAACCTGATGTGAACACCCTGATGATGCTTCCATAGGAAGTGTTACTTCCAATGTTTGCGTAAGCCAAAGAATCGATAAGGGTTGGATAAATCTGTTGAGCTATGTAAACAAGAACGTTAATAGCGATCAGCACAATCGTTACAGGAGCGGCTTGCAGGGGTGATTTTTGAAATGCTGGTCGATGAATCTTGACTCGATCACCTGCATCCTCTGGACAAAGAAAACCAACTGCCCCGGGAGTTGAGCAATCAGTACAAATGTATCGATCGCATCTTTGACAAGACACCCCGGTCTCACGATCGGGGTGTTTGTAACAAACGGTGGTGAGATCCACTAAGCAACTACTTCTTCAATTGTGATGGATTCGATGATTACATCGTCAAGCGGTTTATCTCCAGGTCCGGTAGGGACAGCTGCAATCTTATCCACGACTGAACGTGAAACATCATCTGCTACCTCACCGAAGACTGTGTGCTTTCCGTAAAGCCATCCGGTTTCAGCAACAGTAATAAAGAATTGTGAACCGTTGGTGCCAGGGCCGGCATTAGCCATCGCTAGTTTGTATGGCTCTTTAAAGTTCTGTTCGCTGATTTCATCATTGAAGTTATAGCCAGGACCACCCATTCCTGTTCCAGTTGGGTCCCCGCCCTGAATCATGAATCCAGGAATAATACGGTGGAAGATGACTCCGCTGTATAAAGGCTTATTAGTGTTCTTAGCCCCGGTTCGAGGATGGGTCCACTCTTTAGTGCCATCAGCTAAGCCAATGAAGTTGGCTACAGTTACTGGGGCTGCTAAACCAAAGAGGTTTACCTTGATGGCTCCGTGGTTGGTGTGCAGGATCGCTACGTGAGTATGTGAGGTCATGCCTCTATTCTCGCATGTCTGTAATTATCTTGTTAAACCCGTGTTTGGCTAAGTTTGGAGCGCAATAACAGGAAATGTCAGTAGTAACACCTAAGATGTTTAAGATGTTTCCAAATGGGGATATTGAAGTCCACGATGGCACAGGGGCTAGATGCAGATAGAAATACTTGCTACTCGCGGCGAAACGGTGACGGCGCTAGAGTTTCCCGAGCCGGGTCGTATGCGCGTGATTGTTCAGATGGGGACACCATCGGAGACTCTGGCTACCGTTTGCAGGTCGGCTTTGCACCCCGAGGTACTCACCCAGGTGATTAGGCTGTGGGCGGACCCGGATCATTGTCGCCAATTCGAAGAACTTGGCAGAAATTTACTTATCCGCGATTGCGCTTAGGCTTAGCCGGCCACCCCAAAGCTCCAACGGCTGTTAGAAGCTCTTCTGGTGAAACCTTTAGTTCAAGACATAGCTTCCCTACGGTGCCTGAAGGGATCTCGCGCTCTAGGTGGAAATAACGACTCAGGCTAGATTTCTGCATACCGGTCGCAATTGCGAACTGGTTGAGTGACTTGTAGTCCTGCTCCTGATATTTAGACACGAACCAGTTCCAGGCCGATTCTATGTGCTCTGCACTTTGCTTTTGTACCATTTATGACTTACCTGACTAATTTAAAGCCCCATGCACTTGCATCCTAAACCAACTTTATCTACTTAAGCGGGAACATGTAGAAATTGTCAACTGTTTCGCAGGATTCCTGAATTCGGGAATAAATTATTTATTTTTCACCGAAATTGCACTTCGTAAACCATATGGCAACATGAGCGCAAAATAGATTAAGAGCAGTGGCCAAAAATAAGAACTTACAGTAATCAAGCTGGAGAGCAGCGCTAAACCCCAGAGCAAAATCGCAGTAACCCATTCATCTGCTATCACAAACTCTTTTACGAAATCCAGAATTGATGTCAAGACTCTTGGAATTCTTCTCAAAGTTTTTGCAGAGAGCGCCTTGGTTACTTTTAGCGCTGAGTGCTTTCTAGTTGTTCTGATTCGACGAAGCCAGATCACGCAAACAAAAGATACTGCGCTTACCCACAAAGCTACAAGTATCAATGTCCAATCAGAATATGGCCATTCGAAACCCATTCCCTCTGTGCTCCAAAAAATACCAAATGTGGATGCCATTATTCCGACAATAAATTTCAGCGTGTTTTCAGGTACGCGAGCTAGCGGTTTACGAATAACTACTGCGCTTGCTGCCACCACCACTAACGCACACAGAGCAGCAAGTGTGGCGGTGGCTATCGAATTCTTTAGCGCACCAAAAGTTAGCACTATGAAAACAACTTCAAAGCCCTCAAGTAAAACAGTCTTGAAAGTTAGTGTAAAAGCATATTTGTCTAAATCTGCAAATAGTTTCTTGGAATTTGCTGACTTAGCTTGTTGCAATTCTTTTGCGAAAATTTTCTCTTCATCATGCAGTGCTTTGAAACCGCTTGATCTAAGCACGGCTTTGCGAAGCCATTGCAATCCAAATATGAGTAGTAGCACCCCAACAAGCAATCTAAGTAAATCTATCGGCACTAAGTGTATCGAGGGTCCAGCTATTAGAACAATCAGTCCCAATGCGATGATTGCTGCAAATGTTCCAGTAAGTGCTGAGCGCCAACCTCTGACCGCTCCCATTGCTAAAACAATTGTTGCTGCCTCAACCATCTCGACAGCGCTAGCTAACGAGACGGTAATAAAAAGTGCTAGGAGTTGTTGATCCAAATTATTTCTCCATGTCCCTCAAATTCATACACGCGTATGTAATCCACCATGAGTTTGTTGGAAGCTGGGATATCCGCCGCAAGAGGTCCGCCTAAATTTCCACCAACAGCTAAGTTAAGCAGGAGGTAGAAGGGGTGTTCATAAACCCATTGGTTAGGTTCAACACTTTTAGGTGTTGCTTTGAAATATTCTTGTTCATCGACAAACCAAGATATCTCACCCGGTTTCCAATTGATGGAGAATTCATGCCAGTCATCTGAAAGAGGTTGATCTAGTTCAATTTGTCCGCCGCAGCCGTTATCACCAAAGTAACCGGGTCCATGCAATGTTCCGAGTGCTTCAAGAGGTTTCTTACCAACCCACTCCATGATGTCGATTTCTCCAGCCAAGGGCCAGCCCTCTTGGTCCATTGAGTCGCCTAACATCCAGAATGCTGGCCAAAGCCCAACACCAGCAGGAACTTTTGCTCTAATGACGATACGTCCATACTGAATGTGTAATTTATTCTTGGTTACCAACCTTGCGCTAGTCCACTGGACAGGACCGTAATAGGCCTCTCCCGCTGACCCATCAGGAATCTGCCTAGCTTCTAACTCAAGTTGACCTCGATCATTCATAAATGCGTTTTTTTCGGTATAAGCCTGCAGCTCGTTGTTACCCCAGCCAGGGATGCCGTGACTAGTGCCGTCGCCTATGTCTCTGCCCCAAATCTCAGGGTTGGGGGCAGTACCTGCTTCTTGATTGAACTCTTCGGACCAGAGTAATTTCGCTTCAGACATGGCAACTTTCAGTTATGAGATTTCAGGATATCCACAGCCTAATGTCACCCACTCGTTATTTGGTTTTGGATAGTCTTAAAAGGTCTCGCGAAGGAGAAACTTATGAAACTAAACAAACTTGCAATTGCAGTAATTTTTGCCGGTGGAATGATCGGTGCATCAGCATCTATTGCTAGCGCTGAAACTCCATTTGAAGCAACCGACTGTGCCGTTGGTTACGAAGCTGTGTTAAGTGAAGACGGTGTCTCAGGTACCTGCCAACCAGTCCCAGCACTATTTGATGAAGTAACCACCGATGGCACCTGTTGGACAACTGAAGATGGTGGCAACGTTTGTGCTCGCGGAGCAGTAAGAGACGCTGTTCAAGAACCGGTACCGCTGCCTGCATCTGGTTCTGAAGATTCAACTGCTAATGATGGAACAATCATTGTCTCTGTCCCCGTTGAACCTGTTCCTGTCGACGCCACTTGCGATAGCTCTGCGACCGATACTTGCCAAGAAGCAGTTCTTTATGACGCGGTGCCACAAGACACTGATGTTACAAATACTGACTGCGGTGTTGCATGTGAATCTGTTGTTCCAATGCTAGGTAATGAACCTCCGATGTTCAAGAACTACTCAGCAGCAAGCGGTAACTCATCGAACGATTCGAATACCCTTGCAACGCTTGGAATCCTGATTGCTGTTCTTGGAGCTTTTGGTATCGGAATAAGTAAAGAGAAGAGCCTCAAGAAGTAGTTTCTAAAACTAAAATAAAACCCGCCCTTAATTTTGGGGCGGGTTTTATTTTAGAAAAATCAAGAAAGAGTTCTTAGGCTCGTTCTCTGCTCATAAGACCCACAGCATTGCCTTCTGAATCCTCAATGAAAGCCAGCCATTCATTCCCTGGATGATCAAATAGACCATTTGGGTCTGGGAAAACTATGTGTGGTTCACTGGTGATCTTGAATCCCCTTTCACGCAAATCAGATATTGACGCTTTGACGTCAGGCACTTCAAGATATATCAAAGAGGCTGGGCCGCCGATTTCAATCAGTAATCTGGTTCCGCCTAGATCAAAGAAACACAAACCCGGTGGGTCAAAAACAGCAATTGGTGGTTTCCCTAGAAGCCTGGTATAGAAATCCTGTGCGCGATTTAGGTCCTTGCAACCAATTGCAACCTGTCTAATCTTCATATTCACAAAATACCGCAAGGCTAGGAAGTAGATTGGACTAATGGCTAAAAGTTCGGTGTTGAGATCATTCAAGCACCGCAACTTTCGAATACTCTACCCAGCCAATGCTCTCTCGAATATCGGAACATGGACTCAGCGAGTTGCTCAGGACTGGCTGGTCCTGCAATTGACACACAACGACGCCGCCAGCTTAGGACTGGTCACCGCAATCCAATTCTTGCCAGCCATGCTGCTTAGCCTCTACGGCGGATTGCTCGCTGACCGATTTAACAAACGAAAACTATTGCTATTAACAAACCTTGGTGCAGGTTTGTCCTCAGTGGTCTTAGGTGTTCTGGTGGTGACTAATTGTGTTGAACTTTGGCATGTTTTTGCGTTAGCGCTATTACTTGGCATATTCACAGCTATTGACTCGCCGATTAGGGTGAGCTTCACGAGTGAACTAGTTGGGAAAGACGATTTAGCTAATGCGGTTAGTTTGAATTCGGCAAACTTCAATGTTGGCAGACTCGTTGGTCCAGCACTTAGCGGATACTTGATCTATTACTTTGGAACAGGCCCTTCCTTCTTATTGAATACCGCCACCTATGCCGTCATGGTGGTTACCCTTTTGGTGATCAGGGATGAGGATCTTCACATCACAGCCAAGCCCATGAGAGCAAACAAACTTTCCGAGGCGTTCAGTTATGTTGGAAGCCGAAGAGATTTGCTTTTGGTTATGCTGACTGTTTTCTTCACCACAACTTTTGGTTTAAACTTCCAAATCTTCATAGCTTTAATGGCGACCCATGAATTTGGTATGGGTCCTGACCAATTTGGAACTCTAGGAAGCATTCTCGCTGTCGGTTCGCTATCAGGGGCTTTAATGGCTGCTCGTTTGGAAAAACACCGCACCACCAAAAACATACTGCGAGGGGCAACGCTGTTTGGTCTTCTAGTTATGGCATCGGCATATCTGCCTAGCGCTGTTATGTATGGGGTCATGTTGCCACTGATGGGAGCAACAGTATTACTAACCCTTATCTCTGCTAACACATACGTTCAGAGCAATACGGACAGCGCTCTGCGAGGCCGGGTGATGGGTATCTATCTGATGATCTTTATGGGTGGGACACCGATTGGATCACCTTTGATTGGCTTCTTGGCAGGCCAATACGGTATCAGGGCAACTATCTTGTTCTGTGGTGTTGTAGTGGTGCTGGCAGCTTTAGTTCTTAGAAACCTTTTTAGAGATGTGAAGCCAATCAACAAATAATTGCAGCTACTCGTCTAATCTTTCTAGTTCAGCATCTACCGCAGTCTTGAGCGCTTGAAGATCAGAACCGCCAATCGGTCCATATTCAAATGTTTGATCAAATTGGACATCTTCTCCAGCAGAGGAAACAAGAAAGCCGTTGAGAACAGTGAATTTAGTCTCTGCCATCGTTCCACCGTCTTCCCCATAGACATGTTGTGACCAGGTGTATGAACCGTCATCATTTCGTTTTATGTGGTGTTCGTAATCACCGCTATTATCGTGCTTTGCTTCTTCTTGCATTGATAGTAAATAGCTTGGCCCACAAACCGTGAGCTCCAGTTCATAAACAACTTTGGTCATGCCCTTGTTATCTATGTAAACTGCGCTGTAATTTTTATATGCGTGGTCTCTTGAAAGAGCGATTATTCTAGCTGGCTTGTCATTTGTGAATCTCTGTATGACATCCTCTTTCTGAGCCTTGTCGCAAGATGCCTTAGCAATCTTGATAAAGTCTGCTTCGATTTCTGCTTGCGACTCCATTGCTGCGCACCCAGAAATTGAAACAGCCAAACAAAGGCCTAAAACTGTTCCAATCAAGTTCTTCTTTTTCATGTGTACCCCAGCTTCAAAATTGTTGAAACTAATCTAGGAGGAATTTTGGGCACGAGCCGAAACTTCTCTTACCTCGATAGTAGCCCTTTTAGTTAAATAAAAAGACCGGCCATTTCTGACCGGTCTTTCCACTTGAGTGGAGACTAGGGGGGTCGAACCCCTGACCCCCTGCTTGCAAAGCAGGTGCTCTACCAACTGAGCTAAGTCCCCATTCGGAAGCCCACTCGGTTGAGAGTACTTCCTGGTGGGCCTAGGAGGACTTGAACCTCCGACCTCTTCATTATCAGTGAAGCGCTCTAACCACCTGAGCTATAGGCCCGTTGAGCAGACTTAACCTTATCTGATATGAGGCATTGTCTCAAACCGAAAGTTTGAACATCGGCCGTTATTTAGTTATTTGTGAAACCTACAGACACTCCGCCTGTCATTCGAGCAATGATGTTGAACATACCGGCCCAAACACCCGCCAGAACAGTCCCGACGACAATGAGGAATACCGAGATGCTAAGCGCGACTGATAGAACCGCTGGCAGTGTGACTTCAACAGTCAGATAGCTCTTCAAGAGATTACCGAAGCCAGCGGCATTCAAGATAAAGAACACCAATGTCAGGGCGATCACAAGGCCAATGCCTAGTGCGACAGTCAAAATGAACGCAAACCTGACCACAGACCAGAAGTTGACCTTAACTAGCTTTAGGTTCACAGGCTTAGCTGTAGTTGACTCGCTTCGTCTTACTTGACGTGAAAACATGCTCATTTACTCTCCTGACTCTTCGGTTACAACCACCACAGCGCCTGTTTCTGCGCCTTCGAGATTACGTTCACTGTTCTTAGCTAATCCTAGAACCGAGTCTTCATCATCGAAACGGGCAAAAACAACACCCATGGTGTCACGGCCACGAGCGGGAACTTCACTTACGGCTGACCTGACCACTTTACCGCTGGTTAGGACGATTAGAACCTCGTCATCTTCCTCGACAATCAAGGCACCGACGATATCACCACGCTTATCTTCGAGCTTGGCCACCTTAATACCGATACCACCACGGTTTTGGAGTCGATATTGCTCAACAGCTGTTCGTTTTGCAAAACCGCCTTCGGTAACAACAAAGACAAAGCCCTTATCAGTAATTACGTCAGCTGAAAGCAGGTGATCGCCTGCGCGGAAGTGCATACCGATGTTTCCACTGGTATCTCTACCCATTGGGCGAAGTGATTCGTCGCTAGCTGAGAACCTGATTGACATTCCTTTGCTTGACACCAGTAACAAATCATCTGCTTGGTTTACCAATATTGCTGAGACTACTTCATCGTCTTCGCGTAGCTTGATTGCAATTACTCCACCTGATCTAGACGTGTCATAGGCCTCAAGTGAAGTCTTCTTGACTAACCCGGACTTGGTAGCTATCACTAAATACTCTGCCTGCTGGTAATCACGAATATCTAAAACCTGAGCAATCTTTTCATCCGGTTGCAAAGCTAACAGGTTGGCTGCGTGCTGACCTTTTGCATCTCTTCCAGCCTCCTGCACCTCGTAAGCCTTAGTCCTATAAACACGTCCCTTATTAGTGAAGAACAGGAGGTAGTGATGGGTTGTTGTAACAAAGAAGTGTTCAACCACATCATCTGCTCTAAGGCTTGCGCCTTTGACACCCTTACCACCGCGGTGTTGTGATCTGTAGTTATCACTCTTGGTTCTCTTAATGTATCCACCACGAGTGATGGTGATAACCATTTCTTCTTCAGGAATCAAATCAAGATCGGTAACACCGTCTTCACCAGGAAGAATGATTGTTCTACGGTCATCACCGTGACGCTTAACAACATCTTCAAGCTCTTCACTGATGATAGTTCTCTGACGAGCAGGGTCAGCAATAATCGCTTTGAATTCGATAATGAGTGCTTCTAGTTCAGCAGCTTCGTCAATAATCTTCTGGCGTTCCAGAGCCGCTAGTTGACGTAACTGCATGTTCAAGATTGCTCTTGCTTGCAATTCATCAATAGCTAAAAGCTTCATCAAACCATCGCGAGCATCATCAGCTGTTGCACTAGCTCTAATTAACTTAATAACTTCATCTAGAGCATCTAGAGCTTTGAGGTAACCACGAAGAATGTGGGCACGTTCTTCCGCTTTACGAAGACGGAACTGAGTTCTTCTAACAATCACTTCAATCTGGTGAGCAACCCAGTAAGTTATAAAACCATCAAGGCTTAGAGTTCTTGGAACACCATCAACGAGAGCCAGCATGTTCGCGCTGAAGTTTTCCTGAAGAGGAGTGAACTTGTAAAGATTGTTTAGCACGACCTGAGCTACAGCATCTTTCTTCAATACGATTACTAGTCGTTGACCAGTTCTACCCGAAGTCTCGTCACGGATGTCTGCTATACCCGTGATTCTTCCTTCCTTGACTAGCTCTGCAATCTTTAGAGCTAAGTTGTCAGGATTAACTTGGTATGGGAGTTCTGTAACAACTAGACAAGTTCTGCCCTGAAGCTCTTCAACGTTAACAACTGCACGCATAGTGATCGAACCACGACCAGTTCTGTATGCGTCTTTGATTCCTTGGGAACCAAGAATGGTTGCGGCAGTTGGAAAGTCAGGACCCTTAATTCTTTGCATCAAAGCTTCAAGGAGTTCTGCTTGAGTTGCTTCTGGATTAGCCAACGCCCACTGCGCACCTTCAGCGACTTCACGAAGGTTGTGTGGTGGGATGTTAGTCGCCATCGCAACAGCAATGCCGATAGATCCGTTGATCAACAGGTTGGGGATACGACTAGGAAGAACTGTTGGTTCTTGCGTTCTGCCGTCGTAGTTGTCTTGGAAGTTAACAGTGTCTTCATCAATGTCGCGAACCATTTCCAGAGCCAGAGGTGCCATCCGGCACTCTGTATAACGAGGAGCCGCTGCGCCATCGTTACCTGGGGAACCGAAGTTACCTTGGCCATTTACCAGCGGGTATCTAAGGTTCCATTCCTGAACTAGACGCACCAGGGTGTCATAAATAGCACCATCACCGTGCGGGTGGAACTGGCCCATAACCTCACCAACAACACGTGAGCACTTACTGAATTGCTTATCTGGACGATAGCCGCCATCGAACATTCCGTAGATTACTCTGCGGTGCACTGGCTTTAGCCCATCTCTAACATCAGGTAGAGCACGGCCAACGATAACGCTCATCGCATAGTCAAGATAAGACCTTTGCATTTCGACGTTGATGTCGATCTGTTCAACTCTGTCAACTACAGGTTCATTATTTTCTGTCATAGTCTTCTCCCGCTCTAGATATCTAGGAAGCGAACATCCTTAGCGTTTTGTTGGATAAAAGTTCTGCGAAGTTCAACATCATCACCCATGAGGGTTGAGAATATTTCGTCAGCACGGGCGGCGTCATCAAGAGTTACTTGGAGTAATGTTCGACGAGCTGGATCCATGGTTGTTGCCCAAAGCTCGTCATAGTCCATTTCACCAAGACCCTTGTAACGCTGAATCGAATTTTCTTTTGGAATGCGCTTGCCGGAGGCCTGGCCCGATGCCAACTTCTCGTCACGTTCTGCATCGCTAAATACATATTCGTGTTCGGCATTAGCCCATTTGATTCGATACAAAGGTGGTTGCGCTAAGTAAACATATCCATACTCAATCAATGGACGCATAAAACGATAAAGCAGGGTCAACAACAAAGTTCTAATATGCTGGCCATCAACATCCGCATCAGCCATCAGAACGCACTTGTGATATCTGATCTTTGAGACATCAAACTCTTCTCCGATACCAGTTCCGAACGCTGTGATCAATGCTTGCACTTCACTGTTTGCCAAAGCACGATCTAGCCTGGCTTTCTCAACGTTAAGTACTTTTCCACGCAGTGGGAGAATGGCTTGTGTCTCTGGATCACGACCACGCATGGCGGAACCGCCAGCTGAGTCACCCTCTACGATATAGATTTCGCTCAGCCTTGGATCTCTTGAAGAACAGTCTCTAAGTTTTCCGGGCATGCCGGTTGATTCAAGAAGTCCCTTACGCCTAGTTGCCTCGCGAGCCTTACGAGCCGCCAGACGAGCAGTCGCGGCTTGAATTGCTTTACGACAAATTTCTTTTGCACTAGAAGGGTTTCGATCAAACCAATCAGAGAGTTTCTCGTTAACTATTTTTTGAACAAAAGCTTTCGCTTCGGTGTTACCGAGTTTTGTTTTAGTCTGGCCCTCGAATTGAGGTTCACTCAACTTGATTGAAATAACTGCCGTCAAACCCTCACGAACATCATCACCAGTTAGGTTCTCATCTTTTTCTTTTAGTAGTCCCTTGTCGCGTGAATATTTATTCAGCAAGGATGTGAGTGCGGTTCTGAAACCTTCTTCGTGAGTTCCACCTTCATGGGTGTTAATTGTGTTCGCGTAGGTGTGAACGCTTTCGTTGTATCCGTTGGTCCATTGCATCGCAACTTCCAGAGACATTGAACGTTCTTTGGTTTCTGATTCAAATGAAATGATCTCGTCGTGAACCAAATCAATTTTCTTAGTCGAGTTCAAATAGTGAACATAGTCTTGCAAACCACGTTCATACATGTACTTATCGCTTCGTTCATTTCTCTCGTCATAGATCGAGATACTCAGACCCTTATTCAAGAAAGCCATTTGTTGGAAACGAGCTCTTAGTGTTTCGTAGTCAAATTCAACGGTTTCAAAAATCTCTGGGGAAGGCAAGAACTCAATAACCGTTCCAGTGAAATCCGCAGGCCTACCCTTCAAAAGAGGAGCCTGGGGAACACCAGCGAGGTAGGACTGAGTCCACATAAAGCCGTCACGAGCAACAATTACGTTTAGCTGAGTCGAAAGCGCGTTAACAACCGAAGCACCAACACCGTGCAGACCACCGGATACTGCATACCCGCCGCCGCCGAACTTGCCTCCAGCGTGTAGGACTGTTAGAACAACCTCTACGGCTGGCTTCTTTTCTACTGGGTGCATATCGACCGGAATACCGCGGCCATCGTCCGCTACCTTGATCCAGCCACCTTTAGTAATAACAACGTCGATATTCTTGCAGTGACCCGCTAGCGACTCGTCTACAGCGTTATCCACTATCTCATAGACCAGGTGGTGGAGCCCTCTAGGACCAGTTGACCCGATGTACATTCCAGGGCGTTTACGGACCGCCTCTAGGCCCTCTAGTACTTGAATATTGGAGGCATCATAGCCATTTGAAGAGTCGGTCATATTGCGGTGTTACTCCTAAATCATCGAGTCAGGCCCGCACGACCGCGCCTTCCATAAGGCGACTTAAATCCGGGGTAGCTAACAGCCTAATTCTACCTTTGGAAGCAACTTAAAGAGCGCAGAAATAGGCCTTTTGGCGGGCTATTTTTAGCTGTTTTTGCCTGTGGATAACTCGCTATATGCCAATAAATTACTGGCATGGTTGAAATGAAGGGCACTACCCAAATGTGTCTCTGGGACCTCTGCCGGGAACGGACCACAAACCTCGTTTAAAACTAGGTGCCTGAGGTCCAATAAACCTCAATTCTTTGACCTTAAGGTCGGGTAATCGCTCCTCAATTTTGGTCAAAATATCGTTGTGCATAAGCCTCAATTGGGTTGCCCACGCGGTACTTTTGCATCTGACGGTAAGTATTCCCTTGGTGAGGTCCTCGGGAAAGCTGTTTTCAGCGACCTGCTGACCAACCAAATCCTTCCAATTGGCGAAAAGTTCCCCCTCAGATAGCTTGTTCTGCCAACCGAAGCTTTGGATAAGCCCGTCGATAGTTGAGAGGACGGTTTTTGGCTGTCGGCCTGAGTCAAAAGGTTTTGACTTCTGCCTCTGAGTTGTTTCTCTCTTAAGCGTGTCCCTGTCCTTACGCCCAGTGACTGCGGCTCTCATGCGATAGTAAAACTCAACTGACACATCCTTGGCTTCAGCCATTTTCGCCCTCAACGGTTCCAGCTAAGACCAAAAAACGTGAGGCACGCAGTTCACTAGGCACATCCTCTACAACAGCAGCAGTAATAATCACCTGTTCATTATCCGCCACCAAATCAGCAAGACGCGATCTTCTTAATGAATCCAGTTCAGCAAAGACGTCGTCAAGAATCAGAATCGGATCTCCAGCCATAGAGGCCTTACGAAGTAAAGCAGCCGAGGCTAATTTGAGGGCTAAAGCATATGACCACGATTCTCCATGGCTTATGTATCCCTTAGCTTGAAGCGGGCCTAAAAACAGTACAAGGTCATCTCTATGAGGGCCTACAAGTGTCAGCCCACGTTCCAACTCTTTACTTCTAACAGATGCCAATCGGTTTCGAAACAAAGTTTCTATTTCAGCACGGTCAAGAGTCTGTAGATAGGCATCCTCCGAATCCAACTCCGTATCCACTAACGAACTAGCTAGTAGTGACGTTCTAATTGAAATGTTCGGATCGTTTTTTTCGTCAGCGATAGCTGAGTATGCATCTTGCAGATGCGGGATCATTCGCTGCACGATGTCATATCTATTCGCAATAATTTCTGAACCAATTCTCACAAGCGAATCATCCCAAGAATCTAAGGTCGAAAGGCCCGGTGAATTTGCTGGCAGGTTTTTCGACGTCCGAAGTAAAGTGTTGCGTTGCTTTAGAACTCTTTCGTAATCGCTAAATACGCCAGCTAAACGGGGAGTTAGTTGAATTAATAGTTCATCGATAAACGCCCTACGATTAGAAGGATCTCGTTTAACTATGTCTAAATCTTCGGGGGAGAAAATAACTACATTCACATATCCAAGTACATCTCTGATGCGCGAGATTTCGCTTTTGTTGACTCGAGCACGATTAGCTCCATCGGAATTTAGTTCCAGTTCCAAAAGATTCTCACGATCTTCAAAACCAGCAAGTACTCGAATAATAGCTTTGTTTGTCCCTCTCTTAATAAGTGGAAGATATCCACTTACTCGATGCGAAGATAAAGTCGCGCAATAAAAAATAGCTTCAGCAAGATTGGTTTTACCCTGGCCATTTCTTCCAACAAATAAATTGATGCCTGAGTTAAGCGGAAGCTCTGCAGTTGTGTAATTGCGAAAATTAGAAAGAGTCAGATGCTTAACGTGCATCTATAAAACCTACTCCGCCTTTTTGACCGCGTGACCACCGAATTGGTTACGAAGCGCAGCAACGGCTTTCATCGCAGGAGAGTCATCTTGTCTACTGGTGAAACGAGCGAACAGTGAGGCGGTAATTGCTGGCATTGGAACAGCGTTAGCAATACCTTCTTCAACTGTCCAACGACCCTCAC
>Ga0214921_10006812_pt1 | contig 15457 bp, 10 predicted proteins | sample LL1505_MetaG_FD_177992 | JGI IMG/M metagenome (GOLD analysis project Ga0214921, IMG submission 177992) | Freshwater microbial communities from Lake Lanier, Atlanta, Georgia, United States - LL-1505 | ecosystem: Environmental > Aquatic > Freshwater > Lake | place: USA: Georgia | collected...
AGCGAGCATCGTCACAGCTGGGCGGATTTCTCGGAAGAGTTCGCCGTGCGCCCTGCCGGCCGCATCCATGTCCTCGGCGTTGGCCAGGTAAACGCGAGTTCTAACCACGTCGCCCAGTGAGTAATCAGCTTGCGCCAGTGCCGCCTCAATCACCTTGAAAGCGGTGAGAGTTTGGTTATAGGGATCGTTTTCGTGGAGTAGCACTCCATCTACGGTGGCGGTCGACCCTGAAACGTGCACGTATTCTCCGGCGACGACTGCGCGGGAGTATCCAATAACGGCTTCCCATGGTCCTCCCGATGAAATGAGGCGATCTGCGGCCATGTCTACTCCTTGTTTCTATTTGTAACTGGTAGGCGGCGGTCGCGACCGAAGGCCATGCCAGTTATTTTTGGTCCAATCGCAGACTGCCTGCGTTTCCATTCGGCTCGGTCTACAAGAGTAACAATCCTGCGAACCATTGCCTCATCGAACCCGGCTTCGACAATCTGATGAACAGACTTGTGCTGCCCAACGTAAAGGCGAAGTAGCGCGTCGAGCACGGCATATTCGGGTAGTGAATCTTGATCCACCTGCCCCGGTCGAAGTTCGGCAGACGGTGGCTTGGTGATCGAATTCTCAGGAATAGGCGGCTGTTGGCCCGCAGCAACTGCTTGAGTGTTTCGCCAACGTGCGAGTTCCCAAACCAGGGTCTTTTCAACGTCTTTTATAGGAGCAAAACCACCAACGGAGTCACCGTAGATGGTGCTGTAACCCACGGCGAGTTCGGTTTTATTACCTGTGGTTAAGGTGAGGTGGCCGTGCTGATTACTTAGGCCCATGAGTATCACGCCACGAACTCGAGCCTGCAGGTTTTCACTCGCGACACCGGAGAACTGCAGTTCAGATTCGAACGCTTGCACCATCGGTTCAATAGGCACGGTGAAGAAGTGGCAACCGATTCTCTCAGCTGCATCTTGAGCGTCACTCTTTGAGTGATCGCTTGAGTAAACGCTCGGCATTGAGATTCCGTATACGTTCTCTGCCCCCATGGCATCGGCCGCTATTGCCGCGCAAACTGCAGAGTCGATACCCCCGGAGAGCCCTAAAACAACACTCTTGAATCCGTTTTTATTGCAGTAGTCACGTAAACCGAGTACCAGTGCGTTCCAAGCTTGCCAATTGTCGTCCTGCTTTGAACTTGGCTCACCTAAAGCAGCCGAGGCTTGACCCGCGTCTATGTCTACAAAGCGAAGGTCGGTAACAAACTGTTTCGCTCTAGTGACGACAGCGCCTTGATTTGAAATTGCAAAGCTATCGCCGTCAAAGACCAGGTCGTCTTGCCCTCCCACGAGGTTGACGTAAGCAACGTTAGTTTTGTGCTTAGAAGCTAAGTCCCGAACAAGTGCGAGCCTGCGGTCATCCTTGTCGATTTCGAACGGTGATCCGTTGAGCACAATCGTTAGATCGCAATTCTGCAAACCAAGGTCTTGAACAACGGCCCCGTGTTGCCAAATGTCTTCGCAAATCAGCAAGCCGATCTTGTGGCCGAGATGTTCAAAAGAGAAGCTTTCGGTGCCAGCCACAAAGTTTCGATACTCATCGAAAACCGAGTAGTTGGGCAGGTGACTTTTCGCGTAGCCGCCGATAACCTCGCCACCGCGTAACACCGACGCATAGTTGTTTGCGATGGCCCATCCGCTGGCTTGCCTAATCTCGACGAGTCTTGGATGCCCCACGATTACGGCAAGTTCACCGAGCCCAGAGTCGAATAGCGTCTTAGCTAGAGCTAGAGTGGCCTGCTGTGCCTTTTGAACGAACTGTTCACGCGTTGCGAGGTCTTCGATTGGGTAGCCGGTGACCGACATTTCGCCGAACGCGATGACATTTGCGCCTTTTTCTGCCGCCCTCAGACAGTTTTCTAAGATGCCAGCAATGTTCCCCTCGATGTCACCGACAATCGGGTTGGTTTGCGCCAAGGCTAGGCGAAGTTTCAGCATAACCATTAGCCTAGTAGCAGGCAGTGAGAGGAACTATCCATGGATAAGCAACGCGATTTTGTGCTCCGCACGATTGAAGAACGAAGCGTCAAATTTGTACGCCTGTGGTTCACCGATGTGGCAGGCACGCTCAAGTCGGTTGCCATTGCGCCAGCCGAAATTGAAGGAGCCTTCGCTGAAGGTATTGGTTTTGACGGCAGCGCCATCGAGGGTCTTGCTCGAACCTACGAAGCCGACATGCTCGCCTGCCCAGACCCGAGCACATTCCAGATTCTTCCTTGGCGCGGTGAGATCGACCCGACCGCTCGAATGTTCTGCGACATTCAGACACCCGATGGCCAACCGGCCGCCGCCGACCCACGCAACGTGCTACGCCGCGCCCTTGCTAAGGCCAGCGACATGGGCTTTTCGTTTTACATTCACCCTGAGATCGAGTTCTATCTACTCAAGTCATCACAAATAGGGCCAGAAGGCCCGGTGCCCGTCGATAAGGCTGGTTACTTCGACAACGTGCCCGGCGGCACCGCGCACGATTTCAGACGCCGCGCCGTCTCCATGCTCGAGCAACTTGGCATCTCGGTCGAGTTCAGCCACCACGAGGGTGGCCCAGGGCAAAACGAAATCGACCTTCGCTACGCCGATGCGCTTACCATGGCCGACAACATCATGACCTTCCGTACAGTCGTCAAAGAGGTTGCAATTGAGCAGGGTGTTTACGCGACATTCATGCCAAAGCCCTTCACCGAACATCCTGGTTCTGGAATGCACACCCACATGTCACTCTTCGAAGGTGACACAAACGCCTTCTTCGACCCAAGTGGGCAGTATCACCTATCGAAGACCGCTAAGCATTTCATAGCCGGTCTTCTGCGTCACGCATCCGAGATCACCGCGGTAACCAACCAGTACGTCAACTCATACAAACGCCTCTGGGGTGGGGGAGAAGCGCCATCGTTCGTATGTTGGGGACACAACAACCGTTCAGCTCTTATTCGTGTGCCACTCTACAAGCCCGAAAAGGGCCAGTCGTCACGCATTGAGTACCGCGCAATCGACTCGGCGGCAAACCCGTACCTTGCATACGCACTTCTTCTCTCGGCCGGTTTGAAAGGCATCGAGAACGAGTACGAGCTTACGCCCGAAACCGAAGACAACGTTTGGAGTCTCACAGATTCTGAACGCCGCGCCATGGGCATTCAGCCGCTTCCTCAGAGCCTCGACCACGCAGTTCGCAAACTCGAGGAGAGCGAACTTGCCGCCGAAACACTTGGTGAAGAGGTCTTCTCATACGTTCTAGCTAACAAGCGCCGAGAGTGGAGCGACTATCGTGCGCAGGTCACTCCATTCGAACTGAAGATGAATCTAGAGACTCTCTAACCAAAAGTGGCTGATGCAAAGGCCCTCGGTCTAACGGAGCTTGCTCGACTCGGCTTTGCCGAACTCGAAGGCACGTTGCAGCGCCTCGAACAGCTGGTCAAACTCGTTGGAGACTCTGGCCGAGCCGCATTAGCACCGCTATCCCAATCCGCAAACCCCGATCAAGCACTCAAGGCTCTTATCGAAATTGCTGAGCGCGACTCGGCAACCTTGAAAAAGGCACTCAAGCAGCACGAAACAGCGCAACGTCTTATCCTCACAATCGGATCATCGAGCGCTCTCATCGACTTCATTAGGCGCTACCCACCTGCTCTAGAGATATTCCACAAAGCGCAGAGTAAGTTGCCAACCCGTGAAACCATGCGACAAACGTTGGTTGCCGCGGCCAGTGCAAACTTCACCGATGGTTTCAAATGCGAGGAAGCTTGGGCAGCCTTGCGACGCGCCTATCGAATTGAACTCGTTCGCCTTGCAGCATTCGATGTAACGCAAGCCTCGCCAACCGAGGTGCTACCCGTTGTAGCGGCCCACCTGGCAGACATGGCTAGCGCCGCACTTGACGCAGGGTTAGTCATAGCGAGGCACGAACTAACGGCCACCGCCGACCACGGCACCTACACTCAGGCCGAAGTTGAGAACACACGTGTGGCTGTTATCGCGATGGGCAAGTGCGGGGCGAGAGAACTCAACTACATCAGCGATGTCGACGTGATCTTTGTTGCCGAGTCGGCATCTGACGAGACTCCAACCGAACGCGCCCTTGAGATTGCCACGCGTCTGGCTACACGCATGATGCGGGCCATGGATGGGAACGCCAGCGAACCTGGCTTGTGGCAGGTTGATCCCAACCTACGGCCCGAGGGTAAAGCCGGTGCTCTGGTCCGAACCCTGGATTCCCACATAACCTACTACGAGCGTTGGGCTCAAAACTGGGAATTCCAAGCACTTCTCAAAGCTCGAAGCATTGCGGGCGATTCGGCGCTCGGTGAGGCTTACGTTCAACGCACAGCCGCATTGGTCTGGCAGTCGGCTGCACGTGAAGGGTTTGTGGAGTCGGCTCAAAAGATGCGTGAACGAGTCACCGACTTTATCCCAGAATACGAAGTTGCTAGGCAGATCAAACTTGGGCCAGGTGGGCTTCGAGACATCGAGTTCACAGTTCAGCTGCTGCAACTTGTGCACGGCCGAACCGACGAGTCGGTGCGAATTAGAGACACTCTAGGTGCCATCTCTGCGCTTAGGGACGGTGGCTACATTGGCAGAATGGACGCAGCTGTCTTCGGCGAGCATTACCGCTATTTGCGGCTTTTAGAACACCGAATCCAACTCTCAGAGATGAGACGCACACACCTCATGCCAACCGGTGAAATTGCCTTGCGTTCGCTCGCTCGCTCGACCAAACATAAAAACGCCGATGATCTTCTCGTCATCTGGGAACGAGTAAAGGTTGAAGTGCGTTCACTTCACCAGAAAGTCTTCTATCGGCCATTGCTATCGGCTGTAGCCAAGCTTGAGGACTCGGACCTCATACTTAGTAACGATCAGGCGTTCGATCGCCTTCGTGCCATCGGCTTTATCGATCCAGAAGGCGCGCTTCGCCACATCCAAGCGCTTACTTCGGGTCTTTCACGGCGAGCCGCAATCCAGCGTTCACTGCTTCCAGTTCTCCTGCAGTGGTTCTCCGAAGGCAGCGAACCAGATGTGGCATTGCTTTCTTTTCGCCGATTGAGCGAAGACCTGGGGGAGTCGCCCTGGTTCTTGAGAATGCTCCGCGATGCATCCGGAGCTGCACAACGCCTCACCAGCGTGCTCTCGCTGAGCCGGCTCGCTACTTCGCTCTTCGAGCGCATCCCAGAGGCCGCTGCTTGGTTAGAGGATAACGACAAGATGCAGCCGTCTAGTCGTGCCGAAATAGAAGTCGAAACCCTGGCCATTCTCGAGCGGCACGATTCGATAGAAACCGCGGCAAGCGCCATCCGAGCGATTCGCAGACGTGAAACTCTGCGACTTGCCCTTGGTGCGGTAGTCGGAGACCTAAATCTCGAACAAGTCGAATCTGGGCTGACCGCAATCACAGAGGGTTACCTGAGCGGGCTAATTGACCTACTTGCGGAGTCAACGCACACCGATGTTTCACCGCTACCGATGTCAGACTTGGTCGAATTCGCTGCGATTGCCATGGGTCGTTTCGGTGGCGGTGAATTGGGATTCGGTAGCGACGCAGACCTAATGTTTGTTTATCGACCAAAAGCGGCTTCCAATGACGACGCACAGCGCATCGTGGAAAGATTCATCTCCGACCTCAGAAGGCTATGCGCCGACCCGGTGCTCGAGTTTGAGCTAGATCTAGATTTGCGACCAGAGGGCAAGAACGGCCCCGTAGCGCGCTCTTTGGACTCTTACGGCGCTTATTACAAGCGATGGGCAAACACCTGGGAAGCGCAGGCTCTACTCCGCGCTCGTCCAGTAGCCGGTTCTGCAGCGCTTTGTGCAGACTTCGAGGCACTAATCGATCACTACCGCTACCCGCAGGTATTAGACGAGAAGTCAGTGATCGAAATCCGTCGTATCAAGGCGCGAGTCGAGACCGAGCGCTTACCGCAGGGTGCGGATCCAAAGCGACACCTAAAACTTGGTCGGGGGTCGCTTTCGGACGTCGAATGGCTAGTTCAGCTCATGCAGCTTCGTTTCGGTCATGAACATCCCGAGATTCGATCGCCCAAGACGTTGAAAGCACTCAAGGCTTGCGTTGCCGAGGGACTCATTGAAGCCCACGATGCTCGAGTTCTGCAAGAGGCTTGGGTTTTGGCCTCTCGCGTGCGTTCGGCTTCTGTGCTCTGGGCAAATAAACGCACGGATGTTCTACCCAACGACCGGCGAGTGCTCGATGGCATGGCGCGCATCCTTGAATATCCCGCCCATTCGGCAACCGCTCTAGAGCAGGACTATCTTGCCTTCACGAGACGCGCCAGGGGAGTGTTCGAGCGCATCTTTTACAGCGCATAGCTCAAGGACCTAAGAGAAAAGGCCCCACTCCAAGAGAGTGAGGCCTTTCGATCTTTCTAAGACTAGACGCCGTAGTAAAGCTCGAACTCGTAAGGGTGAGGACGAAGAGCCAAAGGCTTGATTTCCTTCTCACGCTTGTAGTCAACCCATGTCTCGATGAGGTCCTTGGTGAACACGTCGCCTGCTAGGAGGTAGTCGTGGTCTGCCTCTAGAGCCTTGAGAACGTCTTCCAGGTTTCCTGGAACCTGTGGGATGTTCTTGGCTTCCTCTGGTGGAAGCTCGTAGAGGTCCTTGTCAACAGGAGCGTGTGGCTCGGTGCGGTTCTTGATACCGTCGAGGCCGGCCATCAACATCGCAGCGAATGCGAAGTAAGGGTTGCTCGAAGCGTCAGGAGCACGGAACTCGATGCGCTTTGCCTTAGGGTTGGTGCCGGTCATCGGGATGCGGATTGCAGCCGAACGGTTACCAGCCGAGTAAACAAGGTTTACTGGAGCCTCAAAGCCAGGCACGAGGCGGTGGTAAGAGTTTACGGTTGGGTTGGTGAAGGCAAGCAGCGATGGAGCGTGCTTAAGGATTCCACCAATGTACCAGCGAGCAAGGTCGCTCAGTCCGCCGTAGCCGCTCTCGTCGTAGAACAGAGGTTTGCCATCTTTCCAGAGTGACTGGTGAACGTGCATGCCCGAGCCGTTGTCACCAAAAAGTGGCTTAGGCATAAAGGTTGCGGTCTTGCCGAATGCGTTCGCGACGTTCTTGACTACGTACTTGAACTTAAGAACGTCGTCGGCAGCCTTTACCAATGTGTCGAAGCGGTAGTTGATTTCACCTTGACCAGCGGTTCCAACCTCGTGGTGTGAACGCTCTACCGAGAGACCAACTGCCTCAAGTTCTAGAACGATCTGGTCGCGCATGTCGACGTGCTGGTCAACTGGGGAAACTGGGAAGTAGCCACCCTTGTAAGGGGTCTTGTTGGCTAGGTTTCCGCCTTCTTCGATGCGGCCAGAGTTCCACGCGGCCTCATCCGAGTCAATGAAGTGGCCAGAACTGTTCTGACCGTAGTGGTAGCGAACGTCATCGAAGATGAAGAACTCAGCTTCGGGTGCGAAGAACGCGGTGTCGGCGATGCCGGTTGATGCAAGGTAAGCCTCGGCCTTTTTAGCCGTCTGGCGAGGGTCACGCCCGTAAAGTTCACCGTTGCGAGGGTTGTAAATGTCAAAAAGCATGACCAGTGTCTTCTCCACGCGGAATGCATCGAGGTAGGCGGTGGTTACATCTGGAATCAGCTGCATGTCCGACTCGTGAATCGAGGCGAAGCCACGAATAGACGAGCCGTCAAATAGTTGACCGTCGACGAAGAACTGCTCGTCGATCATTGCTGCTGGAAGGTTGAAGTGCTGTTGCACACCCGGTAGGTCGGTGAATCGAACGTCAAGGAACTTTACGTCGTTATCCTTGATGAACTTCACTACCTCGGAAGCGGTCTTGAACATAGGGGAATTCCCTTCAAAAGTTGGATTTTTGATAGCCGGCGCGACATCGGAGCCGTCAAGAAAAGTCTAGTCGTGGCTCACAGCTATGCCTGCAAGGGAATGTTTCGTGAATGTAAAACTTTTTAGCGGCGAGACGCGCGCATCTTTTTGGGGTCGATACCCTTTGGAATCGGAAGATTCATTCCCAACGCTTGCAGTCGGGCGTTGACCGCGCTCACCTCTGAGCGGTTTAGGCTTCGCTTGAGCCGCATAATCTCTCGTGCCAACTTGCCCAGCGGCGTGCCGGTGTCATCGCCTGTTACATAGAAAATGTGTATTTGCACACCAGGTGTTGAGCGCTTAAGTTTCCGAACTTCTTCGTCGAGAATCATCTTGGTGCCGTTTCGACTGCCTTCGGCGATCAGAACAACGCCGGCTGCTCCGACACAACGATAAATAGCATCTCGGGTTCTAGGATTCACGGCAACTGGAACCTCGCTGGTTCTCCAGCCTCGCTTGATGGCTGAAGAAACGACAGCCCCCACTGCACCGGCTTGACCGTCGATTCGTCCGTAGGCAACAGCCTCAGCTCTCCGCGACATAACCAGCAGTCCAAGCATCACGGATGCGAGCAAGCCCAGAGCTGCGTAGATTATGGTGCTCAGAACGTTGTCGCTAGCGTACACGGCAAGCAGTACGCCCGCAGCAAGGGCAGACAGTGAGACGAGGGCCGTCAGCGGGAGCGAAAGTTTGTCGACCTTTATGGTCTCGCCAAATAGTCTAAAAATCTGGGCCCAGCGACCGGGCGCTTTGTTGGTGTCTTTGGATTTAGCCATGTCGAGAAGCCTAGCCGACCGCCTGGCTGAAGCCATCCGTTACGGCCGCGTCAGCTAAGTGTTGCAGGTGAGCGGGGACCGCTCGACCTTTCTTTTGCATGGACGATGCCCACAATCGTCCAGCACGGTATGAGGATCGCACCAATGGTCCACTTAGCACCCCAAGGAAACCCATCTCCTCAGCGATGTTCTTGAGCTCTACGAATTCCTCTGGCTTAACCCAGCGCTCTACAGGGTGGTGTCTGACGGTTGGTCTCAGATACTGAGTAATGGTGACAATGTCGGTACCTGCATCGTGGAGGTGTCTAAGAGCGTCAACAATCTCATCAATGGTCTCGCCCATACCTAGAATCAGGTTGGACTTAGTCACCAGACCGTAGTTTCTGGCCTGTGAGATAACGTGCATTGACCTTTCGTAGGTGAATGCCGGACGAATCTGCTTGAAAATGCGCGGAACTGTCTCTACATTGTGGGCGAATACTTCTGGCTCCGCTTCGAATACCAGCTTTAGCAGTTCTGGATTTCCCGAGAAGTCGGGAACCAGGATCTCAACACCCGTACCAAGCGACTGCTGGTGTATTTGCCGAATCGTCTCTGCGTAAAGCCACGCACCCTCGTCTTCGAGATCGTCTCGAGCTACACCCGTGACAGTGGCATAGCGAAGTTGCATCTGCTTCACTGAGTCTCCAACCCGTCGGGGCTCATCTCGGTCAAGCGGATCGGGTTTACCGGTGTCAATTTGGCAAAAGTCACAGCGTCGCGTGCATTGTGAACCGCCAATTAGAAAAGTAGCCTCACGGTCTTCCCAACACTCAAAGATATTGGGGCAACCGGCCTCCTGGCAAACGGTATGTAGCCCCTCTGTCTTTACTAGTTTTTGCAGAGCCTGATACTCCGGACCCATCTTGGCTCGGGTCTTTATCCACTCGGGCTTGCGTTCAATCGGTACCGCGGAGTTTCTCGCCTCGATGCGCAGCAGGCGGCGTTCCGGCTTTGCTACTTCGTTCATTTGTCCACCTTGCTTATCGATATCAATTTTAGTTTCACTATCTCCGCAACCTCGGCAGGACTGATGTTTTGCCCAAGTAGTTTGGACAGTGTGGTCGTCTTAGCATCGCTAATGCCGCAGGCAATAATGGTGTCATAGGGATCTAGGGAGTTATTGCAATTGAGAGCAAACCCATGCATTGTGTGGTGCTCTGCGACACGGATACCGATTGCAGCTAGCTTCTCGAAACCGCTTGGGGTGGCCACCCAAACTCCAGACCTACCCTCGACCCTTGTAGCTGTGACATTGAAGTCGGCAACGGTATCTATCAGCACCTGTTCGAGCCAGCGCACATATCCAACAACGTCAATCGGTTGAGGAAGTTTCAAAATTGGATAGCCGACCAGTTGTCCCGGTCCGTGCCAGGTGATCTTTCCGCCACGATCTACATCTATAACCGGAGTTCCGTCGTTGGGACGTTCGTGGTCTTCGGTGCGTTTTCCAGCGGTAAAGACGCTTGAGTGCTCAAGAAGCACGACGGTCTCGGGAAGTTCCCCATCCACTATTTGCCGGTGAAGTTTGCGTTGCAGTGCCCACCCCTCTTCATAGTCGACGTAATTGGGCTCATAACCCGCGACTAGAAATTCTGGCATGAGTCCATTGTAAGTTCGCCAGCTTGTCAACAGATTCAGACCAAAGCAACCTGCTAGAAGCGCAGATAGTTGAATGGTTGGGTGACTGGTCAAAGAGTTCTTGTGGACCGTGCTGTGAGCATAGGAGGCATGCGGTCTCTAGCGGCCAACCTGCGGGCCTTTGGGTTACTCAGCCAAGGTTTAGCGGTAACTGCCAATCGTTCCCGCTACTTTGTTGACGCACACGGGGCTGAGAGGGCGTCTCGCCCCGCACAGCACGCGCACTTGAGGAGCATTGGAATATTCTTAGCTGTTATAACGGTCGTCTCGATTTGGAGTTTCTCCGAGACGGGGAAGCCTGAACCGCACAGTAAGCCAAGAGTGGAAACCGCGTCGACAGGTAGCTCAAGTGAACAAGTGGATCACGAGCGGGCTCAACCCGTCTGTACCGAACGCACAGACTCAACGGTCGACTTTGGCGGGTTGACTGTGCTTGTGCGGGATTCCGGTTGTGCTGTTACTTTTCAAGTGACTAACGCATCGGGGGAGCTGTTGCAGCAGAGTTCTTTGCACAATTAGAAAAGCGGGAGGGCATCAAGGTGTCCTCCCGCCTATCCAATAAGCTAAAAGCCTAAGTTCGCCTCAAAGTTGGCGGACTCGAGCCGGGTCTTGACTTCAACCAGGTACCTGCTGGCATCCGCTCCGTCTACTAGACGGTGGTCGTAAGACAAAGCGAGGTAAACCATGCTGCGAATTGCGATGCCCTCTGTTCCGTCGGCGCCAGTAACAACAACGGGACGCTTGGTCACCATTCCGGTGCCTAGGATTGCCACCTGTGGCATGAACACAACCGGAGTATCAAACAAAGCACCGCGCGAACCAGTGTTGGTAACTGTGAAAGTTCCTCCGCCTAGTTCGTCGGGCTTCAATTTGTTTTCGCGCGTCCGGCTAGCAAGATCGGCAATAGCTGTTGCAATCTGGGCGATGTTGAGGCTTCCAGCGTCTCGAATAACAGGTGTCAGCAAACCGCGCTCTGTGTCGACTGCGAAGGAAATGTTCTCGGTTGGATGAAAGACAATGTTGTCCCCGTCAATCGAGGCGTTGAGCTTAGGGTGAGCTCTTAGTGCTTCGGCGGCTGCAAGTGTGAAGAATGGCATGAAATTTAGCTTCCCGCCTGTGGCGGCAACGAATGCAGACTGAACGTTCTGGCGCATCTGTGCGATCTTGGTCACGTCAACCTCAACCACGGTTGTTAGCTGTGCGGTTTGCTGCATGGATGCAACAGCCCGCTCTGCCAAGACCTTGCGTAGTCGAGACATCGGTTCGGTCGTTCCGCGTAGTGCGGAGATTGCCACTGAAGGCGCTGGCGTATTTGCAGCCGACGAAGTGTCAGCAGAGACGTTGGCAGATGGCTGAGCCGCCGAAGCGAGAACGTCATCTTTGCGGATGCGGCCACCAACACCAGTGCCGGCGATAGTGCTGAGGTCAACTCCGGTCTCGGTAGCCAACTTACGAACTAGTGGAGTGACGTAGTTAGCATCACTCGACGCTGAAACAGGGGACACAGTAGCCGCGATAGGAGGAGATGCAAACGCTGCTACTGCCGCAGGAGGGGTTTCTGGAGCAGACGCTAGAACTGGAGTAACGGCATCCGTTGGCGCAACAACCTCGGCAACAGGAGCCGCAACAGGAGGCGCAACAGGAGGCGCAACAGGAGGCGCAACAGGCGTCACTACCACCTCGACATTAACAGGTGCGACCGGCGCTTGCACCGCTTCAACCACAGGAGCAGCGGCTTCAACGACCGGTGTGGCCGCTGGCGCTGTGGTTGCGGCAGATGAACCAGTGCCGATCACGGCTAGAACTCCACCAACCTGAACGGTCTCATCCTCTTGAACAAGGATTTGCTCGATGACGCCGGCGAACGGAGACGGAATCTCGGTGTCCACCTTGTCGGTTGAGACCTCAACCAATGGCTCGTCGACGGCGACGCTGTCGCCAATTTTCTTCAACCATCTGGTTACGGTGCCTTCGGTGACACTCTCACCCAGGGCTGGCAATACTACGTTGTCGCTCATTTTTAGCTCCTCTGAATCCGAATCAATACTAGGCGTGTGCGTGGAGGGGTTTTCCGGCCAAGGCCAAGTGCGCCTCGCCGATGGCTTCGTTCATGGTTGGGTGAGCGTGCACCAGCGATGCTACGTCCTCCGGATAGGCCTCCCAGTTCACGATCAACTGTGCCTCGCCAATCTGTTCTCCCACACGCGAGCCGATCATGTGAACACCGATAACTGGACCGTTATTGCGACGAACCAACTTGATAAAACCAGCAGTTCCCAGGATCTGACTCTTGCCGTTGCCACCGAGGTTGTATTCGTAAACCGAAACATTGTCGGTGCCATAGGTTTCGCGAGCCTTGGCTTCTGAAAGGCCGACGCTAGCAACCTCGGGCTCGCAGTAAGTAACTTTTGGAATCCCGGTCTCATCGATCGCTACTGGCTTCAGCCCAGCAATCTCTTCGGCTATGAAGATGCCCTGTTGGAATCCACGATGTGCGAGTTGCAGCCCAGGCACGATGTCTCCGGCGGCGTAAACACCAGAAACTGAGGTTTCTAGTCGGTCATTGGTGAGGACGTATCCTCGATCGGTTTTAACGCCTTGTTCTTCGAAACCGAGTCCGGCAGAGTTTGGCCCGCGGCCAACTGCAACCAGAAGAAGTTCGCCTTCGAGTTTCGAGCCATCTTCGAGTGAAACGACCACACCATTTTCGTGCTGTTCAACTCCTGAGAAGCGCACACCCAGCTTGAAGTCGATTCCGCGTTTGCGGAAGGCCCGCTCGAGCCCCTTAGATAGCGCTTCATCCTCATTGGGGACCAGGTGTGGAAGGCCTTCGATGATGGTTACCTCTGCGCCGAAAGATCTCCAGATGGAGGCGAATTCAACTCCGATAACTCCTCCGCCGAGGACTAAAACCTTGTTAGGCACGAAGTCCATCTGTAGAGCCTGTTCACTGGTGATCACTCGTCCACCAATCTCAAGACCAGGCAGTGAGCGAGAGTATGAGCCCGTAGCTAGAACAATGTTCGTTCCCGTGTAGCTGTCGCCGTTCACGGTTACAGTCTTTGGGGCAGTCAAACGACCTTCGCCACTGACTACCGTAATGTTCTTTGAGCCAACCAAGCCGGTCAGCCCCTTGAAAAGCTTGTCCACGATGCCATCGCGGTACTTGTTCACTGCCGTCATGTCGATCGACTGAAATTGTGCGTTGACTCCGTATGCCGCAGCATCCTTGGTTACATCTGCAACCTCGGCTGAGTGCAAAAGCGCTTTAGTTGGAATACATCCGCGGTGCAGGCAGGTGCCTCCCAGTTTGTCTTTCTCGATAAGTGCTACTGACTTACCTAGTTGCGCCGATCTCAGTGCCGCTGCGTAGCCACCGCTTCCTCCACCGAGGATGACTACATCAAAATTGTGTTCGGCCATTAAAAAACTCCATTTACTATTAGCTAGGGGAACGGCTCCAAGTCTACTAGAGCGCCTTGGCAACCTCTACGAGAGTTCTCAACATAACGCCCGTGCCACCCTTAGGGGTGTAGCCGAAGGCGGCATCCTCGTTATTGGCAGGGCCAGCGATGTCGAGGTGTGCCCAATCGATGAGATCTTCGGAGCCTTTTGTTCGGGTTCCAACAAACTCCCTAAGAAAGTGTCCGCCGACAAGCATGCTGCCAGTTGGGTTGCCAAGCTTTGAATTCACAAGATCGGCCGTGTCTGATTGGAGAAGTTTGCGCAATTCCTGAGGAAGCGGCATGGCCCAAAGGGATTCGCCAGAAGCCTCAGCGGCGTTCTTCAAGGCTTCAACGCCTGCGTCAGTTCCCATTAACCCGGCTGTTCGCACACCTAGGGCGATTCGCGCACCACCTGTGAGTGTTGCAACATCCACGATCAAGGTTGGTTTCGATTCACTCGCCAAGATGAGCCCGTCGGCTAGTACAAGTCGACCCTCGGCATCCGTGTTGGTGACCTCAACCGTCTTGCCATTGCGAAACTTGATTACGTCGCTCGGGCGGGTAGCAGTTGCGGATGGCATGTTCTCGGCAACACAGAGGTAAGCGGTGACGCGAACCTTCAGACCCAGCTGGGCGATGGCGATGGCCGCTTGTCCGACGGTTGCAGCGCCGGCCATGTCAAATTTCATGCCGAGCATACCCAACCCCGGCTTCAGAGTTAGACCACCTGTGTCAAAGGTGATGCCCTTACCCACCAGAGCCAGGTGCTTGGTCGCCCCCTTCGGCTTGTATTCAACTTTGATGAGACGAGGAGGTCGAGACGAGCCTTGACCGACTGAGAGGATGCCTGTGCAGTTCTCCTCCTGAAGTTTTTTCACGTCCCACACTTCAACGGTGACGTTTGTTCCCTTGGCGACCCTTTTAAATTCCTCAGCAAGCTTTGATGGATAAAGAGCGTTCGGCGGAGTGTTGCCCAGGTCTCGGATGGCCCCAATCGCGGTGGACAAAACAGATACCTGCTTCATCTCGACAGCCGAGGGCTTGTGTTCTGTGATGACGGATACGGTCTTGGTTCGCGATGATGTCGTATCGCTCTTGTAACGATCAAAAGCATAAGCGCCAAGAGCAGCTCCCTCGGCTATTGCCAGTGCGTGTGCTCTAGTGGGCGTTGGTATGTCGAAGACGACCTCCGAAAAGTCGACTGCTGAGCGAACGCTCGCGCCCGCAACTTCCCTGAGTTGCTGCGGCGACAAGGCTCCGTTTCCGAGTCCGATCAATAAATATGTTCTGTCGCCAATCACGAGTCGCACGGTAGCCTCAAAGCTAGATTTAGCACCCAACCGGCTCGCGATCGATACTGTGAGTCCGTCGTGAAGTTCTTTTGACAGCAGGCTAATTGATTCTCCGTCCCGCACGACGCCAACCACGGTGATTTGATTCGAGTTTGCTGACGGTAGCGCTTTGGGGAATCTGAAGTTCTTGATAGTCATTGTCCAATGCTATTCGGCGCGATTTAGGATTGAGTGGTGAACACTCAGGAACTGTACGAATACGTCTCAGAAACGCAAATCCCGTTGGGCCTTCCAATGTTGGCAACCCTGAGCGGGTTCACAGACGCTGGATCCACAAGCAGTCAGGTTTCTGAGAACATCTTCAGCCACCTAGAT
>Ga0214921_10006813_pt1 | contig 15457 bp, 16 predicted proteins | sample LL1505_MetaG_FD_177992 | JGI IMG/M metagenome (GOLD analysis project Ga0214921, IMG submission 177992) | Freshwater microbial communities from Lake Lanier, Atlanta, Georgia, United States - LL-1505 | ecosystem: Environmental > Aquatic > Freshwater > Lake | place: USA: Georgia | collected...
ATCTACGCACCAAGCATTCTAAAAACAGAGCTGGCCCTAGTTTTTGAGACGGCTCGAAATTGATAATAGGTCGTTGTTCATGAAGGCGCCAAGCGCCAGGGGGCCTGATTATGCGACGACCGAGACGAACGTTTTCGGCCGAGTTTAGAGCCAAGGTAGCGATCGCGGCCCTGAAGGTCGATAAGACGCTAGTAGAGCTTTCGGAGCAATTCGATCTGCATCCGAAAGCGATCATCCAGTTTCGGCAGCACGCACTTGAGGAAACGGCTGAGCTTTTTGAGAAAGACACAGGGAAGCCTTCCAAGCCTTCGGGGATTTGAGGTGATGATTTGAAGGACTTACACGCCACGATCGGACAGCTCACCTTGGAGCGCGATATTTTGGACGGAGCGCTTGGCAAGGTGGGGTTGCTGAGCGCCAAGCGATGTGGCTTATAGCCTAGCAAAAACCGCTCTACAAGCGTCTACTGCCCCTGAAGGCACATTCTGTCTAATTCTCAAGCTTAAGTCCATCAATTGAGACTTAGAACGGGCCCCCACTATTGCCATCCAGACTTCTGACATATTTAGCACGTAGTGTAAAGCAACACTGACTAAATCGGTTCCATGCGATCGACAAATCATTTGACAACTCTCGAGACTACTTAGATAGCTTGGTGTCAATTCGCGGGAAATCGATTTACTGAGGGACGCCCTAGAACTGAGGGGCATTCCCGTTATGTACTTTTCATTTAATAAGCCTCTGTTCAATACAGCATACGCTAATACTTTACCGGTATTGTGTTGTTTCAACCAATCATTATTTAACGTAATATTAACTGGCTCCTGCATATACCCTATAATATGAGGCTTAAACTGCACGTGACCGAATGCATTCGAACGAACAAAATTACATACTCCCGCCCCTCTAATGTAACCACGCTTTATCATCTCCTCAAATGCCTCTACAGTTTCATCCAGTGGGGTAACTGGATCATAGTTGTGGAGTTGGTATAAATCAATAATGTCCGTCCGGAGTCTAACTAGACTCGCTTGAACTTTAGATATAAGTCTTTCTCTTCTTCCTAAACCATTCGGTGATTCTCCGCTTCTGAGGCCGGCCTTAGTTGCTATAAACCACTCTCTCCTTGACCCAAGAATTGATCTGCCAATAAAGTCCTCAGACACTCCGTCTGAATAACTGTCGGAGGTATCGATAGCCCTTATCCCGTGTTCAAAGGAGAAATCCAACATTTCCTTTGTTTGCGAATAGTCTGTAAAGTAGCCAAATATATTTCCTCCGAGCATAACACCGCTTTTCATATTTCCACCACAGTGTGAAGTCTCCCCTGTAAACACCCGGGTTAATTTTTTGAAAGTATAAGCTTTACGTATAAGACGTTGATAAGACAGTGTCGACCTGGGCACTACCAAAAATGACCCTCATACTAACCAAGTACAACATGGGTTAGTTGCAAACAGTCAGGCTATGTCTCTAATACGGTTAAATTCAAATGCATATGCGGAACTACAGATATCAAACGTTGTTCTCTTCGGTGTCCAGCCGAGCAGTAAATTTGCCTTACCTATATCGCCATACACTCTAGCAACATCACCAGCCCGTCTCAAAACAGTGGATCTTTTCACCACGCGACTAGAAATTGTCTCAATCGTTGCTACTAAATCAAACACCGAGGTTGGCTCACCCCTCCCAAGATTTAACGGGACAAACCTACCTAAGAACTCACTTGCCCGATAGCTTAGCTTATGGACTGCAGCCGAAACTGCATCTGCGACATCCTCAACATGAACATAATCGCGCTGACAAGACCCGTCCGGCGTATCCCAGTCGTCACCAAAAATTAAAAGCCGGCGGTCAGGCAATAACGCGGCCAATATTGCCAGCGGGATAAGATGAGTTTCAGGCTCATGTCGCTCGCCAAATCTAAGATCGTAACTCGCGCCTCCAACATTAAATAATCTAAGACAAACCGCAGTAAGCTTTTTTGCCTCAACAAGACTACGAAGGATCTCTTCGCAATTTAGTTTTGTTCTCGCGTAGTTTGATTCGGGACTTAGAGGTGAGCATTCAGAAAACCCTTTCGCCGAATTAGTACTCCCGTACACAGAACAGGAGGATGAAAATATAACCTTTGGTTCGGATAAACAGCTAACCATGGCCTTCAACAGCGAAATTGTACCAGCGACATTGTTATCAAAATATTTCAAAGGATCTGACATTGATTCACCAACATATGCAGCAGCGGCAAAGTGTACTACCACCCCTGGTTGAAAATCTTTGAGAATCCTTGACATGGCACCAAAATCTAAAATATCGGAGTTATAAAATTCACAATGCCCTAGAGCATCCAGCGCGATTCGAGATCCAGTGCTAAGGTTATCCACAATACCGACTTTATGGCCGTCAAGCAGGAGCCTTTGACAGACGTGTGACCCAATGTATCCGGCACCGCCCGTGACAAGAATTCGTTCCATAGGACCTTCAATCGAAAATTGAAAATAAACTACCGACTTTCTTCATTACGGAGCCAACTACCTGATCCATATTATAGTAGCGATACTCAGCCAATCGGCCTACAAACGTAGTGTCCGGAACGTTCTCAGCTAAGTCCTTATATCTCCGCGCTAGTGCTTCGGTTTGATGCCGTGGAATCGGATAGTATGGATCACCTGTAGCGACTGGAAATTCGTAAGCGATTGTAGTACCGCTATGAATCTGTCCTGTTATTTTTTTAAATTCGGTGATCCTCGTGTATTCATATGAATCAGGGAAGTTTATTTGAGCTGCTTCTTGAAAAGAATCTAGACCAGGCATATGTTTATATTCAAAATTAAGCGACCGGTAAGGAAGTTTACCATATTTATAACCAAAATACTCGTCGAGAGGCCCTGTGTATATTTTATAGTCAAAACTGTAACGATTTTTAGTGTCAAAAAAATCTACACCTAATTTTATGCCGATATTGGGGTGATCGAGCATATTTTTGAACATCTTGGAGTAGCCTTGGTCGGGTATGGCTTGGAATTTGTCAGTAAAATATCTATCGTCATTATTGTTGCGCACTGGAATTCTTGCAGCAACGCCGGCAGATAAGTCCTTGAGATCCAAGCCCCACTGTTTTTTCGTATATCCGCGGAAAAACTTTTCACACAAATCCGGCCCAACAGACGATAGTACTAAATCTTCGCTTGATTTTACTTCACGACTTATCTTATTTTTTTCTAGAAATTCTAGCACACCGAGCTCGTCCAAATCAAGGCCATATAATCTGTTAATCGTTATTCTATTAATTGGAAACGGATAGAGATTTCCCTCGACTGAAGCTAGAACTCGATGTTCATAATGACGCCATTTTGTAAAGCGAGATAAAAATTCAAAGACGACTTGGCTGTTTGTGTGAAATATATGCGGACCATATCGGTGCACAAGTACACCGAATTCATCGTGTTCATCAAAGGCGTTTCCCCCAATATGAGGTCTTTTTTCTAAAACAAGGACGCTATGCCCTTGTTCGGCGAACAGTCTCGCCGCAGTGGAGCCCGCGAATCCTGCCCCGATAATCAATATATTCATAACATTTTTATCTAACGTACTGAGTTTTTAAAAAGACACCAAAGCATTATCTTTTTCACTAAGGATTGGGTACTTGGTGGGCCATTGCGCACCAGTACAGTCATACCTCAGCCCCTTCTCAAATTCTGGCGCATAGACTCGTTCTAGGCAGTTCAGCACAGATGTTCCCTCAGCGAGACTAAGAAAACCATGTGCAAAATAACCTGGAACAAAGAGCGATAAAGCATCTCCAGCCTTTAACTCTATTTCAATTGTCCTTTTGTAGCTAGCACGCGATTCGTCAATTCCGAAGGCTACATCGTAAATCGCACCACTCAGTACTGTCAAAAGCTTACCTTGCGAGAAGGGTGGAAGTTGATAATGCATGCCCCTTAGTACATCTTGGTGAGATATTGAAACGTAAACCTCCTCAATCCGAGAAGGAGCTCCGTCGAATAGAAATGCGTTACTGTTATAAACCTTACGAAAATCCCCTCTGTCATCCTGGAACACTTTGTTTTCCAATAAAAGGATGCCGTCTAAGAGTTCTCTGATAATCTTCATATCTTCCCCTTACTTAATCGATGTGGCCATATCTTCCCAGCTTGCAAATGAAATGCCCGGTTTAGAACTCCAAAGCGCTATCGAGTCTTCCTTTCGGTATCTGTAGGCACCTAGCTGCAAATTGATCTGCGCAGGCTGAGATCTGTTCCTTATGTAGCTTTCAACAAAACGCCGTAAAGCAATCGGCTCGCCTCTTCCGATATGCAAAACGCCGGATTCAAAAAAGCTAGTGGATGACGCTACAAGTAACTCTGCGACTTGCTCTACTGGCAAATAATCTAGTAGTTGCTCTCCCAAAGACATCTTGAATTCAATTGATCCAGCAGATAGAACACGTTCAAGCTGAGGAATAATTGCGTTTGGATGCTGATTCGGGCCAAAGAAATAAAACAGTCTTACCCACTTGAACTTTGCATTCGATCGCACATAATCACCTTGAGACCAGTATAAACTGCGTAAGTATTGGGATAGCGCAACTTTCGCCACAGCATATGGTGTAATCGGAGCAACAATTGATTCTGGCGCCTGCGGACCATATCTGAGACCGAACTCAAAGCAACTACCTACCAAAACCAACTGACTAAACCCAATACGTGCTAACCTCGCTACAAGGTCAATCTGAAACGGTAAATGGTGCGTAAGATGTTCAAGATTCGTTGGCTGTCCTACGGAGAACCAAGCGCAGTGAATTAGGGTTCTCCCTTTTAAATCATCGACGACTTCGGACTTTTCGAGTTCGTCATACTTATATTTGATTATGTTTTTCTTCGGCTCCCCTTTTGAGGCTTCCGTGCCGCTGCGACAAATCATAACCGTGTCGGCATTAGCGTCCTTTAGGAAGCTAAGAACGTGTCCGCCAAGGAAACCAGTAGCCCCTGTTAACGCAAACCTTGTATTCTTAACTTCTATGCGCATTTCTTCAGTACATCGAATCATCTAAAATCCTTTTAAATATGACTCCTGAGAGTTTTTCAATTTATGAAGAAGTTGACAGTTACAGCAATTGTGTTTAACGAGTCATCGCGAATCAAAAAGTGGCTCGATCAATCTAGCCAATGGGCTGACGAAATCCTCGTTTTCGACAAGGGTAGTACCGACGGAACAGTTGAGTTAGCACGTTCTTTCGGGGCAAGGGTTGAGCGAATTCCGTTTTCACAAGTAGGCCACGAGGATTGGGTTTCATTGGGCCAAATGATACATACAGATTGGTTCACGTGGTCTACACCTGCTGAAATGTATACACCGAATCTCGTCCGAGTCTTCAAACATGTCATTTCCAATGATGATGGGAGAACAGACACATACGCAGCGATGAACAAGGTTTACTCTTTTGGAGGTCATAATCCAAAAATTGAGATGGGATCCCACTGGGTTTCTAAATTATTTCATGTGAAGCGCATTATTTTCCAAAATAAGCTGCACGAATACTGGGTTAGCCAGGGAAACCGAAAGTTTATAAGGGACATAGACGGCAAAACACACGTACTTCATCTCGGCCAACCCAATTATAAAAATTTCATCACAAGGACTCTGGCTTACACAGAAATGGAGGTTGCCCATGCCGAAAGCAGTTTAGAGCGGCGGGCAAGAGAGGCAATCTCTCGAGCAAATAGTCTCGATTTTGACTTTCTTAGTGGCGGTGATGGCCACGACATCAGGCAAGTACTAGCCTGGAAGATTTCAAACCTGTTAACGGCACTCGCGTGTCTTGATAAACTAAAGGAATCGGACACAGCGACTAGATACGAAACGATTCGAGACGAGTATCTCGCACTATGGAAGCGCTGTGACTAGCTTACAGAATCTCACCCTGATGAAATCTTATAAAATCCAACCTATCGACTGGCTTATTTCTTGGTTAACAATTCCCATTTCTAATTTGACCAGACGTACTGCATGACAAGTATCGTTTAATGTGTGCAATCCATCCCATTTTTCAATCCCCGTCCTTAGCCGCAATATTGAGTCTTGGAGTGATACTTGTGGCGCATAGTTTGGAGCTAAAGATTTAAAGAGCTTGAAATCAACTTTATATGATCGCTTGTCTGGCTGGCCGTCCGGTTTGATTAGCAATCTGGCATGAGGAAACGCTTTAACAACAGCCTTTGCTAGGTCAATTACTTGATAATTTGCCTCGTCTGCACCTACGTTGACAGCTAAATACTCCCCTCCTTCTGCCTTGGATCTAATCAGCGACCAGTGAATTGCTCTCGCCATATCTTCGACGTCAATCAGCGGGCGCCATGGAGTTCCATCGCTTTGGACTTTTACCTCGCCCTTACTAATTCCTCCCATGACAAGATCGTTTAAAACTAAGTCAAGACGAAGTCTCGGCGAATATCCACAAGCCGTAGCAAATCTAAGCGCCGTAACGGTCGATTCGCTCGTGCACGTAGCCCGCAAGACACCTTCAACCGCAACTTTCGACCTTGCGTAAGCCGTCAAGGGATTTAACGAATCAGACTCTGTTTTGGGGGGACCATCTGATGCGCCGTACATACTGCAACTAGACGCGAATACAAAACGACGGATACCGACTTTTAACGCAGTTTTTATTAATAATTCGGATGCAACAAAATTAACTTCATTTGTCACTGACTCGAATCGATTCCCAATCGGGTCATTCGATATCGCCCCAAGGTGAACGATTGCATCAATGCCATCAAGGTCCTTTTCGGAAACGTTTCTTAGATCCCTGAAAATTTGTCGACTCAAAAATCGCTCTGGAATCGGATCCGCAGGGGATACCACTTGGGCGAAAAACCCAGTGTCAAGTCCAATTAACTCAACTCCGCTCAAATGCTTGGCAAGGTACGGTACAAGCACAGATCCGACATAACCAAGATTACCGGTAATGAGTATTTTCATAATATCAACTCCATACCTTCCACGGCGCGCTTCCGGTTTGCCAACTTGCTTCAAGAGCTTGCTTATCTCTGAGGGTGTCCATAGGTTGCCAAAATCCATGATGGACAAAGGTCATAAGGTTAGCTGTCTGTGCCAAAGACTCCAGCGGCTCCTTTTCCCAAACAGTATTGTCTCCCTCAACAAGATCGATGACATCGGTATTGAGCACAAAAAAGCCTCCATTGATGAGACCACCCTCACCGCTTGGTTTTTCGTAGAAAGATTTTACTAACCCAGTCTCGTCGAGATCCAGCACACCAAAACGACTAGGAGGATATACGCCAGTGACTGTTGCCCGCCGCCCATGCAAGCGATGAAACGCAACAAGCTTATCAATAGGCACGTCACTTAATCCATCGCCGTAGGTGAGACAGAAACTTGATTCCCCCTCGAGGAAGGGACCGATGCGCTTGATACGACCACCTGTCATCGTCTCTGCACCTGTATCAACCAATGTAACCCGCCATGGCTCCGCGTGTCGTCGATGAACCTCCATTTGATTGCCTGTAAGGTCAAAGGTTACATCAGAGGTGTGGAGAAAGTAATTGGCAAAAAATTCTTTTATAACGTAACCTTTGTAGCCGCAACAGATGACGAACTCACCAAATCCGTAATGTGAATAAATCTTCATCAAGTGCCAAATAATGGGTTTGCCTCCTATCTCCACCATTGGCTTCGGTCTTAGGTTGGTTTCCTCAGAAATTCGAGTGCCCAAACCACCCGCCAAAATAACAACTTTCAAACCACACCCCTTAGGCAGGAAATTCTAATTGAGATTACGTACTAAAATTTACTATACCGGACTGAAGATCTCTCGAACAACATACTCAGGATTATGATAAGCGAGAAAACGCGCGGCTGCATGCTCACTTCTCGACTTTAACTCCTTGTAGCCGCTCACCGAGGATAGTATTGCGAACGCAAAGCCTTCCACGGACTCATCTGCAACGGTCACACCGCATCCAAACCGAAGCGCTTCTAATTCGAGCCATGTCCCTCGTGTAACGATGACAGGCTTACCTCCTGCAATGGCTTCAGCCATCACGCCCGAACTGTTGTTAATATAGTACTCACGCAAATATGGGACGCATACAATATCAATACCCGACATGACGGTCCAATAGTCTGATGTTGAGAGAGGTTCATCAATCAGCAAGAGCGCTCCCTTTTGCTCTAACTCACGAAGCGCCACAGCGGCTGCGTCGATCAAATCTCGCCTAGTTTGATTACCCCCCACTTTGGTTGTAGTCTTTACAAGGAACTTTACCGAACTTTTCATACCAAGGACGGAGTTTATAATCGAAGGAATTAGGTGAAACCCTTTATCGATTCGCGCCTCACCAACAAATCCTATAACTAACTCGCCAGACTTCGTTCCAACATCACGGAATGCATCCAATCGATCAACAACATGACGAGAGGAATCAAGACTTAAGCTCTGCTGGGTTGGAGTTGCATGTGGAATGGGAACCTTTTTGATTTTCGATACGCCTATTGAACGGTATCGCTCCATCAATGTTTCTGTGTCAGTAAGGAACCTGACGTAGCTAAGCTTATGGAGCACCTGCAACGCGGCTTGCATGAATGGATTGCCAACCTCATTCCATCGAAGAAAGACATTGACTAACCTAGGTCGCTTGGAACCCAGGGTAGTCAACCACCAATAGAGACCGTACAGATTGTTATAAGTTGTGGTTGGAAGAAAGATAACATCCGATTGGTCGATGCGCTGAGAAATCTTGCATAAATCAATAAAGAATTGTGTATTTTGGACTAGAAAATTAAGCTGTCTTCGGTCCGAACTGGAGGCAGGAATTTCTAAGGAATTCGCGTACCGAAAAATACGCTCACCACCGATGGATTCTAGTAATCCAATCTCACATACATTCGTACCAAAAAGTAGAAATCCAAACCCTAGCTGTTCGCATGCAAGCTTGATTGCTTCATCGTAAGAACGGCTGTGTCCACTCATCGATACCAAGCTATTATCAAGAACCACCAATCGTGTACCGACACTATCCATTGTTATCCTCGATGATCATAGCAATGCCGTCATCCAGCTTCACTCGATACGGCTTCCCAATCATCGACGTCAATTTAGAAATATCAAGAAGCTTTTGTTTTGCACCGACGTATTTAGTCTCGTCGTAAGCGATAAGGTTTTCATCGTATTTAAGATGACTGCAAATTAGGCTGGCAAATCCTCGTATCGTATGATCTTCACCGGCACCGATGTTCACGATCTCATTCTGCACCAGGTTGTTAAGCAACAAAAGGTCGCGAACAAAATCCGTGACATGAATCAGCTCTCGCCTTTGGTAGCCATCACCCCAAAGTTCTGCCCTTTCTCCCCCACGGCTCGCAATCTTTATCTTTCTGATCAAATCAAATATAAAATGGAGTTGCTTGTCGCCACTGTGGTACCCGACGCCATACAAGGTCGATGGCACCACGCATAGCCAGGCTAACCCGTACTGCAACTGGATCGCTCGCAGGCCCTGCACCAACATTCGTTTTGTCAGCGCGTAGGTGTATAAGCTCGAAGTGGGCTCGCCGTGCATATAGCGCGACTCTACTAACGGGCCATCCTCTGGGTAGGCGCAACTTGTTCCGATACAGATCATCTTAGCTTGCGATTGCTGTGAAATCCACCAAGACAATACGTTTGTGTTGATTTTTTGGTTGACTAGCCATTGATCACCAGGAAATCGTAGGCAAAAATCTCCCGCTTGAGTCCAGGCAGCAAGATGGTAGATATGGTCGTAGGCATCGGTGTAACGTGCAAGACTTGTTTCTTGTGTTAAATCACATTGACTAGAACTGGGTGCAGTAATTTCTGCACCCATCACTTGTAACGCCTTGATAAGGTGCCTTCCAAGAAAGCCCCCACCACCCGAGACGAACACCCTCATTAGAGCACCTTAGGATCGATCGGAAAATAAAATTCAACGCCTGCGTCAATATCCGACCGATATCGCTCTAAAATTTCTTGTTTAAAATTCCAAGCCAGTACATAATAAACATCGGGCGGTCCAGAAATTTCGTCTTCCATTAATACCGGTATGTGACTACCCGGCGCGTAGGTTCCCTTTCGAAGTGGATTGCGCTCAACTAAACACTGTATATGTTGTTCCCCAACGCCCAGGAAGTTCAAAAGCGTGTTCCCTTTGACCGGTGCACCAAGACCATAGACACGCCTACCCTTTTGGCTGCACGAATCGAGAAAGATCAAATCTCTCTCACGTAATGCAGCCGCTTTTCGCTGTAATTCTTGATACGACTTTAGCTCATTACATCCTGATATAGACTCTGCTTCGATGTAACCTTTCAAACGTGTACTTTGGACCCGCAATCCTTGATGGCCGATATGTGCGATAATTGAGCCGCCATGTATTGGGTCTGCATCTGCATCGAAGATTTCAAGTCCATGTTGCTCAAGCAGTGCACCCAGCGACCGGAGCGTATAGTACAAAAGGTGTTCGTGGTAAATCTGGTCAAAGGCTCCGTTTACCATGATGCTTTTCATGTACAAGAACTGCACAACGAATACACCGTTTGGCAGTAGCGCAGATTTAACGGCTCGCGTTACAGAATGAAGTTCTTCCAAGTGGAAAAAAACGCCAGAAGCATGAATGAGGTCAAAGGATTCGTTCAGATCATCCTGAGCCTTTTCGTTATAGAAAGTGTTTATCGTTCGGATACCAGCACTGTTAGCAATTTCAGCTGCAATAACTGAAGACTCCACACCGGTCACATCCCAACCTAAATCCCTAAATTGCCTAAGCAAAGTGCCGTCGTTTGAACCGATGTCTAAAACTTTACATGTCCCTTTTCCGAAGGCACTTTGGAAGTATCGCTCAGTGATGCTTTTTGCAACTCTAGAGAAATGAGCAGTCAGTGATTTAGTAGTTCCCGATAGGTAAGTGTGCTTAACAAACATAACCTCTTTCGGAACCGTAAAATCTAGCTGCGCTCCGCAACACAATGGACACCAAACAACCCTCAGAGGATACCGTTGCTCAAGACCAACCTCTGTACGACTTAAAAAGTGATTGCCCCAAGGTTGCTCTCCCAAATCTATCGCATCAATGAGTTCAGAGCTGCCGCAGATTCGACAGTTCGGTATCGTGCTCATAAATTAGTGTAGTGACTATTGCGTATCATCTGATACCCCTTTATCAATTCTAGGATGCCATCATCAACTGAAAACTTTGGCAAAAAACCAGTCCCCTCAATTCGATCGTTCGAGACGATATAGTTTCGTTGATCTGGATCAGTTCCAATCGGAGATTCTAGAAAGGTAAAAGCAGGCATCACGCGCTGTATCCGCTCTGCCAGTTCCAACTTAGACAAATTAGCTGAACTCAGACCCACGTTGTATGGCCTTGACTTCATTGACTCGAAGTTCTCAATGCCATGAAGAAATGCTCGCGCGACGTCTCTGACATGGATGTAATTCCTTTTGAAATGTCCTTCAAAGATCACAATCGCTCTGTCATTGATCGCTCGGTACACAAAATCATTGACAAGTAAATCCAACCGCATTCGAGGCGACATCCCAAACACAGTCGCTAGTCTAAATGTGACCGAGTTTTCTCTCTCAAGTGCGATACGCTCTGCCTCGACCTTCGACTTACCATAAACAGATATGGGCCGCAAAGGCGACTCTTCAGTGCAGAACATGCCAGTTTCTCCGACACCATATCCTGAGTTAGTGTTAGGCAATAACAGCCTTTGATCCTTCGCCAACCTTTCGCAAAGCCACTGAATAGCACCCTGATTGACGCTAGCCGCCGCGAGCGGGTCTTTCGCACACATGGGCGCACCAACCAAGGCAGCCAAAGGAATTACAACATCAGCTTTTGAAATCAATGAAGCCATTAGACGTTCATCGCGTACGTCGCCTCTAAAAAGTTCGAAATCGGCATTCATACAAAGCGATGCCAGCGAAAGTTGCCCGAACATAAACGAATCAACAACCGTGACTTTGTAATTCCTTTCGAGGAGCAAAGGAACCAAAACAGAACCTATGTAGCCTGCACCGCCTGTGACTAATACTTTTTGTTTCATTTGTAACCCTAACCATCATGAATGATCTTAGATCCTTCGGCACCCAACCTTACCGGGATCTCAATGAAGTCTGCCAAGGCCAAACGCAATTTTGAATGACTGACAAGGGGGCAGATGAACATCATGAAGCCTCCGCCGCCCGCGCCGAGCAGCTTACCCCCGAAAGCACCGGCCCTTATCCCCTCTTGGTACATAAAGTCGATTGTAGGGCTTGAAACATCGGGATCGAGAGAACGCTTTAATTCCCAGGATTGCCTTAAAAGCCTTCCAAAAGCTTCGACATCGCCTTTAGATTGCAGTAGATCGACTGCACTGTCGACGTCTGCCAACATTCGATTAAAGGTAGGCCTTAGTACTTCAATATTTGATATCTTCTTCGACTCTAAGTCCTGAGCCCTCCGCTTAATTCCTGTAAAAAAAAGCAGAACCGATTCATTTAATTCATCAAAAATAGCCTGTGAAATCGATAAAGTGCTAACGACTGGCTCACGATGAGGAAAGAATTCAATGACGCGCAATCCCCCATAGGATGCAAAGGTCTGATCTTGGCACCCGACTGATTCATGCAGTAGGGTTCTTTCCGTATGAATAGAAAGTCTAGTTAGCTCGCCCGGGCTTATGTTTAAGCCTTTAAACGACAACGCTGCGTTGTACAAACCGACAGTGAAACTTGAGGATGAACCTAATCCAGAAAAGGCAGGCAGATCTGCGTTTAAAGTAATCTCAACGTCTTGTTCTAATCCGACTTCCGAAAGGATGACCGACGCGGGGCGATGCTGAAGTTGTGAAGCGTGATTCACACACTCTGTCAGTCTGTATGCAAGTCGCAGACGGTAGTCAAAAAGTCGACCGTAAAACCTGTTAATAGCAACATAAATATACTTATCAATTGCAGAACCCAATACCGCCCCTCTACCGCTCTTAAAGAAATCAGGTAAATCAGTTCCACCGCCGAAAAAACTGATCCTCAAAGGAGTCTTGGATATGATCATTCACCAATCTTCTAACTTTTACGCTAATTAAATTTGAGCAAACTACTAACTATTTGTTCAGCATATCGTCGAGGCGTAACGTTTAGCGCTTTCGCCGTGACTTTTTGTGGGTCATATATCGAGCTAATTAAGGCGTTGCGTAGTTCCATAATCGATCTCGGATCAATGTAATGGACTCCAGACCCAAAATCATCGTCTACTAGATACTCGGAAATTGACGTCCAACGACTACATATTGTTTGTACACCACAAACAACGCTCTCTAAATATGTTAACCCTGGTAATTCATAAAACGCTGGATGCGCATTAACCGCAGCCCCCAAATACGCTGACTGAAGCAACTCTGAAGACAGTTTCTTTCCATTTGGCATTTGAACGATACGAAGTAAGCCAGCTTGCTGAGAAGATATATTTTCGCTCACGATGACTGTAGGATATTTTCTATATTTAAGTACCGCCTGGACAAGAAGCTTTTCATACCATGGTTGATAGCCTTTCGTACATACAAATACTAGTTCGATCGGCAAATCCGCGCAGGCAAGTACCGTTGACAACTGATTTTTTCGTGTTTCTAGGCGCCCGACCTGTAGAATGTAGGGCGATCGCAAACGGCAAAAATCTGAAAACGCCAAACGATCACCTACCGCCCATTCATGAACAAGTCCTGTCGGGGCAAGCCACACTTTAGTCTTTGCTCGCGGAGAGTCTCGCAGGATTGTCCTTTCTTCGAACTCGGACGATGGCAGCGAAATCGATGCGTCCGCGAGCACCTCCGAATTTTGGATTCCGTTCCTCGCCGGCGGCAATCCAAAATACGAACATAAGGATGGAATGTTCGCCAGTCTATCAAGAGTAATCGGAATACCTCCCAAATCCTCACCCTTGATAATAGCCTCGACGCATTTCACAAATCCCATTGCACTAGAGAAGTAATGCAAAAAGTCTTCGTGAAAAGTGAGCATCGCATATTGCTTGTTGTGATTCTTGAGGAACTCGGCTTCTCCCCTTTTGTCGGTACAAGTATTTGTTAGAAACAGATGTTGAAAATCGAGACCTTTCTCAAGATCGCTCCCCAACATTACCTCAACTCCAATTTCAGATAAACCACGCTCAAGAGCCCTAATTACTGTAAGGTCGCCGCCCCATTGTTGGTGGTTGTTTCGTATGTGGACAAAGATATTCATTCAATCACTTGATTTACAAAAATAAAACCAGATGAGCGTCAAAAAGCAGTTCAGCAGGCACTCACGTGAATTGCTCGTGAATAAAAACGCTTACAACTGGAAACGAAACACCATGTCCAAGAATAAACTGGGCCAAAATTGCCTCGACCCACAGCTTAATAACTATAATCAATGAGCAAAAACATTTAGTGCAACTTGAGCTAACGCAACCTCCTCCGCATACTTAAGCTCGCTTGCAAGTTTGCGCCCCTCGTCGCCAATAGATCTCATCAATCCAGAATCAGCAATTAGAAAATCGTACTGTTCCGTCATATTTGACAGATCAGAAGAAACATAAACGATATTTCGCATATTTGTTAAACGGTCGTAATACCATTGTTGTAACCCACTGGTTGATCGGATTTTGAGAACAGGGGCCCCACTGTACATTTTCAAAAACAAACCATTCCAAGCGTTGCCCATTCCGTCGCAATCTATCTGCAGCGCGAAGTCAAGCGATTCTAGGAAAGGACGCCTACCCTTCAGGAAGACCCCAGACCTAGCGATGAAATCGATAAAGCTTGATTCCTCTTGGCTCACAACCCAGTCCGTAATCTTACAGTCAAACTTTGATTCATTGGACTTGGCGAACGCACATAACAAAATCCGCTGATTAGTCCACCTCTCATTTACCCATGGCCTATGTCCTGTTAGCGAACCGCGCCAGTATGCAATGGGTTTTTTTGCTGTAGCGCCCTGATTTGCCAAAAAAGAGTCAATAGCATTACGTTCGGCCTGATATCCCCGTGTGCGAAGAAAAAAGACATCAGGGATCAACACTGCTGCTTTAGAGTTAGTAGACATGGCAACGCCTACAAACGGTTCATCAACTCTGTCTCCAATACTCAATAAAAATCTAATCTTCTTGTGTAAATACAGTGGGTACCATATTACCTCAAAGAGTATTGCTAGCCGCTCGATGAAAGTTCTATCTAACACGCCATACCCGATCTTTAAAACATGACGATCGCGTTCGATGGAAACAATTTCGAATGGCAGACAGAGGTGGACCGGTTTTGTGAGACAGCGTGCTGGGAAAGATAATTGATGGTCGCTGTTGATGGTTTCAGGCTGCTTTCCTCAGCCCGTCTGCAAAGTAAACCTCATCCGGGGTCTTTTTTGCAAGCCCCTGGTGCGGTCGGTCTTGAT
>Ga0214921_10006815_pt1 | contig 15455 bp, 11 predicted proteins | sample LL1505_MetaG_FD_177992 | JGI IMG/M metagenome (GOLD analysis project Ga0214921, IMG submission 177992) | Freshwater microbial communities from Lake Lanier, Atlanta, Georgia, United States - LL-1505 | ecosystem: Environmental > Aquatic > Freshwater > Lake | place: USA: Georgia | collected...
ATTTTCCCCAACGACAGTGATTTTAGTTTGACATACTTATCGGCAATTATTTTTCCATCTTGGACCAGAGTGTCTTCTAAATTTTTTCCTGATAATAAAATTTTTATTTCACAAGGTAACTGTATTTTTTGACTAATGTGTAAAGTCTCTTGGGTGTTGTTATGAATGCGGTTCACCAGTTGACCATTTGCCAAAATGTCCATGGACATTGCCCCATTACACATTCCAAATTCAAAAATCATATCTAAATCAATAGTGATCATCAGAAATATTCTCTAAAGTATGAACATTGGTCATGGTGTTAAACCCGCATTCGTTTTTGCAAATGTCATACAGGTCCAATATATATTGTCGACGAATTTCACTGGTGATTTTAAGATTTTGATTGAACCAAATACTGGGAACTTTTCCACGTTTTATATTGTAATCATCGCTGCGCCGAGCCAGCTGCGTGCCGGGTAAAATACCAGCAAACGATAAATTTACCGCAACTACACTGTTTCCTGCATATTGCTTTCTTTCTTTAAACCAATTTTTGGTATATTCGTAATCATTTAATGTTTCTGTGGGGTATGCCACAATCATTAACACCACTAATGGAACGTTAAATTTTTGCCCTAGCCTTAAATTGTGATCAATATCTTCATCTTCGAAGGTTTTACCTAAATTTTTACGGACATTGGAAATAACACTTTCGACACCAACCAGTAGTGTACCGTTGCTTTGTTTAATTTTTTCCCATAGGTCTTCGGGGTGGTGTTTTTCGCCCCGTATGATGAAGTATCCTTCCCAACTAAGTTGTTCAGATTTTGGCTTACCACAGTTGTAGTCGCTGATCAATGACATTAGTTTTCGAAATTCTCTGAGATTACCGTTGACCAATGAGCTACGAAAGCTAAAATGTCGTATATTAAATCGATCTAATTGGTGCGTCATTTCTTGCCAAATATTGTCTGCAGTTCTATATTGATATTTTTGCCAATATTCAATAACATCACAGAATTCACAATTTTTAACGCAGCCTCGGCTGTCACACAAAGGAATTAACTTTCTGGTATACTGATTGAAATCATAGTCGTCGTAATCAGGATAGTAGTCAACATTTAATTGTGGCACCGGTTGCCAATTAATATTATTAATACCCGGATAATTCAAGTTGCCTTTTACATATTCTACCAAACTTACTTCGCCGTCGCCCACGATAAAATCATCTATTAGACCAAGCTCTCTTAGTTGGTGGCAAAAATCAAGATTGTCGTCGCCCACAAAATTGCGTATGCCGGTGCCGCCTATGACAATTTTAATGTCAGGGTCTCGAGCACGAAGGGCAGCACACAACCATCGAGTAAAAATTTGACAAGTATAAATCAGTAAACTCAAGGCAACTATCTTGGGTTTCTTAGATAAAATTTGATCTGCGCTGTAATCTATTAGATCTACGATGTCATCAATGCACTCATCGTGCACATTTTGATCAAAGAAAAACTCCAATATTTTTTGTTTGTTTGGGTTTTTTTCTATACTGTTGACAATGCTGATGTTGAGATCTAATGCTGTCGATTCGATCGAATGTTGAGCCAACACACTTTTTAACAAAGCGGGCGCCATGATGGGTTCAATAGTGTCGACATATGGAACAGCACACAGTAAAATCATATATTAGATCCTGAATAATATTAGGGGTAATTCAACAAACATAGAGTGTATCTTATTTACTATTTAAATTTACATATAACACAATTTCTTCAACACAGGTATTTAACTGTAAAGAGGTTGTATAGTTGATGAAATTCACAACATCCTTACAATCGATGCCGTTGCCTGTCCAATTGATTCGAGATCTGGACAGCTCAGTATCTAACCTATCCAGGGTGATCAATGTGGTTTTAAACTTAACCAAATTTGCTTTGAACGCGGCAGTGCATTGATAACTGGCATGTGCCAATGCAGCTTTGGCTACTCGGTAAGTTTCAAACATGGGGTCGGGCTCCTTGATGTGGCGTTGTCCCACGCTGCCCATATTAAATATCCAACCCGACTTACCAGCATTATGCCATTCCTGATACACTGCATGCAATACATTGACCTGACCATAATTGGCCCAGGGTTCGTGCGGTGGACCATCAAAGGCATTGTTTATGAAAATATCATACTCCAATGACATTTTTGCTATGTCCAGATAATTTTTAGTAATGTCAAATCCCTGTGCCCTGGATATGCTGACACCATTTAAATCTCGACATAATGTTTCTCCCAATCCCCGGTTACCGCCTGTGACCAATACTCTCATCGTTTATTGCCTCCCTGATCCCATACTTTCGTTAATTTATTACCACACGTCATGGCACATTCAAATATACGGCCATGGGATAAATCTTTGCTCCAACTGTCAATTATCTCTTGCCAAAATTCACTGTCAAATATTTGTTTTAAAGATCGGTGATGTATGTTAAGATTCTCAAATCCGTGTTTTTCTATCAATGATCTAATTTGATTTTTGCCATCAACGAAACTCAACTGGTTTCTGCCTGGCAACGTGTCTGCGTCATAAAATCTCTTATCATAGAGGTTATGTGTGAAAAAATTGCAAGGCAACACCAGTCCTTCTGCAGTTATTACAACTTTTTTTCCCAGCAATGCATCACAATGGATTTCAGTACGATCAAAGTAGTCTCTGATGTCAGGGTATTCTTGTTTTATTTCAGTGATCCGAACCATGGATTTATTCTTATATCTGGGATTGGTGGGGGGTTCCAGATAGTAATTTGGAGAATGTCGCTGGTGCACCGGCCAACGATTCATCTCTTCAATCGTATTGTGATTAAAAAATCTACCAGTGTTTCTGGGTAAAAACGTTTCAAACCCCAGCTCTTTACTCAGAGCCTCGGCTTCATCCACCTGATGTTCATTGTGTTTGAACACAATAAAATTCCATTGGGCGCGTCCCCCTGCGACAATGAATGCTGCAGCATTTTCTATCACTTTATTAAAGTTTACATTTTTTCGATACAAATGATTGGTGTCAGATAGTCCGTCGATACCAAAATCTATCTTACCGTACCCATTGATAATTTTGGCCAGCTCTGCCCACCAGGATTTTCCACGTATCCCACCATTGGTGTGCAGATACAACCAAACAGTGGGGCTTTTTCTTCTGAAATCTCTCAAGATTTCCAAAAAGTCTGGGTGTGCAATGGGGTCACCATAGCTGCCACAAAAAAATATTTGTCTGAGCTGTTGTACTAATTCTGTGGGAAATGTTTGATCAACGATGTCTTTGGACAAATGCACCAGTGGAAGATGGGGGTTGACCTCGTCACCATTGATATTCCTGGGGCATTGCGGGCAAGCAGCATTACATAACGTAGTGATCTCAATTTGATATTCGTCGATATTGTCGCAGGTGAACATTAGTTATTGTCCATTAGGAAATCTCAATATCGGTGTTGTAGGTGGTAAACCCATTTTCTTTGACCACTGTCATGATATTGTTGACTCGGCTGGTCAATTCATCCTTGTGACTGACCAACCAGACACTCTTTTGCGATTCACGGCTCATGCGTTTCAGTATGGCCAGAGCATTTTCCACACCACTGGCATCCATACCCGAGTCAATCAGTTCGTCAATAAACAACAAGTTGATGGGTTGATACAGGCTTTCCCAGACATCTCTGAATGCCCAACTCAGACTCAAAATCAGTCGATTGCGTTCGCCCCGGCTCAGATTGTCAAAGTCCAGCTCTCGACCCAGTTCGGTAATGTTGACCGACAGATCATTCTGGAACATCACTGTGTGTGGTAAGCCAATTCTTTCCAGATACTGGCCCAGTCTGGTGTTCAGATAACTGAGATTCTGATCAATGATTCTCTTACGGATAAACGAGTCTTTGTTGGTCAAGAGTTTTAACAGGAATTCCTGATGGTCTCGTATGCGATTAAGTTCATTGATGATGCCATAGTCAATTTCCACCAGAGCAGTCTGTTGCATTTCCAGAATTTGTTCGGCATAGGGGTCTATTTCTGACGTCTTGGTGTTGAGTTGCTGCTGAAGATTTGTCACTGTGCTGCGATGATGTATGGCGTCTTCTTCTTTACTGTAGAATACCTTGGGCTCAATGCCCGGCTCTCCCAGGTCCTGAACTGCCTGACTCAGTTGTTGTATTTGTTGTTGAGTGTCGGATAAATGTGCAAGTTCTTCTTGCAGACTCTGTTCTTTGGCTTGCAGCACTTCCTGATGTTTGGCATCGTGTATGTCCTGACCACAGGCATAACACCGATGATCTTTTAAGTCAGCAATTTCTTTTTGTAATTTTTCAATATTGCGCTGTTGGCGTGACTGATCGGATTCTGCTCGGGCGATGAATTTATCGAGATCAGCTAAATCTCGAGATTTCTGACGATATTGAGTCAACTGTTGGTGTGCCAGTATTTCGGCATCAATGTCCAGAGTCAACAACTCATCCAGAGCCAATTGTAATTTGGTGACATCATCAGCATGCTTGTTCTGCCAGAGCGTCTGACGTCGCATTAGATTGTCAATCTGCTCTTTAATTTTAGTGTTGGCTTCAATCAGGGCCTTGATGCGATATTCTTCTTCAGTAATGGCATCTCGAGTCTGTTTGCTTTGCTCTTTGAGACTTTCTGCCTTTTCACTCAGCAGGGTGATGCCCAGCAACTGTTCAATGATGCTGCGTTGGTCATTGGCTCTGAGATTTAGGAACGGTTCAGTGTAGGTGTTAAGTGCCACGATATGTTTGAACATGTCGTGACTCATGCCCAACAGTCGTTCAATCTCCTGTTGTGTTTCTCTGCTGTCGCCCTGACTGTTGTCGTCTTTGCTCTCTTGTTCCTGATCACCGATATAGAACTTTAATACATTGGGTTTTCGACCGCGTTCAATCCTGTACTCTGTGCCATTGACTTCGAATTCAATGGTGGTCAGCATGTTTCGGGCATTGGTTTTGTTGATCAGGTTATCCTTGCGGATATTGGTCAGAGCATTACCAAATAATGCATAACTCAGGGCATTAATGATGGTGGTTTTGCCAGTGCCATTTCTGGCCCCGGAATCGTCACCGCCCAGGTCAATGTTTTCTCCCAGGACCAGTGTCAGGTCTCGACGATCAAAATTAACTGCTTGTGTGGCATTACCCACACTCATGAAGTTTTTAACTGTCAGGTGTTTGATTTTAAACATAAATGATGGTGTAATAGTTCAGCAAGTTTTTCGTGACCTTGCTCTAATATATGGCCCCCTGGGCCAACCGGAAAACTCTGTTTCAAATCTGTTATACAAAAATCATTCCATTTATAAAATTTTGTTGTGTCAATTAAACTAATATAATATTGTATTTCTTCATATTCTGCAAATATCTGTTCGTCGTTCATGATTTCAAAATTGATCAAGGGTTTGACTTGATTAATGAAATTGTGGCGATCAGAAGACCATGACTTTAGATTATTTTCAAATGTATTCAGCATCAGATACTGACTGTTCTTGATTTCCAGTAGTGATTGTAATTGGATGATTTGTTGCAACCATAGTTTAAATGAAAAAAGTTCATTGTACCAAAATTTATAGAGTTTTTTGCCCCAATCAGCATAAAATTTTTCTTGACCGTAAAAGGAGTGGGACAGAGATGGGTTAAAGTGTATGCTAAAATTATTATCTGATTTGTAAAAAGTAAACCGAGCATTACTGGTCCATGCCAAAATATATAGATCGTAACATTCTTTCAAATTTTTTATTGTTTGATAGATCAGTCGATGGTTGGATCCCCCCGAATCGGCATCAATGAACACATTAGTGGCATTTAGTTTGTTGCCCAACAACACCGGCCATGCACTTTTGGTGGGATCAGTTAATTCGTCACCGTAGGTAAAGGAACAGCCATTAACATAGATTTTCATTATAGATGCCGATAAATGTCTAGTAGAATTTTAGAGTCATAATGTTCGCTGGCGATATTGGTCAATTGATTGGTGACAATGGTGTCCACACTTTCAAATGCAATATTTCCAGTGGCAGGGTCTGAACTCAGATCTACATTTTTGTTGGGCACCAGTGTCATTTCTCTGAGACCATAGGTGCCCACGAATGTTTCCTTGATGAAGGTCGATTCCTCGTAAGTGATGTCAATGTCAATATTGACACGGCAGTGCATGCCGGGCAACAGCAACTTTTCAGGAGCTTTGAGCACATCACTGAGACCATAGGCTCGGTATCGGGGTTGATGGGGCCAGGCATGGTATATGGGATCCTGCCCCCAGGCCAAAATCATCATACCGCGAGCATCGTCTCCGGCATCGGCATAATTGTGGGGAAAACAGTTGCCAATATAAGTGATGTTGTTACTGGTCTGACGCTTGTGAAAATGTCCACTAAATGCATGTCCCACATTCTGAAAGTCTTCCTGACGAACTTCACCATGGTCTGGCATCTGTACCATGGCATTCATGTAAAAGTGTGGCAACTCAAAATGCCCAAATACATAATCGGCACGGAGTTTAGGGATACGTTTGTGGTCGTCACCAATCAACCAGGGCGCAATCACCACATCACCAGACTGAAACCAGTCATTACAAATAACTAAATTGGGCAAATGTCGGGCCCATTCCACACTCTGAACATCTCTTTTATCACGGTAGTACAGATCATGGTTGCCAGGAATAAAGAAAACCTGATCAAAATTGTCATTCAGATGTTCCAGGGCACGCAGACTGTAGTTCAGAGTCACGATATTGATGCTGGCACGATTGTTGTGCCAGTCGCCCAGGAACATGGCCACATCACAACCTTCTTGCTTGGCTTTGGCGGTAAACCATCGGATAAAGTTCAGACAGTCTTCATTATGAGTCTGACTGTTGCTTTTTAATCCAAAGTGAATGTCAGTGCAGATTGCTGCTTTTTTAAATAGTCTTGTCGACATTGACTAAAAGTTTCCTAAGGTCTGATGTGTTTGTGGGAAATACATTCAGATTATAACATTTTATGTCCAGGGAATGCAACGATCTAAGTGCCCATTGTATGTATGCTTCGTCTATGATGGTTAAATTTACCCCGGACCAGTCTAGTTCTTTATCGTCGACAACATGTTTGATAATATTATTGGTAATACGGTCTTTATCAATGTGTCGCTGCAATGCAATCCATTTACAGTAAACCTGTTCAAAATTGTCTCGATTAGCAGGTAAGCCGCAGTATTGCAATAAGTTCTCAATGGTTTTTCTAAAGTTTTTTATTAGATCATTGATGTTTACTTTTAACAGTCGTGGGTTATGATATTCTTGTAATTCAAGTATACCTGATTCGGCCATGTGTTGTGGCCGAATATAAAAGGACAGGAATTCTCGAATTTGCCAAGGTGCCATATCTTTTAACGACTCGGCCCCCCAAAAGGGAAACCGGTCTTTAATGAAATCTTCACAATGTGCCAAATACCCTTCTGGAAATATTTTTTCAAATTTATTGTTTACGGTCAGAAGAAATAAATCGTCGTTGGCATATATTAATATCGCACGATCGACAGATTTTAAGACTTCATCAATATTATCAGTAATTGATTCAAATTCTTGTGTTTTTGGGTGGAGCCTAACTACGGGAAGAATAGTATCGGACTCTGAATAATTGCGCCATCCATTAATATCTGACACCATATTGCCTTGATACTCGTGACTATTGCCATTCTCTTGAAAGGGAAAATATTCAATTTTTCCTGAAAAATACATCAAACACCATTCTACAAAGGTGCCGTAACTACCACCAACATAAAGAATAGGGACCGTTGAGTTTTTATTCATCGTAATGACCGCCGCCCCATTCGTTTTGTCGGGTATAACTGGGATTATAGTTGTTCATTTCCAGGATGTCATCTCGGATGTTCTGGTTGCGTTTTTCTATATTCAATACTCGAGTAAAACTGTTGGTGATGGCTGCGGTGTAGTAGGCAAAGGGATTTTGTGATTTTGATTCATCAAATTGTAGACCAATTTGACTCAGCTGCAGCAGAGCCTGACTGCGCATTTCATCATTATAGGTATAGCCTCGCCAATTGCTGCGTGTGGCATAACGTTCGCATAGTTTGACAAACATATGAGCCAATTTGGGTGTCATTGCACCATGATCTCGACTGAACATGCCAGATTCCAAATCACCCAGCCAATGACTCCGACCCACCAGCACAGGAGTTAGATCTTCAGTGACTCGATAGTGTTGAAATGGCGGGAAGTTGACCTTGACATATTTGGCTGGAGCACGAATCTGTATGGGTGGTTCGTCATATTCGGTCTCTGCCAGTTCATCTTCATAATCTTCCTGTGCCTTGGCGTCAGCCTTGCGTTGTTTGACATCGTCAATGGGAATATGCTCCCAGGTCATGACACGAAAAACGATGTCAGTGATGGCGACAGCGGTGGGTGCAACGGTCACAGCCTCTAATTTGACTTTGTTGCCCTGAGCCAGTTCGGCATCCTGCGCTTCTTTGCTGAGTCTGTCGGCCCGCAATTTTCTGGCCTCACTGATGGTCTTTTTGGTAATCTTACCCACTGAATCTACAATCATGTCATAATTGGCATCTTCTGGTGTGGTGAAACTACAGTATGTGATTTTGCTACGGTGTATTTCTTTTAGTATGTCTTTATTGTTTAGGTAATTGACTCGGCGCACCTGGGTTTTCCTTTTAACAACTACTATTATATAGCAAATAAATATTCAATAGCAAAGGTTTATCTACCAAAATGGCAATCTTTCTCCCTGATTCTCAAGTGGCTGACCCCATCACCGGGCAAACTGTGAGTTTTGGCTCACTGTCCCGAGACAATCAGGCGGCAGTCATGGAACAACAATACGCTGGAGAGCGCGCCGATTTCAGATCTGATACAGGGGCATTGCGGCAGGCTGACTCCACCACCAATGCATCCCAACAGATGGGTGATTATGCTGCACCAGCCACCACCAATGGTGGATTTGTGGTGGGTGACGATGGCACAGTGTATGCACCATCCGGTGCAGTGAATGGTCAGCTCACCAGTTTTCCTGATGCTGCACAGGGCGACACCACATACTTTGGTGGTGGTACACAGGATGCATTTGCTGATACCTACTATAATGACGCTGGGTCTGAAATAGGTACCACCACAAATTTTGGCGATGGGCCCGACACTAATTTCAATCCTGAAGCCGACAACACTGCTGCATTGAGTGACCCCACTGCTGCCAGACAGGACACCAGTGGGCTACCGCCTGGTGGTGAACCACCAGGCGCCACCGGCGACACTCAGGTGGCGTTTCAGGCCACCAACGATGCCACACCATCAGCAGCTGATTCCGACTGGCGGGTGCGAATCAGCCTGGCCGACGGTGCCAACATATTTTACAAATCCACTGGTAGTAATCAGAATGAATTAATGCGGCCTCTGATTGAAACCAATGGTGTCATCTGGCCCTATACTCCGGCCATCACAGTGACGCATTCGGCCACTTATAATCAGACCAATCTGACCCACAGCAACTATAACCCAAGTTTTTACCATCATAGTGATGTATCGGACATCAGCATCAGTGGTGAATTCACAGTACAGAGTCAGGACGAAGGTCGATATCTCATGGCTGCAGTTTACTTTTTCAGATCAGCCACCAAGATGTTCTTTGGACAAGGCGCCAATGTGGGCAATCCTCCACCCATAGTGTTCCTGGACGGCTATGGCAGTCATTATTTTCCACACGTGCCCTGTGTGATCACCAGTTTTGCTCACACCCTGCCAGCTGATGTGGATTATATCAGCGTGGACATCACCAGTTCAGAAATGGTGACCACCAGTGTTGGTCCTGCCAGAAACATCAGCCAGAATGGCGGCATCAGTGGCGGCCGAACTCGCGAACTTAAGACTGTGACCACCAGCACCCGAGTGCCCACCATGAGCACCATTGCAGTCACAGTCAAACCCATGTACAGTCGCAAGAATTTGCATGACAGATTTAACCTGGATCGATTTGCTGCTGGGCTGTTGTTGGCAGACAGAAAAAATGGATATGGGGGATTCATCTGATGGCGGTCAGTTACAACAAAACCAGTCCCTACAGCCAGACTGAATTCTATGGATTTTTTCTGGATGTGGCCAGCATACCTGCGATCCCCCAGGACCCCAGTGACATCAGATATGAAATTGATGCCATCTATCGTCATCGTCCTGATCTGTTGGCACACGATTTATACGGTGACGTGGGTCTGTGGTGGGTGTTCTCAGTGCGCAACCCCAATGTGCTGCAGGATCCGGTGTTTGATTTCATACCTGGTGCCACTATATTTGTTCCTAAAAAATCCATGCTGAAATCTGTGTTGGGGTTTTAATCGGGCATGGCTACCTTAGAAGAACTTCAAACTGCAGTGACCAATGCCCAAGTGGCTTATGATAATGGCATTGCTGCAAATAATAGATTGTCCGAACAATATTTTTCCTTGCAACGCGCAGGGCAAAGCAATACTCCGGCGGCAATAAATCTCAGAGATCAGCGAGATCAACAATTCAATACCACACAATCTTTGTTGCTGGAGTTGAATCAGGCCAAAAGTCGATTGGAAAATTTTTCAGCAGCCAATCAAACACCAACACCGCCCAACGCGTCTGCGGCTGACGCCGTCAATAATGATACTCCACCCCCACCGGCCACACCACCAGTGGCTGCAGTGACTGAGCCAGCAGCTGGCGGTCTGAGCGATGAGGAACAGTCTCGACTGGATCAGGCTCAGTCCAAAGATTCAGAACCTGTGATCGATCCTGCAGGGTCTAATAAAAAAGAATCTGATCCAGAGCCTCGGGCATTGACTGCCAATGCTCAGGGTGTTTATCAGGATGATCCAGTGGTGGTAACTGCTGCCAGGTTACCACCGCCCAGGTTTGAGCCCCTGATGAATCCCCTGCATGAATATCCCAGTTATACCTATAATCTGAGTTTGCATATGTTGACTGGTCAGGAGTTTATAGATCTGTTGGAAACCCAACAGTACCAGGCGCGACGAGTTCTGATAGCCAGTGCTGGCAGATACAACAATTCTGCAGGATCAGACCAATTTGTTCGAGCACCCAGATTCCAGGAAGACTTTTATTTTGAAAGTCTCAACATGGAAACTGTGATTCAACCCACTGAGCGCAATAGAAACACCAATGCCTTGACCTGTGATTTCACCATCATTGAACCCTATGGGTTTACTCTGATCGATCGTCTGCTGAAAACCAGCCAGGATGTGGGCAGTAAAAATTATCTGGACATGCCCTATCTGCTGCAGATAGATTTTTTTGCCATGAACAATGCTGGGGAAATTACAGGCATATTGGGCAATCTGACCAAACGTATTCCCATCCGATTGCTCAATATGGAATCCACCATCACTGAACGGGGTGCAGAATATCATATCAAAGCAGTGGTGTATGGACAGGCAGCCTTTGGTGAGATCTACGGCACCACTCGAGCTGGGTTTCAGGTCACAGGCAGCACTGTGGGCAGCTTTTTCCAGTCAGACAAACTCACCGAGGAACAAACCACACGCATGGAACGTCAGGCTGGTGGTAAAATAGTGGTCAATAATCAAGCCATGAATGGCAGCATCAGTGGTGGTCGTCGAGCCGGGGCCGATGATTTCATCACAGTGGACAGTTATGCTGCCGCTCTCAATTACTGGCAACAAGCACTCAAAAAAGAAAACAAAATTGAATACCCCGATGTCTATAAATTTGAATTTGACCCTGAGATAGCCAGTGCACAGTTTGTCAAAAACAACCTGATCAACCACCAGGACACTGCATTTGTGCCCAAGGACAGTGCGCAGCGAATCAGTGATCAATACCTGAGTAATAATGGTCAGGCCAAAGCCATGCTGGATCAAGAAAGACAGAGTTTTACCATAAACGCCGGCACCGCGGTGGATCGAGTCATTGATTACATTGTCAGAAACAGCACATATATTCTGAATCAACTGGTGGTACCAGAAAATTCAGATTACGCGGCTAAAATAAAGGACAATAACAAACCGCTCATGTGGTGGAAGATTGTACCCAAAGTCAAATTACAGCAATTTGATAAAATTCGCAACACCTACAGCAAGGAAATCACCTACTACGTCAAAAAATATAAAATGAAGAATCTGCCATTGGATTTTGGTCCCCGAGGCATAGAGCAGTATCCAGCAAAAGTCTATAATTACATCTACACTGGAAAAAATGTCGACATTCTGGACTTTGAATTAAAGTTCAACATGACTTTCTATACTGTGGCCACTGCCTACCGGAGTGCTCTGGTGGAAGTCAATCCTGTGCCGGCAGACGGCGAAGACAACAAAGATACCAATGCCGACGGATATCAGGGCAGCAGCATAGGGTCAACCACCGCTGGCACCAGTGTGGCACCCATCCAACAACACCCCCTGGTGGCTGACACCAGATCCCGAGCCACTGGTGCTGCAGTGACTGCCGAACAGGTGGCTGCCACTGATCTGGAAAATTATGTTCTGAGCCGAGCCGAAGGTGAAATGATTCAGGTGGATTTAAAAATTCTGGGGGACCCACATTTTATCAAACAGGACGATGTGTTCTATCCTCCGGAATTCACCGCTGATCTGACCGAAGCATCAGACACTGCCAACACACCGGATGTCAGACTCACGCCCAATGGCAGCATCAGAACCGATGACGGACAGATTTTTGTCAATCTGAATTTCAGAACTCCCACAGATATCAATGAAGTCGACAGCCTGATCAAATTCAGTGATGAGAACCTGACTCGTAGTTCATTCAGCGGGCTCTATAGAATATTGACAGTGACCAACCATTTTAAAGATGGTCAGTTTACTCAGCAGCTGACCTTGGTCAGAGCCTCCCGACAGCAGGAAAATGAGGTCAATCAGATTAAAACTTCCACAGAGCAACGATCTGAATCCACTACGTCAGGCAACCCCACAGTGGAGAATGTCAGTGCCGGTGGTGCAGCCACTAAAAAATCGCAGGATCCTGAAGAAGGCACCAAACCCAATCAGAATGCACCTGACAGTCAGCCACCAGGACCTGACATTCCACCAGCTGCTGAACAGAAGGATCTGGCTGAGGTCAATGCCACAGCAGAAGAAAAACCCATCACACAGCAGACTGAACCGGCTCAGGTTCCACCGCCGCCACCGCCGCCACCACCTTTGCCTCCTGGTGTCACAATAGACCCCCCCACCGGATTTTACATATACAAAGGCGAGAGATTCTGGGGACCGACCCCTGAAATTCTATTAGGTACTATTAATAGTATAGATACAAATACTCCTTACACTTATGACGCGGTAGATCCCACCACCGGACTGACGCGTACAACAACATTTAGACCAGGGTAATTATTATAAAGAATCGCAAACACACATTGTTCATAAAATAATTTTTTTAATAATATAGGCAACACAAAATGACCGTAGACCGTAGATTAGGTACCAAAGTAGACAAGGCTTTCCGCAGAGAAGAGGCCACTGGCACCCGAGTGGATCCCTATCCCTATATTGGTGTGGTCAAAAACAACCTGGACCCCACACGCAGCGGCAGACTTCAGGTCTGGATTCCTGATCTGGGAGGTGATGAAAAAGATCGAAAGAATTGGCGCACAGTCAGATATGCCAGTCCTTTCCAGGGTTACAGCAACACCGACAGCACCAGCCAGGTCAATGATTTTAAATCTGTATTACACACCTATGGCATGTGGATGGTGCCACCGGATATTGGAGTGCAGGTCATCTGTATTTTTATCGCTGGTGATCCACAACGTGGTTACTGGATAGCCTGTGTTAACCCCCATCTGAGTCACCATATGACACCGGGTCTGGCTGGCAGTACCAATGTGGACATCACAACAGCCGGTGCTGAAGCCAAAAAAGGATTTGTTGCTGGCAACAACATGCCAGTGGTGGAATTCAATGAAACCAGTGCAAATTTGGTTAATGAGAAATTCTTCAACAATCTCAAACCCTTGCATGATATTCAGTACAACATCTATCGTCAGCAGGGTCTGGATCGTGATGAGATACGCGGAGCCATCAGCAGCAGCAGTCAGCGTGAGAGTCCCAGCAATGTGTTTGGTATCAGCACACCCGGCAGACCAGTCAATGATCCCGCTGATGACATAGATCGATTCAATCAGTTGGCCAATGCTGGCAAGATAACTGCAGAAACCTACCAGGTAGGTGCTCGTAAAGGCGGGCATACATTTGTTCTGGACGATGGTACTACCCTGGGCCTGGACCAGTTGGTCAGATTGCGGACCGCCAAAGGACATCAGTTACTGATGCATGACACTGCCAACAGTGTGTACCTGGCGCACGCTGACGGCACCAGCTGGGTTGAACTGACCACCGACGGATCAATAAAAATTTACAGTCAGAGTGGTGTCAGCATTCGCAGTCAGGGCACCATAAACTTGCACAGCGACGCCAACATCAACCTCAACGCTAAAAACAACATCAACATCAGAGCCGGTGGCAACGTCGTTGTGAACTCTGGCACCACTAACTTACTGCAGGGCCAGTTGAATGTGGAGAGCACTGGAGAAATAGGATTAAAGTCAGGTGGTGATTTTAAAGTGGATGCCGGTGCCACCATTGGCTTACAGGCCGGTGGGGTCATCGCACATACCGGCAGCCTGATTAAACAAAACAGCGGTGGTACCAAATCCATAAAATCTCTGACAGCCTTGCCCAGTACCAGTTTCCCCGACACTGCGTTTGATGGAAAAACTGGATTGTGGATCAGCCGGCCCAAACAGACTGATAGTATCGCCACAGTGCTGCCCACACACGAGCCTCATGATCGTGATGCAGTGGCATCTTTTGTGGTACAACAAAATGATGCGCAATCTGCTATTGCAGGTGGCACTCCAGATCAGGCCTACAGTGGCACCGTGGATGCCATAAAGAACACCACTGGTGCCGGAGTAAAAAACCCTGCCAATGATAAAGATCTGAGAAATCAACCAGCTTGTGATTGCACAGTGGGCAATTTAAATTCCGATCAGATGACAGCATACTATGCACAGATAGGCAAAAAAGAAAGTGGTGGAAAATATGACATTGTGAATAGCATTGGGTTTGTGGGCAAGTATCAATTTGGATACCCAGCTCTGATAGATCTCAAAATGGTCAAAAGTTCAGTCACCAGTAATGCACAGTTGCGCAACCCCAACAGTTGGATCGGCAATGGTGGCCCTGCCAGCCTGGAAGAATTTCTCAGCAATGGTCCCCTACAGGAAAAATTGATTTGTCAGTATACTCGCTCCAATTATACCACCATGGTGAGGATCGGTGTTATCGACAAAGATATGAAACCTGAGGAAGTGGGCGGCATGCTGGCAGTCAGTCACTTGCTGGGTGCTGGCGGCGCTAAAAAATGGCGCAATGGTCAGGGCGGTTCAGATGCTTACGGCACCACAGGCGATA
>Ga0214921_10006816_pt1 | contig 15454 bp, 10 predicted proteins | sample LL1505_MetaG_FD_177992 | JGI IMG/M metagenome (GOLD analysis project Ga0214921, IMG submission 177992) | Freshwater microbial communities from Lake Lanier, Atlanta, Georgia, United States - LL-1505 | ecosystem: Environmental > Aquatic > Freshwater > Lake | place: USA: Georgia | collected...
CAGACTGCTCCACCAGGCGCGCTGGTGGATTGGAACGGCAATGTCCTTGGCACCGCGCCGATCACCATCTCGCTCACGCCGGATTTCTCGGCGTATGCCAGCCACTACTCTTGGCCCTCAAATGGAGAGCGCACCCAGCGCTTCCGCGCTCGCTGGCCCGACGGAGCCTACAATACTGAATTCTTCGACAGCAATACCCCGCCGCCGCAAGCCATCGCCATCGTCTCGCCAAGCGTTGGCAACTACCGCGACATCTGGACCACACCCGCTAAGAAGGAGCTCCAGATCAAGAAGGGACCATGAATCTCTGCCGCCTCTCCATTTCATTCTTCAAAAAAACCACCATTCATTCAAAGTCACATCCAGCCCATCTTTGTGCCTGCTAAAAAAACATCAAAGTTGAATCCTCCGGCGTCTTTGCAAACTGGCAGTCGCTTGGCACGCGGTCGCACCCGCGAGGACGCTCGTTTCACCGCGCCCCCTTCGCTTGCGGGCTTGCCGGACTCCTACGGCACCACATTGGAGGAGATCAAGAGTCATTTGCGCAGCGCGCGTGTCCGAGCCGTCCTTGCAGCCAACCCGATCGTCATCGAAGCCTATTGGCACACTGGAAAAATCATTCTTTCCCGCCAGCAGGAAGCCAACTGGGGAGCCAAGGTCATCGACCGCCTTTCCACCGATCTTCGCGACGCCTTCCCCGACATGCGCGGACTCTCATCGCACAACCTGCTGGCAATGAAAATATTTTCCCGCAAGTTCCCTGATCCTCCAATTGGGCAACAACCTGTTTCGCAATTGCCCTGGGGCCATGTCATCCGGTTTCTCCAGATGGTCAAAGACTCCGCCGTCCGCGACTTCTGACCCATTTTTCCCACGTCCACTCTCTAAATTGATTTCAATAATGCCAACTCCACTCGAAAAATTTCAATCGCTCCTCCGGGAACTCTTCCAGTTCGAACAAGCCGACCTCGACTTCGGCGTCTATCGTATCATGAACCTCCGTCGCGAGCGCATGGAGACATGGCTGAACAGAGAGCTTCCGGCTCGTGCTCGTGCTATTCTCAAGCAAGGCGGCAACACGGCGGATGACGACCTCGGCGGAAGGCTGGATGTGCTAAAAGCGCAAATACTGGAAATGGAACCCGGCGGGATTGATGAAGACGGGAATATTGTCAACGAAGCCCTCAAGGGCATCGCGAAAGGCAAAGAATATCTGAAGCTCAAGGCACAGGCTGACCGTGCTCCGGCCCGCACGGCGGCAGGCATGGAGCCGCTGGTTTACAATCACCTCTACGACTTCTTTTCCCGATACTACGACACCGGCGATTTTATTCCGAAGCGCCGCCGCTCCTTCGCTCCCGACGGGCGCGACACCTACGCTATTCCGTGGGATGGCGAGGAAGTCGTCCTGCATTGGGCGAACAAGGACCAGTATTACATCAAGACCGGCGAGCGCTTCACGCACTACCGCTGGCAGTCGGAGGCGGGCGAGCGCACATTCACCGTCGAATTTCGCCTTACGGATGCCGACCTTCCGGCCAACAACAACAAGGATGCCAAGAAGAAGTTCAACCTGCTCATCGCCGACAAGGTGGAATGGCAGGAGGACAAGGCCACGCTTATCCTGCCTTTCCATTATCGGGGACTGACCCCGGAGGAAGAGGGGCAATACACTGGCACGCAGGAGGCGAAGCTGCGCGAAAGCATTATCAAGCGCACCGTGGACACCCTGCGTGAGTTGCCTGCCGTCGCTGGGGTGTCGCAGCTTGCCACCGCGCTCATGGCTCCGAAGCGGGATGCCGCCGGGCAGGAGAAACGCGACAAGGACGGCAACGCCGTGCCGCTCCTCCCGCATCACCTGGACCGCTGGGCGGTGAAAAACGAGTCGGACTTTTTCATCCACAAAGACCTGCGCCGCTTTCTGTCGGGCGAGCTGGATTACTTCCTCAAGAGCGTGGTGCTCAATCTCGACAACCTGCTCGCTGCCGGGGAACATCGCGCAGAACCGAATTTCCGGTTGCTGGACGCGGTGAAACGCCTCGGCACTGAAATCGTGGATTTCGTCAGCCAGCTTGAGGAGTTCCAGAAGGCGCTCTTCGAGAAGAAGAAGTTCGTGCTCGAGACCTCGTGGTGCCTCACGCTCGACCGCATCCCGGCCAGCGTGAAGGATGATGTCTATGCTGCCATTCTCGCCAATGACCGTCAGTGGGAGGAGTGGGAGACGCTCTACAAGATTTCACAATGGCCTACCGACCTTGCTACGGTTGCGCCGCGCACGCGGGAGTTCTTGGAGGCTTATCCGTATCTGATGCTCGATACGGGCTTAAAGCTGAGCGGCGGCGTTCCCACATACGAAACGGCCTTGATGCAGAACTTGGTTGCGGCTCTCGACGATGAAGACGTTTCAACCCAAGGGGTCTTAGTTCACTCCGATAACTTCCAAGCGCTTGGTGTTCTTCAGGGGCGTTATCGTAGCGCCGTAAACGGGATTTACATCGATCCACCCTACAATACGGATGCTAGCCCTATAATCTACAAGAATGGGTATAAATCTTCATCGTGGACAAGTCTCATGCGTGAGCGCCTCGTCTCGTCAAAAAACCTCCTTGCAGATAATGGCGTTCTTGCGGCAGCGATTGATGACGGTCAGCAACGGGAACTTAGTTTCCTACTGTCAGACGTATTTACCGACAATCTTATCGGCACAATTTGCGTCCGTGCTAATCCTTCGGGAAGGCCCACCCAAAAAGGCTATTCGGTTTCTCACGAATATGTGTTGTTTGCAGGAAAATCGGAGAAGTCATTTATCGGAAGAATGCCCGCTACGGATGACCAGATGGCGCGCTTCAACGAGGCCGATTCAGTCGGTGATTTCGAGTGGCGCAATCTGCGACGCGAAGGATCAAACTCAGACAGGTCCGCCCGCAGACAGTTGTATTATCCCATCTACATCAATGGGACACAAATCCGTGTCCCTAGAATGGAATGGGATGACACAACCGAAGTGTGGAATATCTTGGAGGAGCCGGTTACCGGAGAGCAAGTAGCGTATCCCACAAACGATGCAGGTGATGAGAAAACTTGGCGTTGGGAGTGGTCAACGGTAATGAGTTCCCTTGACCAGCTTGCGGTTCGTCCGGACCGCGGCGGGCGCGATTATGTTTACTACAAACGACGGCCACACGAGGAGGGGGTTGTTTCCGTTTCTTCATGGTTCGACGCAAAGTATTCTGCGACGGAGCACGGAACTGGCGTCCTCAAGGCGCTCTTTGGTAAATCGCCGTTCTCATTCCCGAAGTCGATCTTCACGGTTGAAGACACCGTGTATATCGGGGGAGGCTCTTCAACAGATGCTCTTGAACTCGATTTCTTTGGAGGCTCAGGCACAACGGCCCACGCAGTCATCAACCTAAATCGGCGGGATTCAGGTTCCAGGAAGTATATTCTTGTAGAGATGGGAGACTACTTTGACACAGTTCTCAAGCCGCGAGTTCAAAAGGTGGTTTTCTCAGAAAGCTGGAAAGGAGGCGCTCCTGTTCGTCAGGCCAATCCGACGACCTCCAACAACTCTTACAATGGCGTATCTCACTGTTTCAAAGTCCTGCGCCTCGAAAGCTACGAAGACGCGCTCGACAACATCGAGTTCAACAGCGGTGCCGCTCCTGGTGCCGAGCTGGGATTGGATTTCAGTCGCGACTACGAGCTGCGCTACGCGCTGGATTGGGAGAGCAAGGATTGCCCGACTCGGCTCGCCGTGGCACAACTCGACACGCCGTTCGATTACACGCTCACCCTGCGGCGCGAATCGGGCACGGTGGAAGTGAAGCCGGACTTGCCGGAGACCTTTGCCTATCTCATCGGCCTGCACACACGGCGGCGTTTCCGCACCGAGCGCGACGGCGTGAGCTATCTCATCTACACCGGCACGCTGCACGCGGACGGCACGGAAGTGGCCGCGCTCTGGCGCACCTGCAAGGACTGGACGGAAGCCAATCTGAAGGCGGAGATGGACTGGTGGCGTGAGCAACGCGAGACGCTCGCACCCAGAGTCACGCGAGTCTATGTGAATGGCGCGAGTGCCATCGAGGGGCATCACAGTCTGGATGCCGAGTTCAAGACGCGGATGCACGGAGGAAGCGTCTAAAGCCATGCCACGCCCACGCCAGCCACGCCGCGCACCGGCCACCCGTGCCACCCACACGGTGCAAGGGGAGACGCTGCTCGAGCGCCTGTTCCTGCTCCGCTTTCTCCATGCCGAGTTTGGCTTTCGCCCCGATGTCGCCCAAGCGCATGACTTGCGCGGGGATTCCGCCACCCGCGTCCTGCTCTCGGGGCTGAAGGATAGGGAAGAGGGCTACGGCACGGACGGAATGTCCTTTGTGGCTTCCGCGCTCACCGGTCAGGCGGGGAAGGTCGTCACCGCTGACGAAATCAAAAGCTACGACAACAACGTCCGTTCCCATCTATACCGCATTAACGAACGGCGGTCGGAACCTCTAACGCTGCGCTATTTCCAAACTCTGGCGATGCTCTACACCGAGCGCGTCCTCGACCGCCTCGGCAAGGGGCCGAAGCAATTCTGCAAAGAACTGAACGCCTTCGTGCAGACGACCAAGCCCGTCGGCTGGCGGGATTTCCCGCGCTTCACCCCGGCCTCGCTCCGCAAGCTGGCCTTCATGATGGCGACGGGCTCAGGCAAAACGCTCCTGTTCCATCTCAATTACCTTCAGTTCCTCCACTACAACGGGAGCAAGCCGCTCGCGAACATCCTGCTCATCACGCCGGGGCCGGACCTGAGCGCGCAGCATCTGCGGGAGCTGCAAGAATCGGGCCTGCCCTGCCGCTTGTTCGATGCCGGCCGATCGCGCGATTTCACTGACACGCCGCACACCATCGAAATCATAAGCATCAGCCGCTTCGTGGCGGAGAAGAAGGACAAGGGCACGCGCATCGAACCGGCGTCATTTTCCGGGCGGAATCTCATATTCGTGGATGAGGGCCACCGCTCCAAGAGTGAGGAAGGCGTCCAACGCCAAATCCGCGAGGCATTGGTCGGCGACGACGGCTTCGTCTTTGAATATTCAGCGACATTCCAACAAGCCTTTACCGGGGATGACGACGACCAGCGGGCGCGGCGTGATGAATACGGCGCGGCAGTCTGTTTCGACTATTCCTACAAATGGTTTCTGCATGATGGCTTCGGGAAGGATTTCACCGTGCTCAACAGTTCCGGCGCGGACGCCGAGGCGGGAACGTGGTCACTGCTGGCCGGGTTGTTTGTCTTCGCCGCCCAAAGCCATGCCTACCGGAACAACCATGCCGCGCTGAAAGAATACAACGTCGCCGCGCCGTTGGCGCTAATGGTTGGCCGTGAAATCGCCGGGAGCACACAGGACGACGCCACAACCCGCGCCGACGTGCTGGCGGCTTTGCGTTTCTTCCATCGCTTTCTGCGCAACGAGGGCGGCTGGACGGTGCAAGCGCTCGACGCTCTGCTCGGCAGCACCACGCCGATAGACGCGCAAAACCACGGGCTAGCGCTGAAAGAGGCACGCGAATACTGGACGCTGGTGAGCATGTCGGCTGGGGCGGACTTGTTTGAGTGGATTGCGACCAACGTGCTGCATTCGCCCGGTGGCGGCGGTCTGGTGGTGCATCGCATCAAGGGGAACGAAAACGAAATCGCCCTGCGCGGTTCCGAGGACCAAAACCAGAGGCCTTTCGGACTGGTCTATATCGGCAAAGCGCCCGATCTTACCAACGCCATCCCCGCCGACAGTGGCATTGAACAATCCGACGACCATCTCGCCGACGCATGGTTTCCCCGCATTGATGAACCGGATTCACCCGTCAACTTCTTGCTCGGCGCAAAGAAGTTTATCGAGGGCTGGTCAAGCTGGCGCGTGAGTGCGTTGGGATTGATCAACATTGGCAAGAGCGAAGGCTCGGAAATCATCCAGCTTTTCGGGCGCGGTGTGCGTCTGCTCGGCCTGCATCGCCTGCTCAAGCGGTCGAAGTATCTCACGGGCTACACGCATCCGGTTTCGTTGCCCTTGCTGGAGCGGTTGTTTGTCTTCGCCATCGACTCGAAATACATGAAGAAGTTTCGGGAGACGATTGAACTTGAAGGCGTGGACGGCGGCGGATTCCTGGAGTTTGAACTTGAGCTTTGGCGCACGATTGATCAGCCGAATCCGCCGGTGCTGCATCTTCCAGAATGGCCCGGCGAAGAGCGGTTCAAGCTGGACCAAGCCGTCCGCCTTGATGCCGTGCATCTCGGCAATGTGCTATCGCGCCGCACCATCACCGTGCGCCGGGAGACGAAGTTTGACGGACTGCAAAGCGATGGGGCGGGATCAACTGCCGCTCAGGCAACCGCTGCGGCAACGGCGCTCGCTGACTGCGCTTGGTTTCCGCTCGTGGACCAAAACGCCCTTTACGTCCGGCTGTGCCGCCATGCCCGCGAGCAAGGTTACGACAACATCGGGTTCAGCGCGGCAGATGTCCGTGCTTTTCTGACAGCGCAATCACGTTACTTGCTGGTGCAGGCGGATGCTGAGTTTCACCAATCGGACTCGTGGAGTGCGCGTCGTCGCTGGGAAGACGCCGTCTTTGATTTGCTGAAAGGTGCATTCGACCGGATTTACCGCCGCGCCCAGCAAACCTGGGAGACGCAAAACATGAAGCTGCCCGTGCTGCGCGAAGACCACCCGAACTATAAGTTCACCTACAAAGTGCGAGTGCCGCAAAAGCTCGCGTCTACTTCGCCGCAATTCATCCACGATCTGCAAACGCTAATCAACCAGTGCCCAAAACAAGCATGGACCGGACAGGAGGCGGTCATGGCCGTGGCGCGATTCGGAGAACACCTTTATCAGCCTCTTGTCTTGGATGCCCAGAATCATGCCAATCGCACCACCCCGAACGCCGCCGAGAAGCAAAGCCTTACCATCACGCCGCAACCCCTGACCGCCAGCGAACAGGAGTTTGCGGAGATGCTCCGGGATTACTGGACGGCAAACGGCGCTACCGTTCACGCCGGGGAAACCATTTATCTCCTGCGGAATCTGAGCCGCGGAAAGGGTGTCGGCTTCTTTGAGTCGGAGGGGTTCTATCCCGACTTCATCCTCTGGCATCGCAGAGCAGATGGCACGCAGCGCCTTATTTTCATCGAGCCTCACGGAATGCGCCAGGAAGATGCGCCGGGCATCAACAACAAGGTTAAGCTTGCGATGGAAATCGGAAAACACCTTGCCGATGTGCTCCAAGCCCCAGGTTGCCCCGTTCACGAAGTCACGGCTTACATCGTTTCAGCCACGCCATTTCCAGAATTAAGCCGAAAGCACGAAGCAAGCTGGACAGTTCAGCGCTATGCGGAGCATCACATTTTATTCCCTGCCACCATGCGCGCGACGCCTCGGCTTGCTGGCCTTCTTTGATTAGCCGCATATCCGCAGCAGAGACTTGGAATACTGGCGGTCAACGGATCCTAGCCTATCGCACTAAAAGACAAGTCGCTGCCGGGGGACGATGGACATTCCCGACCTTGTTCCTAAGTCTGGCGATGACACAGCTCATACCAGAAGTGACGAGAGAAATCCCTTTCGGCAACACCAAAAGTCAACCAGCTTGCGATCAGAACTCCGAGCGCCCTATGAAGCCGCTGACCCGACTCCAACAAGAAGCCATCAAGTTAAGAAAAATCCGTCTCAACCAGCCGCCCGTGACCTACGAGCAGGCTATGAAGCAGTTTGGGGAGCACCGCCAAGCCGCGCAAGAATCACGATTTCGCTGGATTCCTGAGAACCCTGCCACAGAGAACCAAAAACAAACCCCGCCCGGCGTGGATCAGATGGCTTTGCCGCCGCTGATCTGCGTTTGCACCTCGGCGAGGACTGGAAAACAGCGCCAGTTCAAAGGGCACGGCGCATGGCGGAATTTATCGACGATCCGCTGAATCCTGCATCAGCGCTCACTGTGCTCGAGGAGCGGAGTGGAAAAATCTTTGTCTCATCAGAAAGTCATCCTCTCCGTGCCAGAGAAGTCAGCCCGGATGAGGTCGAACTCTGGGTTCCGGATTGGCGGAAGATTTCCGACCAACTCAGCTCAGCCCTGGGGTTCTTTCCCTGTGAGCCAAGAGGCGAAGGGAGCACTCGACAGATCGGCAACATCCATTCGCGGAAACTGGCCTCGCGTCCCGTATTCCTCCACATTCCAAAAGGCGGAAACGCCGATTGCATGAGCCCGCTCAGCGAGATGGCGACCATGCCCTCAAGCGTCTTGTTTTTGCTCTCACAGCATCGAATCACACCCGCGATCCATGCCCTTGCCCATGACCGCGGAATAACGCTCGACAGCGTGATCGAGCGCCTCGCCGCACCTGATTCCGCAAGCATTCAAATCCGAACGAGGCTCAGCGCCAGATCGCACAAATCCACTACGGCCCGCAATCTTATCGACCCGATCCTGGATGTCCAAACCGACTGGCGCTGGCAGAAACTCAAAATCACTATCGATCCGACTGGCAGGATGACAGCTGCATACGGCAAGCAGCGCCAGTCCCATACATTCACCAAAGCCAATAAAACCGGCACATGCCGCCACATCGAGATTCTCGCAACGATGGCCGTCCACGGCGCATGGCAACCAGCCAGAAAACACTCCGATGCCGATAAGAAGGCGTTCAAGCGCCTTGAAGCCGAACTCCAAGCGATCCTCCCGCTACCAGGCGAGCCGTTCAGAAAAGAAGGCGATCAATTTCATCCCATCTTTGATCTCAGCCTCCCCAAAGAACACTGGCGGGACTTGAGCGAGGATAACGAACTCGGATCTGAAGAGGATTGAATGCGGTATCTTCATACTGCGCCCAAGAGCGAAGGCTAAAGCCCTGACGACTAAGCTAGCTGAGTCCAAGGCCTTCGCAGCCCGCTGTGCCTCAGATCCCCGTGCTCAATTTGAATGGCCTTATGGCCAGACCGCGTTAAACCCTTTCCTTGCTAATTGTTCTGGAAAAATCCCTCGTGATTATCGTGACGGTCAAAATGACTGTGAACGCCGGTGTCGGCGGGTTGCTCGTCTTACACGGGAAGTCCGCTTGTGTAGTTTGAGTGCAATCGGTTGCGGAGGACTTCGAATAGCGCTGGTGCTGTGTCGTGGACCATCATTCCGGGCTACCAGCAATTGATCAGTATGCAACCATCGCCCCCCATTTCTTACCGGAACGCCTCTAGCTTTCATGCGCTCGCGCCCGGACCGTGATGACGCACAGGCAATGGAGCGCAGAATTCTGCGGACTCAGTGGCCGGGAAGGTATGCCTTGTTTTGCTTGCGCCAGATGTCTGGCGACAGCCCGTGGGCTTTTTTGAAGGCGGAGGAGAGGTGGAAGGCGGACCCGAACCCGACCGTCTCCGCAATGGATGCCAGTGTCTCTCTGCCAGAGGACATGAGGCGTCTGGCGCTCGCGAGTCGCGAGCGCAGCAGATACTGCCAAGGGGATAGGCCCGTTTGCTCACGGAAGATTCGGCGGAAATAGGAATACCCCACGCCGAGTTTTTTTGAGAGGGCCTCCAAGTCCACATTTTCGCTTTGGTGCTCGGTGAGGTGCTCTTCTGCGCGGCGCACGAGCCCGGTGATTCTCGATGGGTTTTTTGCTGCGTTCGGCAATTCCGCGCAGCGTCCGAGCAGTTCGTGAGCCGTGTTCGCGAGTTCTGGCACCGTGTATTGGCGGCGACCCGTGAGAAGCGCGTGGAGTTTCTCAAACAGCTCCGCGATTCCGCTGCTCTCGACGCCTTGAAAAACGCATTGCCGACTATTGATGACTCCCTCTTCGATCAATCTCCGCGCCACCCAGCCATCCAATTCCACCCAATGTTCCTTCCAGCCTGTCTTGGGATCGGGCCGATAGCTGTGCCAAACTCCCGGCAGGAGGAAAACAACCGACTCGGAAGAGATTCGCTTGCGTTGCCGTGACTCCGTTTGCAACCACCCGCTTCCTTCTGCGATGAAGAGGATTTGCAGGGCCTGGAGGGTGCGTCCGTTTTTAAAGTCAAAATGGTGATCTGAGGGGTGCCCCGGCGCGGGATATTCTTGATGGGGAGCGATCTTTGTGAACCCAGATCCCAATACCTCAATGCCCCAGCGCGCACGTTCTGGAGTTGTCGAAATGTAGACGAAATAGTCGCTTTTAGACTGTGTCATTTTTTGTATGCAAATAATCACTCTAAGTATTCCCCGCTTTTCGGCCATCAATTAGTGTGTTGGCTCATCCCTTCCTCAATTCGAACAAATCCTGCTCAACTCTTCTTGCCATGAACCACTACATCTCCGCCCGCGATCAATTCGCCGCCCTCGGCGTGGACACCGAAGCCGCTCTTGCAACCCTGGCATCAACGCCTATCTCGCTGCACTGCTGGCAGGGTGATGACGTCGGAGGTTTTGAAAAAGACGGATCCAAACTCGAGGGCGGCGGCATTCAGGCCACCGGCAATTACCCCGGCAAGGCCCGCACGATCGATGAACTCCGCTCCGACCTCGACAAGGCGCTTTCGCTCATTCCCGGCAAGCACCGTCTGAATGTCCATGCCTGCTACGCTGACCTCTCCGCCGGCCGCGTGGACCGCGACGCCTACACGATTGCCCAGTTCCAAAGCTGGGTCGATTGGTGCAAGGCGAGGGGAATCGGGATTGATTTCAATCCCAGCTATTTCTCCCATCCGCTCGCCGCCGACGGCCTCACGCTCACGCATCCGGACAAGGCGATCCGCGAATTTTGGATTAACCACGGCATCGCCTGCCGGAAGATCGGCGAAGAAATCGCGAGGCAGATCGGCTCGCCAGTGGTCACCAATGTTTGGATTCCCGATGGTTCGAAGGATATGCCTTATGATCGCAAGACTCCCCGCGAACGCCTTGCCGACTCGCTTGATGAGATTTTTGCCGCGCCGGTTGACCGCAAGCTAAACCTCGACGCCGTGGAGAGCAAACTCTTCGGCATCGGCTCGGAGAGTTATGTCGTCGGTTCGCACGAGTTCTATCTCGGCTACGCCGTGAAAAACCAACTCCTCTACTGCCTAGACGCTGGGCATTTTCATCCGACCGAAAACCTCTCGGATAAAATCTCGTCGGTCCTGCAATTCGTTCCCGAAATCTTGCTCCATATGAGCCGCGGCGTGCGTTGGGACAGTGACCATGTGGTGCTAATGGATGATCCCACTCGTGCCATCATGGAGGAACTCGTGCGCGGTGGGTTCCTCGGCCGCACGCATATCGGCTTGGATTTCTTCGATGCCAGCATCAATCGCATCGCCGCCTGGGTCATCGGCACCCGTTCGACCATCAAGGCCCTCCTCGCCGCGCTCCTCGAGCCCGCCGCGCTCCTGCGCCAAGCCGAGAAAGACGGCGACCAAACCTCGCGCCTCGCGCTGATGGAGGAGGCGAAGACCCTTCCGCTCGGAGCGGTCTGGCAGGAACACTGCCGCCGCCAAAATGTCCCCGGCGACCATTCCTGGCTCGCCGAGGTGAAAAACTACGAACGCTCCGTGCTCGCTTCCCGCAACTAACCCCAACCCCACCACACCACCATGAATCCCATCCTCGGCGTCCTGTTCCACTGGCTCGGCGGCTTTGCCTCCGGCTCGTTCTATGTTCCCTACCGCGCGGTCAAAAAATGGTCCTGGGAGACCTATTGGCTCGTCGGCGGCGTGTTTTCCTGGATCATCTGCCCCTGGCTCCTGGCCTCGATTTTGACCAAGGATGTCACCGGCGCCCTCTCCGCCCAGCCCTTCTCCACCTTGGCGTGGACCTATTTCTTCGGCGTGCTCTGGGGCTTCGGCGGGCTGACCTTCGGCCTCGCGATGCGCTACCTCGGCATGTCGCTCGGCATGGGCGTGGCGCTCGGGTATTGCGCCGCCTTCGGCACACTCCTGCCGCCTCTTCTCAAAACCTTCATGCCCGACATTCCGGTTGGCGAAACCCTCGCTCAGATCGCAGCGACCTTTCCCGGAAAAATCACGCTTGTCGGCGTCGGCTTCTGTATCCTCGGCATTTGGGTGGCCGCCCTCGCCGGCGCGAACAAGGAGAAGGAGATGCCCGCCGAGGAGAAGTTAAAATCGATCAAGGAATTCGACTTCAAGAAGGGTCTGCTCGTCGCGACCTTCTCGGGCATCATGAGCGCCTGCTTCAGCTTTGGCATGACGGCTGGCGAGCCAATCGGCAAAGCCTCGATGGCCCTCGGCACCGCCGAACTCTGGTCCGGCCTCCCCGCCCTCATCGTCGTGATGTTCGGCGGCTTCACCACGAATTTCATCTGGTGCGTGATGCTCAATCTCAAAAACAAAACCGGCTACCAGTATCTCGCCTCTGAAGCCCGTCCCGAGCACGCCGGGTTGGTGGCTTCTGGCGGCGATCACGGCGGTGGCGGCGGCGCCCCGGTGAAAATCGACAAAGACGACCTCCGCATTCCGATGCTCGGGAACTATTTCTTTTCCGCCCTCGCCGGCAGCATCTGGTATTTCCAGTTTTTCTTCTACTCCATGGGCCACATCCGCATGGGCGGTTCGAACCCCGACGGCTTCGGCTTCTCCTCGTGGACCCTCCACATGGCCTCGATCATCGTTTTCTCCACGATGTGGGGCTGGATTTTCCATGAGTGGAAAGGCTCCTCGAAGAAAACCTACACGCTGATCGCCCTGGGCATTTTCACGCTCATCCTCTCCACGGTCATCATCGGCTACGGCACCTACCTCAAAGGCGCGCCCGGCGCCGGCCACTGAGTTTTATGAATCCTGCCTCCCGCCCGCTGCGCGCCGGCCTTCTTGGCATCGGCCTCGACACCTACTGGCCCCAATTCGCCGGACTCAAGGAACGCCTCGAAGGCTATGTCGCCCAGGTCGCTGAAAAGCTCGCCCGCCCCGGCGTGGAAATCTGCAACGCGGGTCTCGTGGACTCGCCGGAACGCGCCGTCGAGGCCGGGAGCTTTTTCCGCCGCTCGGAGGTAGACATCATTTTCCTCCATGTCACGACCTACGCGTTGTCGTCCACCGTGCTTCCAGTGGCCCAGCGCGCGAAGGTTCCAGTCGTCATTCTGAACCTCCAGCCCGGCGAGGCGATCGATTACGAGGCTTTCAACAAACTCGGCGACCGCACGAAGATGACGGGCGACTGGCTCGCTTGGTGCGCCGCCTGCCCGGTTCCCGAAATTGCCAACGCCTTCAAGCGCGCGCGCATCGATTTCCATCAAGTCACCGGCACGCTGCTCGAGGGCGATCCTGTTTGGACCGAACTCGACGAATGGATCGAAGCCGCGCGCGTGGCCCACACGATGTCCAACAACCGCCTCGGCCTGCTCGGCCATTACTACAACGGGATGCTGGACATCTACACCGACCTCACCGCCCAGCTCGCCTGCTTCGGCGGGCACATGGAAATCCTCGAGGTCGAGGAACTCGCCGCCATCCGCCGCTCGCTTTCGAAAGCCTCGATCGAGTCGAAGCTCGCTGAATTCCGGGAGGTTTTCGACATCCAGCCCGATGTGTCGGCGGACGAACTCCACCGCGCCGCCTGGACCGCCGCCGCCCTCGATGCGCTCGTCGAGCAGCACCGCCTCGGCTCGATGGCCTACTACTACATGGGCACCGGCTCGGACGAAAACGAGGATGTGATGACATCGGTGATCCTCGGAAACTCCCTGCTCACCGGGCGCGGCATTCCCGTCGCCGGCGAATACGAAGTCAAAAACGCGCAGGCCATGAAAATCATGGACACCTTCGGAGTCGGCGGATCGTTCACCGAATACTACGCCGCCGATTTCCGCGAGGACATCGTCCTGCTCGGCCACGACGGCCCCGGCCACATCCAGATTGCCTCGAGCAAAACCAAAGTCCGCCCGCTCGATGTCTACCACGGCAAAGTCGGTCGCGGGCTCTCCGTCGAGATGAGCGTTCGCCACGGCCCCGTGACCTTGCTCTCCGTGATCGAAGGAGCGAATGGTCGCCCCGAGTTTCTCGTCGCCGAGGGCGAATCCGTCCCCGGTCCGATCCTGCAAATCGGAAACACGAACAGCCGCTACAAATTCCCCATCGGCGCCCGCGCGTTCATGGAAAACTGGAACGCCCACGGCCCGGCGCACCACTGTGCGATTGGCGTCGGCCACATTTCTGGAAAACTCAAAAAACTCGCTGCCCTCCTCGGAATTGAAATCCAATCCGTCTGCTGAGGGCAGCCTATGAAAAAAAGCCTTTTTCTCATTGGCTTGGTGCTGGCTTTTTCCAGCGCTCTTCCTGCGGCAGAACCCCTCGAGCAACAATTCCAAACCCCGCCGGATTCGGCGAGGCCGCACACTTGGTGGCATTGGATCAGCAGGAATGTTTCCAAGGAGGGGATCACGGCCGACCTGGAGGCGATGAAACGGATCGGTCTCGGTGGCGCGCAGATATTCTCGGTGGATGTGAGCCAGGTGAAGGGCTCCGTTGTTTTCATGAGCCCGGAGTGGAGGAAACTCGCGAAGCACACTCTGAGCGAGGCGGAACGGCTGAATCTGAAAATCTCGATGCAAAGCTGCGACGGGTGGAGCCAATCGGGCGGGCCGTGGGTTCAGCCGTCCCAAGCGATGCAGAAGGTCGTCTGGAGCGAGACTCAGGTGGAAGGGGGAAAGACCATCCCGCTTTCCCTTCCGCAGCCGGAAACGAAGCTCGGATATTATCAGGACATTGCTCTCATCGCGTTCAAATCAAACGATGCCCGCGTCAACGACGCAGCGGCTCTTATCGAGGCGTGGGAACCTGGTCAATTTGGCGGACAGGCGGTTTCTTGGAGTGAACGACAAAAATGTCGCCACACTCGAATCTCACCTCAGGCCGTGGTTCGGCAAAAACGCGAGGTCGAATTGGTGTAAAATCCGCCCTCATGAGGATGCCGATAGTATCACATTCATGATCCGCCATGGAGACCTGCTCGCTCGTATCAGCGCGCTCAATGACGATGGATCGATCCACAGCCATCTCCTGCGCCCTGAGCGCTTCGATATCGTGCGCTACATCAAGGCCACACAAGAGTGGCAGTTGGCGGGGATAGGCGCGCGCATCCAGTGCGAATACCGTTATGCTTTTAGCGAGGTCTTTTACGGTAACGGATCCGCGCTCGTTTGCTCCCACCGCTATTCGCTCGCGCCACTTCTTGACGGCAGTTCCTGCCTCAATTGCCACACTCGCGGAGCCATTTCGCATGTGGCATTGAAGTCGGTTACGATGGTGAGGCCCAACAAGCAGAAAGTCACCATCACCGGGGGCAATGTTTTTGATGAAATCGCCTCTCAATCAAAACCGATTCGTATCCTCGAGGCCACCCTCGCCATCAAGTTGGTAGGGCGTCGGCAACCCGTGAGCGTGACCATCAATGAGGAACGCGAAACGATCAAAATCAGCACGAACATCGCCGCCGTTTTTGCGTGGCTCGAAGA
>Ga0214921_10006817_pt1 | contig 15453 bp, 13 predicted proteins | sample LL1505_MetaG_FD_177992 | JGI IMG/M metagenome (GOLD analysis project Ga0214921, IMG submission 177992) | Freshwater microbial communities from Lake Lanier, Atlanta, Georgia, United States - LL-1505 | ecosystem: Environmental > Aquatic > Freshwater > Lake | place: USA: Georgia | collected...
TAAACAACAAAAAAAAAAACAAAATGCAAAACCTAAACAGGTGATGGTTTCTAGCAACGCAAGCCGGTAAGATTGGCACCTATTCTAGCGGCGTCGTCCGAAGCTAGCTATCTCCAGCTCTTTGAGTATCTTGAGGCGTGCATCCAGATCTCCGCGTGCGTCTGCCTTCTTCAGGGCTTCATACTGCCTATCTTCTAGGCATTGGTCATCAGGAAACATAGGCGGCAGCAGGTGCGCACATTTGGAATAATGCACTGGCGCCCTAGCCCCGAAGTTCTGGTCAGGCTCCTCACTGGAATCGCCATCACTAATGCTAGTGATAGAATCACTGCGCTTGCGCTTGCTCTTGCGCTTATGAGCTGGCTCTTGTGCAGATGCAGGTACTTGATGCTTGTCTGAAGCTTCATCCTTTCTACCAACGTCAGACATTCCTAGCTAGAAAAAGCCATGATGTTGATAAAATACATTCCTGCTAATTAAATTAAAAAATCAATTTTACTTAGTTTATTAATTTTTATTATATTTTCTTGATTTTCTTGATGGTTTTTTATTTAGTTTCTTTTTATTTAGTAATTTTTTATTCTTATTTGTTTTTTTTCTGTAGCCGCCATTACTTACTGGACTTACTGGACTTACTGGACTTACTGGATTGGCTAAACTAAAAACTTCTTTATCTTTCAAAAATGAAATATTACTTAAAATATAATGCACCCCTAACTTTTGTAAATTCTCAATAATAATCTTATGCTTTGTTGGATCTATAATCATAATCATTACAAAACGTAGTAATTTACATAAAATTAATGCATCAAATAATATATTCAGATCAATACTAAAAATAGTTGCTCCTTCTTGTTTAAAAAAAAAATTTGTTTTATTTATGTCTATGTCTAAAGAAATATTATCACTTGTACCTGGAAATACAGCGTGTTTTTCTATATCTGCATTAAATTTAATATACTTTAATAGATTTTTTAATATTAAATATACTGAAAAATACTTATTTAAATTACTACTTAATTGTTCACCACAAATTCTATAATTATCAACAATTTCAAACAAGTATTCAAATTCCTGTAAAGTTATATTTTCATTATTTAAAATTAAATAGTTTTTTTCTGATTTTTTTTCTGATATTTTAATATCTATTAATCCATTCCTAATGTTTTTAAATAATATTGAACAATTTTGTTCTGCTGCTGCTGCCATTTTAATAAAAATACTTTTTTGTTTTTAATATTAATAAAGATTAAATTTTACACAAATTGAAAAGCTAAAATAAAGAAAAAAGTAAAAACAAAAAACAAAAAAACTTCAGCTGCTAGAATCTAAATCAACTTTTTTCAATTTAGCAAGTGCCCCTTGAATATCCATTAATGATGGAACCTTTAATCCTGTAGGATTAGTATTTGCAAGTACTTTATCTTTCTTCACTTGGTCTGTATCTACTTTTTTCAATTTAAATCCTCCGGTATTTATAGCATTTAATATTCCGGCTCTAGAGGTATTATTTCCATCCACACTAGAACCATGTATTCCAGGAAATGGTGGTGGTGGTGGCGGTGGTATACCCATATGCGATGGTGGCGGCGGCGGTGGTGGTGGTGGTATACCATTCGCAGGTGGTGGTGTATAAGTCAGGTGAGGATTACTAATATAGTGCAATACACTGGCATAAGGTGCGGTCTCTGGATAATCTATAACCCGGGCATCTATACCTAGCAGGGTCATCTTTTGTTTAACTGCATCTCGTGGAATTCCTAATTTTAACATCTTGAAATACATTGTATATTCGGGAACTTGCCCTACTAGAATCGACATTTTCTCATCTTTATGAAACTTATTTATCACATCCACGGTACGTATCGATTTATTATCACAATCCACACCTAAAAAATCTACTGGGTCTAGAACGTGCGAATTCATAACGCGCGTTGCATACATAAATAGATTCACTCCCCATTTTCCCCGTTTAACCCAAATATTCTTAATCCAGATTATTGAAATACCGTAAGTAGGAACTGGAATTTCCCAGTTGAAAAGGATTTTATTCCTCTTATTATCATCATTCAATACACATTTACTGACATTAACATTTATTGGAACTAGCAATTTGGTACTGACTCCTCGACCATTTCCAGTCTTGATGGAGGAAACCATACCCTCGCGTGTAATACCTAGGCTAGAACGCCGTTTAATTAATCGGAATATATATTCTTCGAGTTGTTGAAACCATTCTTTAAATGCTAGAACATCTTTATCATTATCTTCATTATTAAAACTTAATTCTAGAAATGGTTTTTCATTGAAATAAATCATACTATTAGGAATGAACATAAGTGGTGTTTGGATAATAAGTTTGGTTTTTTCATCAACCGCATCTTGTCTAGCCGCTTGCTTTTCTTTCTCAACTACAGTATCAACATCACATTCCGTTAGGTAATATAAGTTAGTTAAATGATAATCACCTCCATATTTAAATGTCTTCCCTAGACGAATATTTTTATTATCAATTTGCTCTATATTGCGCACTTCATATCGTGTTCCCGGATTACTACTCATTTATTTTTAATCTCTAGCATTCTAGTAATTATAAGTAAGATTTTTTTAAATACAATCATAAAAATAAAATTGATTGCTAGAAGACATAACAACCAGAAATATATAAATATAAAGCCACATTAGAATATTCTAGATACCGTGTCTAGTATCTAGTATCTTGTTTCTAGAATATAGAATGATTACAATCCAGAAACTTGTGCAAAATTTAATGCAATGTCGGGATTCTAACCTTGTATTACCTAAATTGAATGATATCGAAGAAAATCCCTTTGTACAGAAAACCGCTATAGAATTACGGAGGATGGAATTAGAAAACGTAGAAGAAGTTTTTACTCAGCTAAATGAATCTAATTTTACTATGGATAAAGAGCTGGAAGAACTAAATCAAAAGCTTGCTGGTTCTAGCACCAGCACTATCACTAGTACTAGTAGCTTTACTACATCAACGGCAATATCACCAGATGCACTTATTATTTATGTTGAAAATGAAACGACACCTTTGCCAGAGGTAATTCTTAATCTGTTGCGTGCTGCCGGTAATTCTCAAGACGAATGGTATATATATGGTGTAAAAAATCCAGAATCTTTTTACAAGAGTTTTCTGCTTTTAACTCAACTCGATTTCATTATCAAGAATAAGACGGAAAAGAAGAATGAAGTCGCAACATTTAAGCGAGAAATGGCACTGCATTATGAAACATTTTATAAGACGCTAGAATATCGTAACTTGCGGTTGCCGCATCATGATATGATTCATAAACTTACTAGTATGGATAATTACTGTGGATATGATGCAGTTCGCTTTCTATGTGATTATTGCCAAGTGAATATAATCCTGCTAGATATAATTGACCGAAAGTATCTTGATGTACAATATACTCCTAATACACTGGTTCCTAGTGTTGTTAAGAAACCTCATACTGCAATTGAATTCATCATTATAATTAAGTATGCTGCGGAAACATATCTACCATTAATGAATAGTAGTGGTACCCATATTTTCACTCAAGTCGCGCTAGATTGGATATCCCGCAATTATGAACGATTAAAAGTAGAAAAATTTAAAGAGCCCCGTGAGCTGATAAAAGATGCAAAAGATGCAAATGGTGAACAACACTCTATAACAGAGGAATACGAAAATACAGCGTTGGGTGATGCTAATGAATTGAGTCTAGCAGATATTGAGGAACCCCTAGAAGTAGATGCCACCGGCAACTTTTTAGATAGCAAAACTGTTAGCGTGTTCTTTAATAATACTATTCCTCCACTGAATAAACAAGTTAATCTGACTCCAATTATTAGGGCGGGAGAACTAAGTATGGCAATTGAGGATATGATTGAAATCAGTGATGATCTAGAGGAACCTTCACCAGAACCCGCCCCCGGCTATGAGCCTTATGTACCTGTTAAAAAGCAAGATCCATTTCAAACGATGCTAGACAATATACCTAGCAAACCTAGCCTGTCTAGCAAGACTAAAACTTATATTAAGGAAAGGCACGAATTGCTTGAATCACCTAAATCAACAACTAATGGAAAAGAACAAGCAAAAACTACAACAGCACCTGCACAGGCACCGACAGAGGAAGAATTAAAACCTATTAAGAGCTATAACCTGCTAGATTTGCAAATGTTAGCACGTCTGCATAAAATCGATACACAAAAGGATGGAAAAGCAGGAAAGAAAGTGAATAAAACAAAGGAAGAAATGTACTCTAAAATCAAAGAGCAGCTAGATAAGTAATTCTTCACGAATGAATTTATTATTTTTAATTTTTTTATTATTACATTAGTGAATTTAGATCTAGAAAGGATTTAAATTCAGCTTTGTTTTATTTTGTCATAGACTTTATCATTTGAAGGAACTTTGCATTATTGCGGGAATGAACATAAAGTTCACAAGGACCCGTGAATTTCATCACCATACCTTCACCACTTAATAATGCAGACTTAAATCCACCTAATTTTATTAATTCATATTTATATTCAGCCTTAGCCGCACAAAATAGATTATTATCAAGGCGCATTGTTCTACCAAATTCAACAATAAGCTTTTCAAATCCACCATCTGTTTTCAGCCATACCATTCCGGCATTACCTTCCTTTAAACTAGCAGTTTTAAGTATTACACTACCACCTCCAAATATATTTTTTAGTCTTACCATACTTCCAAACCCTACATTAACAGTAGAACATAGAAGTGAGCTAGCATTAAATACATATTTATCATCGGAATTTATTTTAATACCAATTACATCACCAGGCAAATCACTTGCAAAACATATTGGTGACGGTTCATCAGTAGTACCTTGATAAAAATTTTCAAAGGCATCACCACCAGTTATTAGTTTAAATATACCCATTACACCTTTTTTAAGATTAACATTTATTTTTATACTACCATCACAATAATTCATATTACCATCTTTATCCAAAACTGTTTGGCCTTTGCCAAGATAAACTACTAATGAACCTGATGATGGACTGTTAACAATCTTATAACTAGGTATAAATGAACCATCACCTTCCACTACATCACTATCAATGCTGGCGCGCTTGCTTGCCTTTTTTGTCTTACTACTACTATTTATTACGAAACTTTGTTTTTTAGTATGATTAGACATAATAAAAACAATATAAACTAATAATAACCCCCCCTTATTATTAATTTATATTTTTTAGTTTTTTTTTTTAGTTTTTTTTTTAGTTTTTATAAAGTATTTATTTTAGATGGTGAGTTATGTAATTTAATTTTTGCAAAAATCTAATTTAATAAATTTACAAAAACGCGTAAAGGAGTAATAGTAATCTCTAGGCATTTTGTGATTTATAAAGTGGTGTAGTAGGCATACATTCGGGGTCAGGGAACACCGTAGGAATGCTCTTACTTAGATTATGCAATAACCATCCTGCACCTTGAATACCCATCAAAACATTATAATTCACTGCAAATACATATAGAGTGCTAGCGGCAGTGGGACCATTAAACCATAAATGGAGTAGAGGCTCCTGCAATTCAGAGAAGTTCATCAACCCGGTAGGTTGTTCTATCCGCTCTGGCTCTAGAGAGAATGAATAAACATGGACGAATTTATTAACTGGAACATTAGTATGCACCTTTGCAGGTTCTAGTTGTGTAAAATTACTAGCTGGTGTTTGCTTTATTCTTTCCCGACCATCAAATAAAAGCCGTATATAACTAAGTGGATTATTTTTATTTGCAGGTGTAAGTGATGTACTATAGTTAAAATAATCATTCCCCACCTGTGCATCATTACGACGGACTACGAATATCAACTCACTGACCAAGTAATGTAGACTCTTTAAACTAAATGTGCTTTCGGATATACCAGCTTGCACATCAAACTTATAGAATTGCAATTGAGAAATTATATTAAGCTGCTTTGGAATCTTAATAAATCCTAGACGTTCATCTTCATCTAGAATAACGTAATCTACAAATAATGCACCATATGAGATATTGAAACCTCCTGCCGGGATGGGTGTCAATCCATCTAGAACACCATCTTCTGCTACTATGAGATTAGTGAAAGCCCGGATATCTAGCGAAAGTTCGATTGTAGAATTGTAAAGGCTGCAAAGGGGGAATACTAGAGATGAATTGCGATTGGATATATTACGGCAAAACCAAAATTGGAGAGGAATATAAATACGCCCGCCTTGAAAACTAGTAGTAGTAAAATCAGAATCTGAGTATTGCTGAATCATAGAATAGTAATTAGCCTGGCAACCCGGTTTTACTGTTAGGTCTCCATATACATTCATAAATTCACTTAAATGTTGGTCAATGAGGTTTCCGTTTATACGAAGATATATATTCTCCGCAATTGCATTGCCAATACCATTGCAATATCCTATCGCCCGACCATTAACATTAGTTACACCGGAGATATCAGGCAAATCAATTGCTACAATGATATTGGTAATTAAGTCGCCATATTTACCATCTTCATCAAAACGGAAACTAGCGGTTTGTCCGAAATTAATACCATTCTTGAAATTGAGTTCTCGTGTATCCTTGGCAAAATTTGTATGATTTTTATAAGCGTGTTTAAAAAAGCTTACCGCACCAGCATTATTATTTATTAGATAATTGCTAAGACCTAATTGGGTTATAGAACCTTCCATCTTACTATCAGTATATGTATAATTTATCTAGTAATTACACATACAATAATACACATATTATTATACACATAAATAAAAAGAAAAAAAATAACCTGAAAGCAATCCATACTATTCTACCATTCAGCTAGAATGCTAGAAGCCAAATTGTATTTCTGGCTGCGCTGCACTCATCGTCTGAAGTGCGATAGTTAAAGAATACCATATGGCATCTTGAGAGGGTTGCGGTTGGGTGATGTGTGCTGTTCGCTTGCAACGCATAGTAAGCTTTTCGGGCGGGGCGGCAGTGGTAGGAGTTGTAGGTGGAGACTGAGGCCACTGAGTCTCTTCACTCATTTCATCTCCTCCAAGATGGAAAACAACAGACCTAGAACCCATCCTCCTTTGGAAAAATAGTATTTCTTATCTAGATATCGAAAATCAATTTTATGTGATTTTTCTTAATTTACTTACATTTACTTACATTTAGTTGCAAATACCATTCTTACCAATACCTATTACCGAACAAGCTATGCGAGTACCACTATGGCCGGTTGTTTTGGAATCTTCAAATCCACCGAGACCTAAGTCATCTTCATCTTCGTGAATTATCACCGAACGCCCTAAAATATCATCCACTATGAATTTGTTAGTGCGAGTAGTCATATCACATACACCAGCCTCATCAGTCTTAATATTACCTAAATCACCTGCATGACCTCCTTCCAGACCAGCATGCGTTGTATTGTCTGGGTTATAATGTGCGCAACAAGATTTGCAACCTTCACGTAAATCACCAGTTTCATGAATATGGAAACCGTGTTTAGCATTCTTTTTTAGACCTTTAATATCAATGCGAATACTTACGTGTTCTTCTTTTTGTGTAAATATTACTGTTCCTTGTATCTTTCCAGAATTTATAACAGCTACAGCTTCTGTAATAGTAGATTGCTGATTACCCATTCTACACTTTTGCTCTAGAGAATATAAAGAATTTTTTATAAGATTACAACTCCACGCTAGATATAAATAAGTTAAAATTATACCTAAATAACTCAACAAAGTAATTAACAACTGTAGAATTTCCATACAAACGATGTCCTAAAACATAAAAAGAATTTATTATTTGTTATTGTATTTGTTGTTGTGTTTATGTTTTTGTTTTTGTTTTTGTTTTTGGTTTTGGTTTATGGAATTGCAAGCAAATGCATAAATATAAGCCAATAAGCGAATAAAATGTGTAAATAAATATACAAGTATCAATTAGAAAGCACACTCCGCTGAATAGACAAATGCTTAGGCAATCAAGATTAAATGCTAGCAATTTTAATATTGCGACTATCAATAATAATTATCAATCTCTAGATACACTCAGCAATATCACCATAAATAATACAATTAAAATTACAAAAAGTGCTTATCAAACAAATTCCGCAAATGATAATTCCGATGCTGCAATCCTAATAAAAGATATTAATAGTAGTGGACAAGGTGCATTCTATCCCCTGGCAGTTGACAGCCAAGAATATTCTACACCATATTTATATTTCAACAGTAATATTATAATTGATTCATCAAATTTGCTAAATGAGTTGGAAACCATCTTAACAACATATCCTCTAGAGACATCAAATATTATTGTCACCGGCGGATATATTAATTTTTGGAATGGTACCATACCAAATAGTAACGTTGGTCCATCTGGTGTCGGATTGCGTTATTCTAGTAATAATACAGTACAATTCAAAAATTATAATACGGATTGGATAGATTTATCAGATATTACAACACACGACGAGTTTCGGGAATTGGTAGATGTAGATGTATATACTAATCCTCTCCTGAATAACCAATATATTACATATAATGCATCATCAAATCTATTTGTAAATTCTAATTTAGCCATTGTAAATGATACTAACCCCACATTAGGAGGTAATTTAGCAGTAGGAAATAATTCAATCTTTTTTGGAACTAATCCAACAAATTTATATTGTAGCAATTCTAGTAGTGGGGTTACTAATCCTCTAATCCAATTAACTAATAATACTTCTTATACTGGTGTTGCAAATTACTTGCAGTTAGCAAATGCAGATAATGGTAATAATCCAATGATTACGGCACTAGGTATATCTACTGATATAGGAGTGAACATAAATACTAAAGGTGCCGGTGATATAACATTGAATGCCACTAATGGAAATATATATAATAACGCAGATTCGCTAGTAGTAAGTGGATTCGTCCAGAATAGTATTTATCGATCTAGCACTAAACCCGGTGGATATATACCTAGCACCACCTGGAATATACCACTCGCCAATGACACAATTCTCTTTGATTTTAGTAATTCCACTGCAAGCGGAACTTACTGGGCTAATGTAAGCGCAGGTATAGACGGCCAGAAACTAAATCTCATATTTAATAACAAGAGTAGTAATGTTGTATCAGTTCTAGCAGATTTTGGAACAAATGGTCTGCTAGTTGGAACAGGTTATAGCAATGGATTGGCATTTGAGACCACCGGACAAAGCACTTCACTAGTATATCTAGGAGATGGTATTGACGCCTGGCAAGTTCTCAATTCTGGAGCCGGAGTTTTTTAGTTATGTTATATCTAGATTCTGGCATCTAGCATCTAGCATCTAGCATTTATTACACCTTTGCACATTTAAAACGCCGATTTTTAAAATTAAAATAAAAAATAAAAATAAAAAATTTAAAATTATATTATTTAAATTATTCTAGAGCATCAAATATACTATATTCATTATCCTTACACATGAATATATTTTGAACCTTATTTTCACTTACTAACTTTTCTATATTTGTTTTTAATTCTTCTAACCATTGATAAGTATCGTAAAATACATCTTCTTGTAAAATACGAACTACTGAATATCCATTATCATTAGCTTGTTTCATTTTATATTTATCTCGTTCTTGCACTTTATAAGGACTAACCCAATTACTAACTTGTTCAAAATGTTGTAATCCATCTAATTCTATTATTATCTTCTGTTCTTCTAGAATAAAATCAAATGGTAAATAAGTGATATTTTTACACCAATCTACTTTATATTGTTGTTGTAAATTAGAATATATAGGTTGTAAATGGTCGTATAGTTTTTGTTCTGTTTTATTAACACAATATGGGCACCAACAATTATTTACTACATTATATAATGCAGTTGTAAAAATATGTTCATTATTACATTTAAACCAGTATTTATTACGTGTAGATTTAAATACTTGTCTTGGATTTGAAATATTCTTATCACTCCAATATTTAGATTTATCATGACTAGCAAATGACTTTTCAAAACATTGATTACAGTTTTCTTTATCGCATAAATTTCTTGCAGGATTAGCACAATATGAACACCAAATCCCCTTTATAATATTATATAAATTACCTTTAAATTCATGACCACAAACACAATTAAATATATATTTATTATGTCCATTTTTAAATACTTGTCTAGGTTTTAATTTATTCTTATCACTCCAACATGAAGATTTTTCATGACTAGCAAATGATTTTTCAAAACATTGATTACAGTCAGTTTTGATACATAATTTTAGTGGTGGATTGCAACAATATGGACACCATTTATTACTTGTAATATGATTTAATCCAGACTCAAATTCATGACCACAATCGCAATTAAACCAATATTTATCTTGTGTAGATTTAAATATTTGTCTTGGATTTGATGAATTTTTATTACTCCAATAATTAGCTTTATTATGACTTGCAAATGATTTTTCAAAACATTGTATGCAATCATTTCCATCACATAATTTTTTTGGAGGAATACTACAATAAGAACACCAACTACCTCTAGATATATGACTTAATACAATTTCAAATTCATGACCACAATTACAATTAAACCAATATTTTTTATGTGTATTCTTATTTATTTGTCTTGGTTGTTTTATATTTTTATCACTCCAATATTTTGATTTATCATTACTGGCAAATGATTTTTCAAAACATTGATTACAATCATCTTTATCACATAATTTATTTATGCAATAAGGACACCAATAACCTGAATTAACATTATTTAGAGTCATATCAAATTCATGACTACATATATTACAACAGAACCAATACTTTTTATTAGAATTTAATGCAACTTCATTAGGTTTTAACAAATTCTTATCACTCCAATATTTAGCTTTTTCATGACTAGCAAATAACTTTTCAAATGGTATTTCTTTTGACATTATTCTATATATTATCTAGCATCTACTATAATTTATATTTTCAATTTTTTTATATAAAAATAATTTAAAATTATAAACTTATATCTATAATTATATAAAATGGAAATATTACAACTCGAAAATACTAAATTGCAAGAAGAAAATACTAAATTAAAAAATACTATACAAGAACTAGAAGATAGATTAAAAAAGTACATAAATAATGAGGCTCATAAAAAATATTATGAAACACATAAACAAGAAATTAAGCAACAACAATCCAAATACATTGAAAAATTAAGAGAAGAAAATCCAGAAAAAATGCAAGAATATTGGAAACGTGCTTATCAAAAACAAAAAGAAAAAAAATTACAGAAACAAAATATTCAAGATAAAAATTAATTTTTTGTATTTTTAATTTGCGTTTATTTTCTAAAATAAAATATATTCTATAATTATAAGTATAATTAAACAATATAAAGATATCATGACAACTATATCTAAGAGCAATATGCCAAAGAAAAAGAAACCTGATAAGCCACCTGAAACCTCTAAGGGTATCGATTTTACCAAACACAAAGTTCCTTTCAAAAGTATCAGAACATCTTTGAAATCTATTATTAAAGATAGTGATACCCAAAAAAAAATTAATGACTTAGTACTTCGTGTCAATGCTATTGTTATAGATACATATCAATTTATTAAGTTATATATTCTTAAGAAACTTAATAATAACCAAGAGATACCAACTATAGATACTGATTTTATCAAGTATTGTATAACTGCATTAGGAACAAGAGATAATCGCGGTAAGAAAATTATTGAAACACCATTACTAAAAGAATTACAAGAATTCTATATTACTGATTTCCAGCTTATTAATAATCATGAAAAACACCAACTTACTAATTTAAGTTATACTTTACCTTATGTTTGTTCTAGTATTGAAGTTAGTATTACTAATAACATTAAGGAACACTTTATTAAACGCTTATCAAAGTATATTACTATTTTTGGTGGTAATTATTATGAGGAACATTATAATGGTGAAATTAAAGATAGAAATAGTAAAGAATATAGGAAAGAAAAGAAATCATTACTATACAAAGTAAAAAAATGTATCATAGATAATACATCAACTGAAATACCTACTATTATGATTGGATGGTATAATACTGTTAAAGATAAAATAACACCAAGTAATATTGAAAAATCTATGGCTTATGATTGTAAAGCCAATCCTTATAAATATGTTTCAATATCCTATTATATTAATTCTCAATACGAATTATACAATGATACTATTTATAAGGAAATAGGAAAATTACAAAGTAAATTGGAAAAAGCAAGAAAAGAAGAAACTAAAAAGAAGTATAATGAATCTATAAAAGAATTAAATAGTAAGATAATTAAGTTATTTCAACTAATGCCTTTACGTAATTCATGTGTTCCTAAGTACTTACTTATTGATAGTGCTACACTTGCTAATTTATTTAGTGATAAAGGTTCTAAAGCTAATTTGATACAAGATTTAAAAAATAATAGAAATACTATTTGGAATTCATATTTCAATATGAATAAGTCCATATTCAAATTAAAAGATTATAATTTTAATTATACTTTAATTACGGATGGTATTGGGTGTTCATTACATTTCAAACATAAGAACTATAAAGAAAGTAAAAAGGAAAATGCTAATAATTTTGAAAGTAATGATTTACACTACATTGATGATTTAAGTGATGAACAAATTGAAGAATTTAAGAACAAAAAGATAGTGACAGCAGATCCTGGAAAGAAATACTTGTTATACATGATTGATGATGAAGATAAGGTTTTAAAGTATAGTTCAGGACAAAGAAGTATGGAAAGTTTAAATACCCGTAATAGAAGAATTAAAGCTACTAATAAAGAACAACATCCAGAAATTACTAAAGCAGAAACAGAATTAAGTAAATATAATTGTAAAACTAATAATTACATTAAATTTAAGGACTACATAAATGAAAAATACAAATGTAATAAAGTAATCAAGAAATACTATGAAGAGGAAATTAATAGAAAATTAAATTGGAGAACTAAGACTTATAGACAAAGTAGTGAAGATAAATTCTTAAACAATATAGAAAATACTTATGGCAAGAAAGATGATATTCTAGTTTGTATTGGTGATTGGTCAAATAAAAATACTATCAAAGGTTTAGGTTCTACATTGGGAATAGGATTGAAAAAATTAGTATCTAAACGATTTAATACGGTATTAATAGATGAATATAATACTAGTAAATTATGTTGTAATTGCCATAGAGAAAATGATAATAAAGTTATTAATTCTAAATCCTTATTTAGGTTATTAACTTGTTCACATTGTAATGTTGGGAGTTTCGAAAACTTAAATAATCCAACATTAAAATGTAGTAAATTCCTTAATCGTGATAAGAATAGCTGTGTAAATATGCAATGCATAGTTAAATCATATCTAAAAGAAAATAGAAAAAGACCAAAGGAATTTACAAGAACCGATTAATACTGACATTAGGTTATCAAGCAACCTATGGTAAAAGTCAGTAGATATGTTGTTTTTACTAAACTTCAATGTTTAACCTTTAATTTGAGTTTAAAATGTCGTGTAAAATCGGCGTTTTAAATGTGCAAAGGTGTAAAAGAAGAAACAGACAAAAAATATAAAGCAAAATAGAAAATATTTCTACACTAAGACTTTTCATTAGATGGTTCATTCGATAGTTGTTCATTGGATGGTTCATTAGTATTAGCTTCAAGCTTTGAAAGCCTTTCTAAAACATTTTTCATTTTTTCTTGTAATAAAATCATATCATATATTACTTCACTTTTTGATTTTGTAAATGGAAGTTCAATTCGTTGCCTAAGTATTTTTTTACAAACACTACACAAATTACGCTCATAATCAGACGAACACCATCTATCCACTATAATACAATATGTACGACACTCTTCAACATCATAATCAATATCATCAATATCCCACGTATGTACCTCAACATCATCTTTTCTTTGTTTATTAAAGTCTGTATATTTTAATGCATTTATACATCCCTCATTTAGTAATTTAACTGTTTCTAGCAGATACCTATCTTTTTCCTTCCTGGCAAGTTGTTTTACATATTCATCACTATATTCACCACTATTGCCATCACGAATATCGTCGTCACTACTGAAATATGACATTTTTTCTATATGTATGTATTATTTATATTGTTATAAATTTCTAGTTTTAAAATCTAAATTCTAGAATCAAGAATCAATTTTTTTTTACAAAATGTTGGTGTAATAAATCTTAAAATAAATTAGTTAATTAAATTAGTTGGAAAGGTATAAAAGTTCAAAGATGGCATCTTATTTTAATGCACCACTTGCTTTACCAAAAGGCAATGGTATAGATTTTAAAAGTCAAAATGGCAACGTTGTAGTCCTAACCACTAATTCCAATACTACTAGTAATTTTACATTAGTAATGCCACCAGAATTAGGTAGTGTAGGGCAAAATATGTATTTATATAGTATTACCGGCAATAATGGTTATCTAGAATTTCAGGATTCCAATACTGGTCCGACTGGTTTTACTGGTTATACAGGTTATACAGGTCTCACTGGATATACTGGCGAAACTGGTCTTACGGGTAATACTGGTCCAACTGGGGATACTGGTTTACAAGGAATACAGGGAATTTCAGGCGGGTTAGTTCTTTTTATGAATTATAATACTGATTCTGTTGTAATTAATAGCAATACCTACTATGGTTTGAATCCAACTACTGGTAATATACAATATAATGATACTTTGAGTTTATCAGGCTCTAGTACTAACAATAATATTCTTAATTTTGTGTCACGTCCTCCATTGTCTTTGAATAATGTGATTCCTGCAGGTGTATGGAAAGTTAGTCTATTTGCTAGTGTTTCTGTAAATAGTCCTAGCAGTTCTAGTGTAAGTTTATATTGTGCAATTGGATATATAAATACAATGACTGGTGGACTTACTCAATTAGCAACTTCAGATTCAGTATATATGACAGGTATTGGCAGCGTAATACAATATGATATGCAGGTTGTGATACCCACCACAATTATTCCTTCAGGACATATTTTAGTAATTCAATTATATGCAAATAATAATGATGTAGTGGCACATACTCTAGATACATATTTTCAAAATACAACACCTTCTTATGTTGCCACTTCATTAAGTCAAGGTCTTACTGGTCCGACTGGTCTTACTGGCCCGACTGGGGATACTGGTCCAACCGGAGATACTGGCCCGACCGGAGATACTGGCCCGACCGGAGATACTGGCCCGACTGGGGATACTGGCCCGACTGGAGATACTGGCCCGACCGGAGATACTGGCCCGACCGGTATATCACCGACTTTAGAATATTTTTATAATGCAACAACAACTTTATTACATTTTGATGAATCATCAATAACAAACATACATGATTATTCCGCACAATCAATATATATTACTCCAAGTGCTAATAATATAACTAGTTATACAGTTGATAGTCCCTT
>Ga0214921_10006818_pt1 | contig 15453 bp, 12 predicted proteins | sample LL1505_MetaG_FD_177992 | JGI IMG/M metagenome (GOLD analysis project Ga0214921, IMG submission 177992) | Freshwater microbial communities from Lake Lanier, Atlanta, Georgia, United States - LL-1505 | ecosystem: Environmental > Aquatic > Freshwater > Lake | place: USA: Georgia | collected...
GGCCGGAATGGCGAGTGCAATTGGATCGGTTAAATTAAATATGGAAATCTTGTATGCCCGAGAGAGTGCGAAAGCTGCAATCGCAACGCCGATCAGTCCGCCATGAAAGCTCATGCCACCATTCCAAATAGCAAATATTTGCTCTGGATTTTTTAGATAATGGCTCCAATTGTAGATAAAGACATAGGTCATTCGCGAACAAAATATCAGGGACACCCATCCCCACAAAAAAAAGTCCGAGCGCGCTCTTTCAAAAAGCTTTTGGTCGATTTCATTTCCGGAAGTCATTGAGATTTTGCGTGATATAGCGTCGCACCAAAACCATCCAAAAACGTACACGAGCCAATACCACGGTATTGAAAAATCCCCGATCCTCAAGGCGATAGGATCCAGGTTGTGGTGATACCATTGACTAAGGTCGGGTGTGCTCATTACGGATTCAACCAGAAATACGGTTTAAAAGCTTAAATTTTCGCTGCCAGGTAATGTTATCACAGGTTGCAAGAACCTGGAATTGCTTACTAAGATTGTCTAAGTTGTGGTTACGCCAGGCAGGTGTTCTAAGCGTTAAATCCGCTGAGCCGATAGGCTTTGGCTAGAATTTTATGATTTGGACCCCTGCTATGACGCGAGAGTGACCTCATTGTGCGAATTGCGTTGACCCTATTAAAAACAAATGGACATCGTTGGCTCATGGCTGGCTTAGCTGTGGCTGCGGCATGGGCTGTGCTCACGCCGAATTGGATGTACCGGTCGACCAATTCTGCTGATCTAGCTGCGGAAGATAGCAAGGTGGTATTGAGCCTTGAGACTGTAAAGTACCGTTACGACTTCCTTGCCAAAGAGCAGTCCAAAGGTATGTGCCCAGGTGCTAGTTGTCCGCTTAGTCCCGATGTTCCTGCCTCTAATTTAACGCGGCTTCGTGCACCCCTTGGAAACGCGCTGTCTTTGGCCACTCTTGATGGATGGCATAAAACCATGTACATGCGCTGGGATGTTAAAGCTCCTAGTTTTGTGCGATCGAAGGGTGACCTAGTTGCGTTTGATTTTTACGGAATCAACGGAGGAGCGTGGAAGTTTTTTGTAAATGGCCGGGAGGTTTCCTCTGGAACGGGTTCTTTACGTCACCCCGCTTTGGTGTTTTCGTCGCCTGTGACCACGGGTGAAGTGCTGATATTTGGATTTGAAATTGATGTTGGAAAGTCTCTGATGCCAGGGATTGCGTCTGTGGCACAGCCTTTCTTGAGTGAACCTAGTGTAGCTGGGAAACTTCGCGACTCCTACCGCAGCATGGATGGCATGAATATTGTGCCAATGGCGACCGCGTATACGCTGATTGCTATACTGGCAGCTTTCGGATGTTTCTTCACGCCTTTCTACCGGGAAATTCTCGCTTTCTCGCTCTTTGTGACGCTCTCAAATTGGCGGCGCCTGATTGTAAATGATTTGTCAGAATACCCAGAGTTTTCTGATGTGGACTTTGTTGTTTTTGATTGCATGTTGCGATCTGGTATTTCAGCCTCACTGTGGGCATTTTGGGCTTTGTACTTCAGGGTCAAATCAAAATGGGCTTATGTGCCTGTGGTATTTTACGCGGCAGCGGTGCCCGGGCTTTATTTGATTGGAGTGCTAGATATTTCTCCTTGGATTTTCTTGCAGCATGCTAGGAACGCAGATCTGCACCTATCCTTGGCCTTTCTGGGTGGCTCTCTATTGGCTTTTTCGACTCTGCGCGAAACGCGAGCCATGACCTGGGCTAAATTTCGCCGCACAGTTCTATGGACTCTAGGGTTCGCAAACTTAATTCTCTGTGGAACTATTTTCTTCCGCTACCACTTATTAACTAACAATATCGCTCAAGAGACAATCGTCGCTTACGCGCTATTTTTGAATTTGGCGAAACTTTCTATGCATAGCTTTATAATCTTGATGGGTATGACGCTGTTTTTAGAGTGGGCGCTGATTGTTCGTGATCGTCAGCAAGTTTTGCAGCGATTTGGAACTGTCGTTGATCCGCGCTTTATAAATGAGATTATTCGTGGGCCCCAAGGCCAATCTCGAAGGATTGAACAGGCTGTCGTCTTGTTTGCGGACTTACGTTCGTTTACTAAGATGTGTGATCTCCACGCGCCGGATTTGGTTACGATGGCGCTTAATGACTACCTTGACGTGGTGACGCGAGCTGTCGCTAAACATGGTGGGGTTGTTGATAAGTTTGTGGGCGACTCGGTGATGGCTTTATGGGGCGTGCCAGAGCGTCGTGTCAACGATGAGTTGTCAGCAGTAAGGTCAGCTATCGATATTCGCGCAGGTCTGTGTGAGCTGAATAATAAAAGAGCTGAATCTGGACTGTTTAGACTTGAGGCCGGAGTGGGTGTTCACTGTGGTCCTGCCATATTTGGTGCTGTCGGTAATGGTCAGCGGGTTGACTATACGGTGATCGGTTCGACCATCAACGTTGCCGCAAGAATTCAATCATTAACAAAAAGATTTCTTTTTGACGTAGTGATCTCAAGCGAATTACAGGCTATCGTCAAAGACTACACATTGGTAGAAAATGTGGGTGAAGTTAGAATTCCCGGCGTTGCGGAGGCGGTTGGTCTTGTGAAGTTAATTGGTGTGAGTATGGTTGACGGGGAGTTTGTGATTGGACGCCAGGACTTGGAAGCTGCCGTTTCAGTAAAAGCAGCAGGTACCATCGCAGGGATGCCGGCGACTCTATCGGTGCCTGAAAATACCGACGTGCCACCAATTGTGGGGCACGACAGTGACAAGGCGGCGTAAATGTCAGGAAAGACTTTAGCGGCAACGATCCTTCCGCAAAAAATCGCAGAGGTTTTAGCTAGTAAGATACGATGGTATTCCCTGGCAAATTTCAGAGTCGTATTGTGGGCGGCGAAAGATCAGCTAGATATCGGCGTCCTCGCTACTGCGGTTTCGCCGGAGTCGCTTGAACAGTCTAAAATCTTAAAAGCCGAATTGCGTCGTAAAGAGTGGTTAGCGACTCGAACGCTATCACGGTATCTTACAGGATTAGAGCCAATGTCAGACAATCTCGGTCGTCCTGTTTGGGCGGAGGACTGGGTGGGCAGTATTTCTCATAAAAGTGGCCATGTGGCCTTGTGGTGTGCGCAACGACCCTTGGTTGGCTGCGGGATTGATCTTGAGTCATGTCGCGAGTTTGAGCCGGCTATGGCGGATAAAATTATGAACGACGGGGAACAAACTCTTATATCTCAGGCCGTCGCTCAATTTTCTTTCTCGATGGTTTTTGCGGCAAAAGAAGCGATTTATAAGGCCTTGTTTCCAAAGGTCGGGAAAAAGTTCTATTTTGACGCAGCCATACTCACTGGAGTTTTTGGCGGAGATAAGGATTTTGTGCTGGATTTCGTGATCGCTCATGATTTGAGCCTTCATGTTAGAGCCGGTCTTTCAGTTCGGGCGGCCGTACGTTTTGTCGAAATTGACGGCTCACCTTATTGGTTAGCTATCGCTTTTTCTCATTAATTTAGGCAAGCTATCTTGTAGTTCAATCTGCGAGGTATAGCTGTGAAGGTTTCGAAATTATTAGCGTACGTAGGTACGACTCTGGTTTGCGCTGCGCTCGTGCTCTCCTGCGTCAGTGTCAATGACGCGCCACTTTACAAACTATTTTTGCCACTGAATAAAAATCGGGCCGTTGAAGATTATCAAGTGTCTTCCACAAAGGGTGTCGTCGCAGCTGCACATCCACTGGCCTCGCAAGCTGGCGCATTGATGCTTACCAAAGGTGGAAACGCCGTCGATGCCGCAGTTGCTGCGTCATTTGTCATTTCAGTGGTCAGACCGCAAAGCACTGGGCTTGGGGGTGGAGGTTTCATGCTTTATCACGAGGCCTCTGGAAATCGTCAGCGAGTTTTTGATTTTCGCGAGCGCGCTCCGCGCAAAGCAACCCCGAGCATGTATTTGGATGACAAAAATAACTACAAGAAAATATTCTATGACAGCAAGGAGGTTCCTAATCCTGCTGTCAATGGCCATCTTTCAGTGGCGATACCTGGTCTTGTCAGGGGGCTATTGGAAACTCATCGAGAACTTGGGCGGTTGAGTCTCAAAGACGTCATGGCTCCGGCGATTAAGATCGCTGCGGAGGGGTTTGAGGTCTATCCTGCGTTGGCCTCGGAGTTAAAGTCCAGGCAAGGGGTGCTGAATTTATTTCCCGCAAGTCGCAAGTTGTTTTTCAAAAATGGAAGCCCTTTGCAAGCTGGCGATAAGCTCATTCAGTCAGATCTGGCGCAGGTTTTAAGAGATATTGTCAGCGGTGGCGTTAAGGTATTCTACGAGGGTGCCATTGCGCAAAAAATTGTCGACGAGATGAAACGCGGTCATGGTCTGATCGATATTACGGATTTGAGATCATATCGCGTCATCGAGCGGGCTCCGGTGAAAGGTGTTTACCGTGATCACCGCATCGTTTCGATGCCGCCTCCGTCATCTGGGGGGGTCCATATCATTGAAATGTTGAATATGTTAGAAGGGTATGACCTGACAGCGCTGCATCCGAGAGGGGCGGCTTATCAGCATTTGCTAAGTGAAGTTATGCGCCGAGCCTTCGCAGACCGTGCCAAGGAGATGGGGGATGCGGACTTTGTGAAAGTTCCGGTGGCGAAGTTAACTTCAAAAGCCTACGCACGCGAAGTGATGCGAAATTATGATCCTGAGAAGGCTGGTGATTCAAAGAATTTTGGATTGCTAAGCTCTTCAAAAGAGTCTCCATCGACGACCCACATCAGCGTCATGGACCAATGGGGTAACGCAGTCGCAACGACTCAGACCGTGAACTACTCTTTTGGAAGCTGTGTCGTTGCGGATGGTACGGGCATCCTGTTGAATGATGAAATGGATGACTTCACTACGAAGCCTGGTGGAAGTAATGCATTTGGTCTTGTTACGGGTGCTAAAAACGATATTGCCCCAGGTAAAACTCCCCTTTCCAGCATGAGCCCAACAATGGTCTTCGATGCGAAAGGTGGGCTTGAGTTGATTCTAGGGTCGCCGGGCGGACCGAGGATTATTAACGCGACCCTGCAAACCATGATTAACGTTATGGACTTTAAAATGCCTCTTCTGGAAGCTGTCCACGCCAGTCGGATTCATCATCAATGGATTCCGGATCAAATCTTTGTTGAGCCAGATAGTTTGGATGCCGACAGCCGCGAGCGTCTAACAAAGCTGGGTCATCGGATCGAAGGTATGGACTCTATTGGAGACGTGCAGGCAGTGCAGCGGCGAGCTGATGGGATGCTCATCGGTGTAAGTGATAGTCGCGGTGACGGCAAGCCTGCGGCCGCAAGCGGCTCCTAGTGTCGATTTAAGTTGAATTTCGAGGTCCTACGATTAGCCTTCAAAATGAAGAGAAATGATTGTGACCTCTGCCGGCACAAGGAATCGAATGGGTGGTCCCCAATAACCGGTACCGCGATTTACGTAAACCCAAAGTCCTTTATGTTGATAGAGGCCTTTAACAAATTTTTCCGCAAGCCTGACGATAAGCGTGAAAGGGAAAAATTGGCCCCCATGAGTGTGGCCTGAGAGTTGAAGGTGAAAGCCAGCCTTTTCTGCATCTTCGTGAGACGAAGGCTGGTGAGCTAATAGAATTTTGTAAACATCATTTGGTGCGCCATCTAAGGCAAGGGATGGACTCGACGATAAGTTGTCTAACATGCGACTGGCCTTTCGGTCCGGGACGCCTGCGATAAGAAACTGAGAATCATTGTGACTGATGAGGCGGTGGCTATTATTCAGTAGGGACATGCCTAAGGAGCTGTATGTGTCCATCCAGCATTGCCCGTTCCAATAAAACTCGTGGTTGCCTAGGACGCCAAAAGCCCCGTATTTAGCCGAAAGATTTCGCAGTGGCTCAATCCCTTCACGAATCTGCTCGGGACGGCCGTCGACCATATCGCCGGTCAAGGCTATAAGATCAGGCCGTTGCTTGTTCACCAGATTTACCACACGTTCAGCGTAGCGTCTTCCGATGGTGGGGCCGACATGGAGATCGGAGATTTGTGCGATCCTCAGTCCGTGAAGAGAACGGTAGGCCTCAGGCAGTGGTACTTTCACGCTGTATAGATGAGGACCCTTGGCTACCTGAGCCATTCCTACAATATTAGTTACGATCACTAACGCAAGGGCTGCGGCGACGCCTATTTGGGGTAAAAGGTTTTCGTATGCCGGGAATGCTATTTTCAAGCCAAAAACAATAAAGTCAGTCACGATCATATAAAGAAGCGCCGAAGATGCAATTCCCATGCAGGTAAACATAATCCAACGCAGGACAAAGTAACGGTTGTTGCGATCAGGTAGTACGCGATAAAAAATTGGCCCCACAATTTGCAATATGATTATGGCAAATATGGCGAGCCAAACTAGCACCGTATCGTACTTCGGAAATGCCGTTGTTATCCTGGATCCGAGATAGAATCCAGAGCTTAGAAAAACAGACGAGATGATTACAAGAAAATTTAAAAATCGAAGATTCATGATTTCAGATCCCAAATTCAAAATAGATCATCTCAATTTTTGCGCGACAACGCGAGATTATATGTCATCGGTCTGCGTTTTAATACCTATGATTATTTGCTAGATTCTGAATTTAAAGCGCGTGCCATCCTCAGAAGTCATCAAGCTACGCTTGTGCCCGCAGAAATATTTAATGTCAAAACGGCTCAAAACAGCTCACACGCCCGAGTGTCGTTACCTCACCTTGACGAACCACGATGCCACCATCGTCGTCGCAGGCATAAACGCGCGTTTTCCTAATCCTTGCGTAATTAGCTAGTGCTCGCGTCGTGGAGTCATCTTCTTTGAAGTGGGGGTAGAATTCAAAATCTACCATCTTTAGTGCAGGTTTTGGTTTTGAAGTTAGACTTTTTCTGGAGTCGACATCTAACAACCCAAGAGACGGCGTCAGAATCATAGCGCCGGCACTGATGCCGGTGAGGACTCCGCCTTTTTTGAGAAATGTTTTGAGGTGTTCTGTAAAGCTGCGCTGTTTCACGAGAGCTAAAAAATTCTCCGGGTCACCGCCTGATAAATGAACTAGGTCACAACTCATAAGATCAGGAATATTTTCTTTGTTGAATTCCTGACCTAGGTCAAAATAGATGACGTCGGTAATTCCGATGCCTTGGTAACGTTCACAGATTTTATCAAAGTAACGTCGCTTTAGATCTGACTCCGAGGGTATGTAGCCCACTCGGCACGAGGTGCCAGCCAGCAGACGAAGAAGCTCGTCATCCATAAGACGGCTTAGTCCTGGTCTAAAATCACTATAAAGCAGAATTTGACTCATTGTGGTTGCTTGCTGTCTGGATAGGATTCCAAAATTCCCGACTCTTTTATTTTTGACTCGACACTTCAGATTCTTCCCATTGCTGAATGAATGATTGCCACTTAGTGGCCACAGCAAGTGAGTAATCTTCCCAGTTTTCGATGCGATCTTGGGGTGTTGGTTTTAAGATGCCACGGGATATTGGGAATAGTGACTCTGGGTGTTGTTTTAAAAGGGATTTTGTATGAGCTCCAAAATTAGCCCCTTGTGCGCCGATCCCAGGTAACAGGAAATGTTGTGGCCCTTTTGGAAGTTTCTTTAGTATCTCTTTTGGAATGTCGGTTGCCCCAAGCACCCAGCCTATTTGCTTTTCTACGTTATTTTTTTTGGCAGCTTTCAAAAACTGGTCAAATACAGTCAGAGCGATGGGTCGTCCTTTTTTGGAAGTCTCCACCATTTGAAGCTCGCGACCAGACTTGTTGCTGGATAGCCACACAATATAGACTCTCTTTCCTTCTTTGAGCCAAGGGAGAAGCGCTGTCAATGAGTCTGTCCCCATCCAAGGCAGAATGGTCAGCGCGTCAGCCTGCATTTGATCAAATGCCATCCGGCCGTAAGCGGCCATGGTCGAGGATATATCTCCGCGCTTGGCGTCAAGTATCAGGTAAAGGCCACGTCTTTTCACGTCTATGGTGATGTCGCGTAGAGCGATCATTCCAGCTGGGCCGAACTGTTCAAAAAAGGCCGACTGCAGTTTAATTGAATGAGCACTTTTAGTGATTTTACTGATCGTCGATTCGTACCGTCTCACCAGGAATGATTCCAGGGGAGTGGATGTGAATTGTTTTTGTAAGAACGGATGTAAGTCTGAAGTGTCAGGATCAAACCCAACACACAGAGGATGGCGCGACGGAGTGGCGTTCTGCTTTGTGGATGGCTCTTTGCTTTTTGCGCCCATGGTTTGTCCGAGAGTTTTTAAGGCTTATTTTGGCAGAACGATCTTATAAATTCCCGACGAGACAAACAAATCAAATAATTGGGCGTCTACTTTTCCGCCCTTGACGTCCATGTTGATGATATCCAAAGCTTTATCGGCATTGACGGCTTTTTTGTATGGGCGATCGGAGGCCGTTAAAGCGTCATATATGTCGGCAATTGTCATCATGCGCGACTGAATTGGGATTTGCGCCGAAATAGCTTGATTTGGGTAGCCGGTTCCGTCTAGTTTTTCGTGATGTTTTGCCGCGATTTCTGGCACGTTGTAAAGCCTGTGGCCCCACGGTATTTTGCGAAGGAACTCGTAAGTGTGTTCCACGTGGCTTTGGATTTCAGAGAACTCTTCAGCTGTCAGGGAGCCTCTAGAGACGCTTAATGCTTTCAGTTCATCAACGTTAATGTAGTTCTGACGTTCGCCGCGAGGGGTGTTAAAAGTCAATTTCGCAATTTCATTTAGTCTGTCGAAGCCGCCTTGTTCCAACACTGTGGGCTCATTTGCTTTTAAAATAAAGCTATAGAATTCTTCTAGTTCTGTGAGTTTTGAATTTTTTAGATCCGTGATTTTCTCGATGGAAAAATCCATGGGGAAGGCGGCGGGATTTGTCATGAAGTTTATTTTTTGCCGTAAGAAGTCGATTTCTAGAGTTGCGCGAATCAGCTCGAAGCGTTGTATGAGAGACTCGTTTTGCCAAGGATAAAGTTTTTTGGCTTTGACTAGGACATTCTCGCGCACGCCGAGCTTGCCGAAGTCATGGAGTAGGGAGGCGTACTCGATTTCGCGCATTTGATCTTCTGTGAAGCTGATATTTTGGAAATGCGGTGCGTCGCTTTTATCTACGAACTTAGCAAGTCCAGTTGTCAATTTGGCGACGCGGTGTGAGTGACCAGATGTTGTCGGATCTCGCTGTTCGATCGCGGTCACGGCGGCGTTAACAAATCCGTCAAATAGCCTCTGAATTTCGTTGTGCATTTCCGCATTTTCAAGAGCAATTCCAGCTTGTTGTGCAACGATTTCGGCATACTCTAAGTCGCGGTCGTGAAAAGGAATGACTTGATCTTGGAAGTCATTCTGGCTTCGTAAATCAGTCTTCCAGTTGCGCTTGCGATTTATTAACTGAATGACGCCAATGGGTCGGTGACTGATGTCGAACATGGGTAGAGTTAACATGGAGTGCGACTCGTACCCAATGCGCTGGTCAAACGTGCGGTTGTGTTTGACTCCAAATGGATTTTGGGTGGCGTCATCTGAAAGCGCGTACAAATCTGGTATGTTGATTGGGGCACCATGCAATACGGCGTTTCCGACGATTGATTTGTTGTCGATCGGTATTCTGAATTCGGCAAAATCTGGCTTGATCGATGAGTTTTGAGTGAATCGAAATCGAAGTTGCGCATCTACGATCTTGGAGCTTCCCGGATTATAGTCGATCGTATAGATAGAACCAGCGTCAGCTTTACAGATTTCGCGCGCTTTGAACAAAATGAGATTAAGAAGTTTAGGAATGTCGCGCTCTCCGTTAAGCTCGCGCGAAATACCCATGACGTATTTTACGTTTTCTGTGGTTTCTTCTAGTATTTCGCGTTCTGCATTGGAATTTGCAAGTGCCGATTGAAACGTTTGCGTGCTTGCGATACTGGCGCGGATGCCGGCAGCTGTTGCAGGCAGCCCCAGAGTTAAGGCTCCGGATTGGACCGCTTGGAGCGGCAAGTCTTGGAGTTGATCTTCTGTGCCGGCGCAAATAATTGCCCCGTGGGGAAGTTTGTGGGCAGTTACATGCGTTAGAAGTCGGTCGAAGGACTGAAAAGAGTCTTTGCCCAAGATAACCTGAGTAAAGCCGTCTTTGGATAAGTAAATGCTCTGCTCGCCGCCCAGTCTTGGTTTGTATTGGCTCATGACGGGATCTTGAAGCAACCACGCAAATAACGACTCGACTGAGTTTAAGACGGTAGAGTCATTATTGTTGAGGAATGGGCTGGATGATAAATTGTGTGCACTTGTCGTCATGTGTTCCTCGTTGAGTCGATGAAAAACAGCCCACCTAAGAATAGGTGTGTTCATTCGATTAAGGCTGAAATTGGGACTTAGCCTCATAACTATTCTACATGAGACTTGCTTTTGAATGTAGAGATGGGTAAATATTTCACTGCTTTATATACGGCGGGATGACGGAAGGGGCTATGCGTGGAGTACGGTTTAATAGTCGACGTTGAAACAACTGGATTAAACCCAGATGAAGACAGCATCATCGAAATAGGTATTTTGGAATTTAGACACGGGACTGCATCTAGTCCAAAGATTTCCGCCATGTACTCGGGGCTTGAAGACCCCGGGCGGCCATTGTCGCCTGAAATCACGAGGCTTACGGGTTTAAATGACGAAATTTTAAAAGATCAGCGTATCGACTGGTCCTTGGTCGAGAAATATTGGTCTCGTGCCAGTGTGGTCATAGCGCACAATGCTGAGTTTGATCGTGGTTTTCTGAGAGGGATTCCAGCTCTTAAGGCGAGGCCAAAGCATTGGGCTTGTAGCATTCGCCACATAGATTGGCAGGCAAAAAATTTTTCGAGTGTAAAGTTGCAGTATCTAGCGGCTGATCACGGATTTGCCAATCCATTTGCTCACCGCGCGTTGTTTGACTGTGCGACGACGTTTAGGTTGGTTGAGCCTCATGTCAAAGAACTGGTTGAGTCAAGCTATGAGGCTGAATTTGAAGTGTTTGCTGTGGGTAGTCCCTTTGAAACAAAAGACATCTTGAAAAGTAACGGCTATCGCTGGGATGCTGAACGCCGCGTGTGGCGCAAGCGTGTGGGAGCTCATAAAATCCAAAACGAACGACAGTTTTTATCGGCGGAAATCTACAAAGGCGCACCAAGGCACGTTGAAGAAGAGTCTTACTTTAATCCGAAACCAAGCTAATCTGGTGTAATCTAGTCTAGTCGATTGTTGTTGCCAAAGACTTCAGTGCAAAGGCGCCTGATTTGGTTCCCCGCACTGTCATGAAAATAGCTTGGCTACCTTTAGGGGCATCTTCCCAGAGCGTTGTCTTAGCTCGTCGGTTTTTCACTTTTCCACCAGAGACAAACCAAGAGACGCGGTTTGATTCTGTGCCGTTAGCACTGATGGTTCCGTCAATCTCCACTTTGCCTGCCGATGCTGTCGCCGCAGGTTTTGTGATGGCAATGGTCGGAGCAGCCCAACTTAGCTGAGGAGCGTTTGCTGCGTAGACGACGGTGTCACCAACAATGGACTCTTCATCCGTTCCTTGGCTGAAAGCGACGTTATAGCGGAGCCGAACATAGCCCTGTGCAGCGAGGCGTGCTGCTGTCGAAGTATCGTTTGGTACCGAAACGGTGGCCTTATAGCTATAAAGACTCAAAGGTCCGACCACGTTTTCCGACACATTTTGATCTACTGGCGTAACGGAAATGGCCGTTCCGTAACGAGCGTTAGAATCGATGAGGACACGTGGGGTTAAAACCATCTGCGATGGACCTGCAAGGTAAAATGTTAGCTGGACCGTGTCCCCAAGCTTGGCAGCCACTGGTGATTGTTCGACACCAAGCGCGCGCAGTTTGTTGATTGTTTCGGGACGCTCAGCCTCACTACCACATGAAGAAATGGCGACTAGAATGATGCATGGCGCGAGCCAGCCAAGAACATTTTTCTGGTGAAAAAACATATCTTCCGACCTCCCATTAGATTCTATGACGACGGCGCAGCTCACGTTCAATAAGTTGTAGCTCTCGCCCTGATTGACCTGCAATACTTGTGTTTTCTCGGGCTCTCCGAAATAGGTATGGTAAAACGGCAGCAATAGGCCCATAGGGAACATATTTTGCTGCGTTGTAACCGGCGTGGGCAGTATTGAAAGTCAGATCGTCGCTCATACCTAAAAGCTGAGCGAACCAAACCTTCGCAGAGCTTGGTGAGAATTCAGGTTTTTCCATCAGTTGGGTCACAAGTACCGTGGAATCAGCATTGTGAGTTCCTGCACACAAGTGCGCACGACTATCTGGCGCTAGTATGAGACGAAGTGCGCTGTCGTAAGCTTCGTCGGTGGCAGCTTTGTCGGGGTGAATCGGGGATTCATAGCCAAAGGCTTTGGCGCGAGCACGTTCTTTTTCCATGTAAGCGCCACGCACAAGTTTAACAGCTGGGATCCAGCCTTCCGCTTCCGACGTTTCGAGTAGAGCTTTGACTTGGGCAAGCCCTTCAGTTCGGTACATTTGAATGGTGGTGTAGATGCGCGCTTGGCCTTTGTTGTGCTTACGCATCATCATATAGGCCAGACTGTCGATGGCAGGTTGTATCCAAGACTCTTCTGCATCAATCATGACAAGTTTGCCGGCCTCGACTGCTGCAGCGCAGATCCTTGTCACGCGGTCAGTCACCCGGTCCCACTCTGGTTTTAGAGTAGAGGTGATTTTTCTGGTTCCCATCTGGGAGACTTGTTCGAGGAGCTCAAATCGCGCCAGCGCGGTGAGTTTGAATACACAAAATGGCACTGATTTATTGAGTTTTGTTGATGAAATCACCCGAAGGACTTCATCTGTCGCGGAATCGAACCCTACTTCAGTTTTTTCGCCCTCTACTCCGTAGTCAAGAATGCTGTAAACGCCTCCAGATCTTAGGAGCTTCATAGTTGCAGCACATTCTTCTAAGGTTTCTCCGCCGCAAAATTGTTTGAACACGGTTGCTCGGAGTAAAGATTTAATCGGTAGGTGTATTTTTAGCGCTCCGCTAATGAGCGGCGGGCCGGCTAGCACGAGTGATTTGATGTTGATCGCGCGGAATAGCGTCCACGCCTTGTAGAGGTCACCATCACTCAGGTGTTTGAATGCTATCTCTGTATTTTGAAAGTCTAATTTAGATTTCTTCATCATGTCACTACTATGACAAAATGGTGGAGCCAGTACCACAATAGAAATTATAATCTGTAAATTGCCACAGGCCTTGGCCTGCCTTACAATAGGGCATTGTAGTCTTGAGTCAAAATGGCTGCCGCCTATCGGAGGCAATGTGATTGAGCTGGTTGGGGTCAAAAAATCTTTTGGATCAGAAGAGCTGCTTAAAGACATATCATTTTCTGTCGAACCGGGTGAGCGCATTAGTCTTCTCGGTCCTGGCGGGTGTGGTAAAACGACGATTTTAAAGATCATCCTCGGACTTATGGCTCCCGATGCGGGTTCTGTCACGATTATGGGCCGTGATGTGGTTTCCATGAGTTCTGACACGGAGCGAAGACAGGTTTTACGTAAGGTTGGCATGGCCTTTCAGCAGGGGGCCTTGTTTGATTTCATGACCGTTCGCGATAATCTGTTCTTTGCTATGGAGCACATGACAGAGTTTTCGTCGGAAGAAATGGATCGGCGGGTTAAGTCCCTACTTCAGTCTGTGAAAATTGCCAGGGCGGAGCATCAGTATCCATTTGAACTCTCTGGAGGGATGCAGCGTCGGGTCGGCATAGTTCGAGCGCTTTCGACAGATCCAGTTGTTGCTTTTTTTGATGAGCCAACAGCCGGTCTTGATCCAGTAACTTCTACCATTATTCTAAATATGATCCGTGATCTGGCCGGTAAGACGGCCGATCAAGCCTTGGTGGTGGCAACGTCTAATGTCGAAATTGCCATTCGTTTTGCCGACCGCGTCGTGATGATTCACGAGGGTCGAGTCGTGGCAGATGGGCCTTGGCGGCAGCTTTTGACCGACGGTCCGGAGTGGGTCCAGCGTTTTTTAAGTGTACGCCTGATCGGGCTTGATGAGGAGTACGCTAAAGAGTTAGATTTACCGCAGAAATTTATAGACCGGTATTGGCATGCCGGAGCCCCATCGCCCTAATTGTGATTGGCGAGCACAGATTGTTTAGGATGGTCTTGATTTGTACACAATGATGTCGGTTTTTGCGACGGCGGTAGGAATGCTTCCAGAGAGGGTTCTTGCTGAGTTCGCAAGATTATTTGGACTGTTTTTATTTGACGTTCTTCATCTTCGTCGACGCCTTATGTTGCGAAATATCAAAATAGCTTTTCCAGAGATTGGCGATCCTGAGGCCGTAACAATGGCAAGACGCTCCATGATTCACCTTGTCACAACGGTGGTGGAGCTCCTCTGGGTTTGGCGAAACAGCATGAAAGATCGAGTGCAATTAGCCAACGGTGAAATCATGACCCAGGCGCTCGAGCAGAAGAGGGGCGCCTATATTTTATGCACGCATACGGGTAATTTTGAGGCATTGGCGATGATTCTGTCGGCGACGTTTGCCAAAGTCACGAGCCCGGTTAAACGCGTAGGGTCCAGTGTGGGGCTGAATCGATTTATTTCCGAGAATCGAGCCAAGCAAGGTATCGACGCGATCGTCAGGACTAAAAAAGGCGAGGGATTTTTGGCGATTCGTCGAGCTTTGGATGAAAACCGGCTGGTTGGTTTTATGATGGATCAGGCTCGCCCCGGAGAGCCCCGGATTGCCCTGTTTGGTAAACCTGCGAAGACCAATACTAGCCTTGGCGCAATTTGGGATCGCTGCCCCTCGCCAATTATCCCCGCATATTGTGAACGTGTTGGATTTGCTCGTCACATTGTGCACATTTTGCCGGAGGTGCATTTTACGTCCAGCGGTGATTCTGCCGCCGATGTTTTGAATAGGGCCAAGGCATGCAATACAATAGTAGAGGAGATTGTGCGGCGTTGTCCGGAGCAATATTGGTGGGTTCACGATCGCTGGAAGTAAACTCATCTGCTTTTTCTAGTTGTGCGGTTTTCTGGATCGTCAGCGGAAGGTCATATCCATTAGTAGCAAGCCATCCCCATATAAATTAATCGTTACAGATATCGATAACACGGTGTTTGACTGGGTGCGTTATTACGTCACCTCATTCAATGCATTGCTAGATACGGTGGCAAACATCATTGGATCAGATCGGGCTACCTTGGCGGCTGAAGCAAGAGAGGTTTTCGCGAGACACGGAAGTATTGAGTACCCATTCCTCGCGCAGGAGCTTGCCTCGGTCAATAAGCACTATGGGGATGACATTGATAGAATGCTAAGCGAGGCAGTGTCTCGGGGGCGAGAGGCTTTTATGGCTGCAGCCCAAAACGTTCTGACCCCCTATGCCGATGTTCGTACAACACTTGCTGAGTTGAAAAA
>Ga0214921_10006819_pt1 | contig 15453 bp, 10 predicted proteins | sample LL1505_MetaG_FD_177992 | JGI IMG/M metagenome (GOLD analysis project Ga0214921, IMG submission 177992) | Freshwater microbial communities from Lake Lanier, Atlanta, Georgia, United States - LL-1505 | ecosystem: Environmental > Aquatic > Freshwater > Lake | place: USA: Georgia | collected...
ATTGATAGTATGGAAGATAAAACACTTACTGGTATTCGAAGTTGTTTTTATAAAGAGGGCATTCTATCATCGTTTAACCCTGATGGGCGCATGGTATTATATAACTCTAAATCAACTAGAAATAACGCAGAGTCCGATGTTAAATCGACTAAATTAGATAACGATAAGTTATGGCTTGAGACTAATGGTTTAGTAATCAATGCAAAAAATAGTAGAGTATTAGCTCAACCACCTATGTCCTTTAAAAGTAATATCGATGTAAAAACAGTTGATACGCATATAGCAAATAATATGTACGATTTACTTTTAGTAGAAGATGGTACCGTGATTAGTTTATATTACTGGGAACCTCTTAATTCATGGCGGATTTCTACTACACGAGGATACGATATGACTACATGTAAATGGGGGCATATGACATATATAGACATATTAAAAGAACTACTTGTGTTATACAAAACAACAGAAGACGAATTTTATTCAAAACTCGATAAAAATACAAGTTATACATTTGGATTTAAACATCATAGTATGCATCCTTTTTGGGAGGGTAATTCAAACCCAATTAATAAGCTATGGTTCATCCAGTCGGTATGTGATAATAATATTTCATACACATTTGACCATTTTGATATTCCTGGACAAAAAAAATGCGCTAATGTATGTAATACAAAAACACTATTTAAAGACTTATCATCTAGTCTACATTCTTATTTTAATAACGAGAATGTGCTATATGGGTTCATATTAAGATCTCGCGATGTCTCAGTCACGGGTGTAAATAGTAATATTATGTTAGAAAGTTCTCTTCTCCAAAAAATAAGACAATTTTATTATCATAGTAATATAAATGATATAGTCCAACAATTTACATATGATAGAGATAAATTCATTGTAATAAATGCATATCTTAATATTAATTATACTAAATTATTCATAGATTTATTTCCTCATAATAAGCCATATTATGAAAAGCTGGACGAGATAACCAAAACTTTAGTAAAGGGCATTTTGGCTATTATTAAAAATAATGGAATACAGTTAAATAATTCAGAAGTTGATAATAACTGTATGTTTATATATGAAACATTAAATAGTAGGTATTCCCTAAATCCTCATAATAGACAAAACAACAAAATTATTACATCATTCGTTATGCATACTAACTTTACCAATATATATTATAATATGTTTATTTAGGGTTAGGCGGGGTCTTTTTAATACCATGCAATTTCTTTATTAAATTTATAATACGCTTTTGTTCATTATTTAAATGAGCTACATCTATTTTTAATTGCTCAACGGATCGCACTAAGTATTCATTGGTTTCAGCGTTACTCTTAATAGTATTCTGTATTTCGCTTGATATTATATTTTTTTGTTCCACTTGTTTCTTCTGCCATATTTTTTCTAAGTCATCCAAACAAACAGTCCATTTACTTGATTTATAACTCATATTTGATGTAAGTTGTAAGCATTTTTTATCTTTAGATGCCCCATGCAATCCAATCCATGAATTTTTAACAAAACCGCCTCTTCTAAATGCCCCATCTTTACGCAGATATCTAATATGAGTATTAGTAGGTATTTCAGACCATTCTTCTTTTTTAATTTCAGTATAGTCTTTGAGAAGTTTTTCCTGGTCATCTGGAGTAATTATAGTGGAATCTTTTTTAATTTCTTCTTCGTTCTGTATACCAGCTAATGCCGATAGATCAAAAATATTGACATCAGCTTTTTTAGTTTTATCGCCATCCATTTTATAGAAATATATATACTAATATTTTTATTTTTATAACATTCTTAATGTTATCGACTCTGTTCAAAAAAAATATTATGATAAATCTTGGCAAAATTCTTTAGCCAAACATTTAAGAATATTAGCCAAATCGTTTAGCCAAACCGTTTAGCCAAACCTTTTAGACAAATCAGATTCGTCAGGAATTTCTGGCGGCACGGCTTCTGTATAAAATACATCCTTTTCTATTTTTGCACCACCATCTGTAACGCGAAATACAGGAACTTCTAATGCATCCATGGGACATTCATCATAGTCTTCTGGCTTTAGAGAATCAACACCCAATTCAGCCAATTTACTATTTTGGCTTTTCCATTTTAAGAATGCATCGTTATCGGGTCCTGATTCTGCTATATTCTTCTTCTTCTTAATCTTTATTCTCTTTTTCATTAGTTCTGACCCCATTTTTGCATCCGATTCGATTTGCTTTGCAATTTCCTCAAGAACTGCAGTTTTCTTATTAAAGAATCGCATAGATTCTCGTACCTTTTTATAAGGTGCGAAAATATTCCATTTACCGCTATGAGCCTTAATGATAGATGAAATTACTTCATCTTTATGCTTATTAATGAATTTTTCGGCATCTTCCTCATTATCGTGCCAATCATAAGGATTAATTGCCGTTTCAAATTCGGATTTATCGCAATATAAATCGCCTACAATCTGTCTTAATTCTTCATAATTTGAATCGTAATAATATTGAAATCTATGAAATACATCTCTCGGCGGAATGAATTCGGTAACTTGTTTTACAAAATCACTAACTTGCTTTTTTTCGCCTTCTTGCTTTTTTTCGCCATTATTTTTCTTCTTTAATAATTCCTCTCGTTCATATACTAACATTTTTTCTTTAAAGTCGGCATCACTCGCCTTTAATCTATTAATTGCCAAATGCGCAGCCGGTGTTTCTAAAATATTTCTTTCGGGGTCTAGCGGATTTGGCTTATATGCAGACCTAACATGAATATCAGGATTATATTGGAACATATCTTCTAAAAACTCTTTAATGGCAATTCTTTTCTGCATGTTCATTTTGTTTTCATTAAGACTATTTCTCATAAGTTCCGGTTTTTGTAAAGTTTTTTCGAAATCATCCAACTTATTAGGTTCTTTTAAATATTCATATACAGGAACAACGGGAATTCCATCGGGAACTCGCCATTCATCGCACATTCTATTTAAAAATCCAATCATAGTCGTTACAATCAATTTCTTGACATATTCAAATTGAAGGTCGGTATATGAAAATGTTAAAATCTTGTTTGAGCCTTCAATAGTTCTTCCATATGGATTTAACTGTTTTCTAAGTTCTAATACTTCTTCATCCGTTAATTTATTAATACTCTCTTCACTTAATTCTTCTAAAAGTTTAGATAATTGCTTTGCGGCAGTTTCTGACATATAACAGTAATGTCAATTTAATCAAAATAATATTTATTTATAAGATTTAATGTAAATAAGTTTAGATTAAATTTTTATAATATTAACTAATAAAACGTTTAGTTATATAATATATTATTTATTGATAAATATGTCGTTGAAGAAGACCAAAAAAACAGAAACAAAGACATCCACAAAAAAGGAACCAAAAAAGGAACCAAAAAAGGGACCAAATGTAAACCAAAAAAAAGAATCAAAAAAAGAATCAAAAAAAGAACAAAAAAAAATTAAACCCGAACTCCAGTCAAATTCAAACAATATCAAAGATTATATTAAAAGGTATTATATTAGCGTATATAAAAATAAATATCTTAGTTTTGAAACAATCCCTGAACTTAAAGACTATTTTAATAATGAAAAAAATGACTCGGGTTTTTTTTATGGCAATTCATATAACAAAATACATACGATGTTTATATTTTGTTATTACTTGAATATTGATATAGTTAATAACACAGTAATCACATTTAAAATAAGAGATTTAAAAAAAAACATAGATGCAATTTATTCGTTTGGATATTATGAACAAATTGATAAAAAACCTGAAAAAAATAAATATATTGATTGTAGTATCGTCGGAAGCAATATTTTTATAAAATGTTATAGCGTGGGAGGTAGTTACATTTCTAAAGACGGCGAATACAGGCCATGTATATTACGACCTATGAATATAATAGAATTACGTAAATTCCCCTTGTCAAAAATAACAGATGAAATAATAGATTTTATACATGATAAATTTTCAACTAGAAATATAATTTTACTTAAAGATTACTTTTTTCCTACCGATGAAAAAAAAACAATAGAACCTATTTTAGAATATCATACGCATGACACACAATATACATTATTGGCAATAGCGTGGTTTTCACTTATGATGAATTTAAAACTTGGTATAATAGAAAATAATTTAAATGCTAAATTTCAAGAAATTTTACTAGATTATAAAGAAGATGATCTAAATTTTTTTAATAGAATAATTGAAAAAAATACATCGGAAAATATTGATAGATTCTGGATTTTATCAAATAATATCGCTCTTACCGGATCAAACGATATAACTAAATTAGGTCAAAAAATAATACCTTTAAGTATTTCAGATGCTCAAAATCCATTTAATTTAAGATTTCAGCCATGGAAAGAATATATAATATCAATTAATTTATCTGATTTAATAATAAATAATATTTCACCCGGATTTTTTATTACAAACCAATGGTGCTATATAAAAAATTCACGTAAGGGATTATTTGACAACGAAATACAATATAAAAAAATGGAAAGAAGTGAATTTGCTGAACAAATAACTAATCTTCTAAATAGAGCTACTATATATACTAATGAGAATATAAGATCCGATGATAAAAAAAAAAGGAATGATATGGTAGAATCATGGCTATCAGAAAAGTTTAAAATACTACATGATAAAATACAAGACCCTATAAATTATGCCAAAGAAGAAATTATAATGTCAAATGTCGCACTTGTAATAATTACTGAATATGTAGGTAGGACAATAATGGACGTTTTGTCATTATGTAAGACATCTAAATATTATGATGATTTAATAGGAAATCCATTTACAATAAACGGATTTCCTATATTTTGTAAATATATGTTTGATTTATGTTATAATATATACTGTATTAATTATAGGCTAGGTATCATACACGGAGATTTACATTTAAACAATGCTACTATTAAACATACTTCTTTTAAATATATACGAGACATAAAAGAAGTTGAGTCACCGACTGTTATGTATGTTTTGGGGCCATCTTCTAGCGACCAATATATTTTTCCAACGGCGGGTAATAATTTATGTTTAATAGATTTCAGTCGTTCTATTATATTACCAAATAGCATAGATAATTTAACAGATTCATCATTACCTAAATCATATTCATTAATCAATAAACGTAAAGAATTCCATGAAGACCAAGTTGACCGATTATTATATTTATATTTTAATTATACATCAGATAGTTCTCACAATATAGATAATTTACGAATTATATTTAGAAATAAATTTGAAGCGGTATTTAAATTACTTACAGTGACCGATGTATATGGATTTACCGAAAAACTTCTTACTCTGTTTAAAATAAATAGTAAATTATATGTAAAACCCCATAAAAATGCAATTGAATTGGTTGAAAAAATTAATACGATATCTAAAAAATTTATAACCGAAGAAATGAACAAATTAATTACAAATTCATTGTATGAAGATACAATCAATAAAATGGAATGGCCAATTAAAACCATTATAAATGAATGCTTTTCTGATTTTCTAATTAAAGAAGGTAAAATTGGTACATTAACGGATGTATTTAATATAGATAACAAAATAGAATATTCGTTAAATAAAATAGACAAATTTCCCGAAACTATTTCGCATACAAAATACATAAAAGACAATAAATTAATTGAATATGTACCGGAGAACAGTAAAATAAAAAACGATAATAGAAAAAATTATGAAAAGAAAAAGGCTAAAGGTATGCATGTAATAAATTACATAGCAAATAGACAGCGTGAGAAACATTTATGATATTCATTATTTTAATCTCTTTTTTACACGTTTTTTACACGTTTTTACACGTTTTTTACCCATTTCAAATGCCGATTTATTATTATAAAAAAATATATTCATATGAATATATTAATATAGGCAAACTAATAATTAAAAATGGGTACGAATGTTTCTACGCAGATGATTGAGTCGACAACTAATATAGTAAATGAATCGCTAACTGAAATTTCGAGCGAAATAGAAAATAATGCGAGTGGGCAAGTGTCTATTTCACAAAGTATGCCGATAGAGATTATAGGCATTGAAGCTACATCAAGTAGTTTTGAATTTAACCAGACAGCATCAGCTTCAGTGACTGTAATATTAGAAAACTCTACTGAAATGAATAATGATTTAGCAAATAAACTTGAAGCAAAATTAACAGAAACATTAAGCAATGAATTAACGCAAGCAAATGAAGATTTAAATTTAGGTCAAACTAATATATCAGCAATGCAAAGTTCTACATCGACGTTTATTAAACAGAATATAACAAATTTAATTCATACGGGTATAAAAAATTCAGTAACAGTCAATTCTCATGGAATACAATCAATGCCTATAACGTTAAAGAACAGTAAATTTAAAGATTCGCAATTTAAAGTCACTCAATCGATGCAGTTAGAAGCTGTCGCGAAAAATATATCATCGGCGATAGTTACAAATGTAGTAAAAAATGTTTTAACCGCTGATGTTAAAAAAGAAATTTCGAATAAAGCCGAACAGTTGAATAAAGGTGTTGATATTCTTGCTATTGTCGGCATTCTTGTAATATGCGGTTGTGGGGTTGGTGCATTTGTTATGTTTAAAGGAATTTCCTCGTATGAAGATACAGCAAATAAAGCGATCGACGCCTATAAAGAAAACACTAATAAAATGGATATTAAAACGGGAGGCGGCAATATGGGATTAAAAATAAAGATTTCCATAGGGATTATTATTCTTATTGTATTATTCTTGATTTTTATTAAATACAAAAAAGACGAAATAAAAAATAATTATGACATTTCATATTTAGATGAATAATTATTTTTATTTACCCTAATATAATTACACTAATATAAATAATAAAAAAATGCCTAATGTAAATTATGATAAAGCTGTATCAAATAAGTATTGCGATGCTCAAAAGTGTTATGATAATACTTCAGGACCTACAGATTGTAGATATTATGAACATAATTATGGCGAATTAAAAAATTGCGTAGCGGGGTATACACATAATTCCTTTGACAGAGGTGATAGTTGCCATGGGCCATATGGTAATAGATATAGAAACTGCCGAAAACAATCTATAGCAGAAAACATGCCATATTGGGAACCATTGCTAACAGCATATAGTAAAAAACCAAATGATAACGCATTGATAAAAGATGCTTATGAGTGTTGTAATAATTTAGTTACTTCTACTAAATATGGATATTGTGGAAGTTTATATAAAGGTGATGGGAAACAACATAGTGATTGCAATGCTATATTATATAAATATTGCACTGATCCCGCTAACGTAAATGAGTTAATCAATCCAAATAAATTATGTTATAATTATGCGGTATCTAACCCAAGACAATTTGACTTTAGAACAATATGCAAAGATAAACTCGGTAATTCGGCATGGGATGATATATGCGCTTGTCATTATCCTCAGGATGTGTATGATAATATAAATAAAAAAATATCAGAAAAATGGAATGTGCCAACCGAACACTTATACAGTAATCCCGAATGCATTTATCCTAAATGTAAAAATAATCCATTTAGTGATACAGGGGCTAAATGTGGAGAAGTTTCATTTGTACAATGTTTACAAAATTTAAATATTGTTGCAACCGATTCTAATATAAACCAAATAACAGTAAAACAAGACACTGCCTGTCAAAACAATTATTCTAAGAAGACTTTTTCATCAACAACAGGGGGTAATAATAGTTTAGTTGGATCCACTACTACAACAAATGACAAAATTGACACACCAAATGCCTCGAATGATGACTCGAAGGATAATGAAAAGACCTCTGAAGATGATAATACTACATTATATTTAATTATATTTATAGTCGTAATACTATGCGTGGGTAGTTTAATATATGCAACTAGTGGTGATGAAACTAGTCCAAACTCTAATTCAGATGAAAATCAAAGAACTGGAACTGTTTCACCCGATAACACATAAAATCACCAATATTATAGATTATATTATAAAAAGAATTACTTATTTTCTATATAATATTAGTGATTTTATAATTCATCCATGTCGGGTACCATAGAAACGACTAATAATAGTATAATGGTTAAAATAGATGCTATTATTAAATTATTAAAATTATATACAGTTAATAGTATGAATGACGACCATAGCGAAGAATTAATAAATTCGATTAGTGATGAATATTTTATGGGGTCAATCAATATTTTGACTGATTATTTTTTAGTGTCTGATAACTATAAACAAGCAGTTAAAGAAGAAGAAAAACTTAAATTGTCTTATGAAAAAGAATTGTATTTTAACAAGTATCAAAGTTTCATAAGAAAAGAAAATTTTATTTCTAAACTAGACCGGCTTATGTGTAATATCAAAAAACATATCATTAATGTTACCGACAAAACATTATTGCAGGAGATATATACTATTGTAAGAATATACAATAATACATCAATTAATAAAAATATTAAAGAAATAGTTTATGAATTGTGTACATGCAATAATAAAATGGACATAGACCCATTAACCAGTAATTTAATTTGTAAAAAATGCGGATTAACAAATGAATTATACGGGACTGTATTTGAAGATGATCAATTTTTTTATCAAGAAGGTCAGCGAACTAAACATGGTACATATGATCCTTCGAAACATTGTAGATTTTGGGTAGACCGGATACAAGCCAGAGAAACTACCGATATACCCGAAAGCGTTATTCTTAAACTTAAGGAATGTATTATCAGGGACAAAATAAAAAATAAAAATCTAATAAATTGTAATCAAATCAGAAAATATCTACAACAAACATTTAATTCTAGATACAACGACCACGTGCCATTAATTAGAAAACTATTAACGGGTATAACACCACCTCAATTAACAGATTATGAAATGCAACTTATACATATATATTTCGATAAGGTAATTCATATATTCGATGATATTAAACCGCCTAATAAAACAAATTGCCCATATAACCCATACTTTATATATAAAATAATTGAACAAATAATTAAAAAAGATTCGGATCGAATCCGTAAGCTAAAAATTTTAGCATGCATACATTTACAAAGTAGAGAAACACTCATACAGAATGATTTAATATGGGGTTTAATTTGCGAGCGAATCCCCGAATTTGTATATGTACCGACCGACCGCAGTAGTCAATACACAGAATTTTAGCATTAACAATACACTAAAATTTTTTTAGCACCTCCTTTTTTATTACTCTTTTCTTGTTGGTTTTCTTGTGAGTTTTCTTGGCTAGATTCTCTTCTTTTTTTTCGCTCTAAATATGCGGCATGTTCTTCGGCTGTAAATTCTCGCTTAGGACTATTCTCTCTACTGTCTCTTCTTTTTTTTCGCTCTAGATACGCGGCATGTTCTTCGGCTGTAAATTCTCGCTTAGGACTATTCTCCCTACTGTCTCTTCTTTTTTTTCGCTCTAGATACGCGGCGTGTTCTTCGGCTGTAAATTCTCTTGTAGGGCTATGTTCTCGTCGGTTTTTTCTCTCTAAATATGCAGCGTGTTCTTCGGCTGTAAATTCTCGTTTAGGACTTTTTTCTCTATCATGCTTATTTTGATTATAATTCCCAGGTTTCTTATTATGGGATTTTTCGATTACTGTAAAATAATTTTTATCTTTTATATAATGTAAATGTACATCCTTATGCGTCATTTTAATATTTGAAGTAATTATATCAAAAGGTTCTTTTATTTTAAGAAAATCGGTTTGTATGCCATTTAATACGTTATAATAAATTATTTTTTGTTTATTATTAAACATTAATAAATATAATATTATTATTAATATATTATATTCTTTATTTTATTCGAAAAGAAATTTCTCTAAGACGATATAAATCGATATTTACAAATGATGGAAATTTCAGTAATTCTAGGATTAATCATAATTATAACAATCGTTATAATGTATAATAGACACAGACAATTAAAGCAATGTGATCAATATGTTCAATATTTTGATAAGGTTTATTATGACGTACCTACACTTAATACACTATCAGAAGATAGTGTTAATGATAGAGTAGATAATAATCGTTTAAGGCCTATATTTATTAATGAAACTGATCAACAGAGTTCAAGATGGGCAGGAAGTGTTACTTCTCAGCCAATTACTGAAGATGGTCATATAAATTTTACCAACACAGACAGAGTAACAGAACCTATGGAAAATAGTTTAGTATCATATAATGTAAGAGATTTAACAAATCAGGTTAAAAGTGTTTATTCCAAGATGGGCAGAGAATCGATGACCGATGGATTTATGGATGATACCCGATTTGACCCTCAATTTTCTCTTAATGAAAGATACGGAGGTTCTATTTAAAAAAATAAAATATTATTCATCTATTCGGAATCATCCGATTCTAAGTTATTCCCCATAGATGCATATTCTTTAAGTATTTCGACATTATGTGATGATCTGCATTTTCGCGCAGGCGGCAATCTAATACCGTTTGAATCTACGTTAATAGGCTTTTTTTCAATCATTTGCATTTTTTTTGGTTCTCGTTTAACAGTTGATTCAATTATATCGTCTATATCCGAATCGGATTCGTCCAACTTCACCTCTCTATGGATTATCACATTATCAGTATTTTTATTAATAGGATTTGTATCGTATTCTTTACGTAATCTAATAATAAGTTCTTCGGCCGTTTCTTTTCTAATACCTTCAACATCTTGATTAGCCTTTTCAAATAAATCAATATAATATTCTTCACCATCTTCGGCTTCTTCAGTTATATCTAATATGCGGTACCCTTTTAGAAAATGCCCCCTTTTCGTTTTCTTAATAAAAGTTTGGATTTTAGAATTTTCTAATTGGTCAACAGCTAATCTTTGATATTCTTTGCTAGTTCCTGGATATGCACTTTCATGCCATTTAATATATCTATCTCGAACTGTAGGCATCGGCATTTCATATTCTTCGTCAGGCGTTTTTACAAGACTTGTATTAAGAAAATTATTTACCCGGTCTTGTCTATTTCGAAATTCCTCTGTTTCTTTTATTATATGAGGATGCGGTACATTTCGGACTTTACCATCATATTTATTATGTAGGCTTTCATAGTAATATGCTAGAATGCCGAGATAATGCGCAAGAACTTCAGGATCCTCAGCCCATTTAGAACCTAATGTCGGATCCGCAATCCTTTCGTATGGATTCGATTGATCATATTTATCAGTAGATACATTACAGAATTTAATTTTCATTGTCATATAATCTATGCGGCGCCATGTACCATGGTCCGTTCCTAATACTTCAAAATCATTATTAGAGGCAACTAAATGATGACACTTAGGTTTAAAATTGACGTAATCTTGATGCAGCTTACGCCCCGCCATTGTTTCTTGTCCAGTAAATTCCTTTATTTTAGCCATATTTAATACTTCGAATTTATTCGATTCTGAGTAATAGCAGAAATGAGCATCCTTTAATTGCATTAAGGCAGGCGTCGCCGATTCTGCATCCTTAGACCTACTTGTAAGAAATGATAGAGGCATTTTAACTCCATATATCTCGCCTATAGCACCTTTATGCAATTCAACTAGAAATGATTTTCCATTTGACCCTTTACCGACTAATATTAAGAATATAGATTCTTTTTTATGCCCGTCTAATGTTGAAGCTAAATAATGCATAATATAATTAAACGTGTCCGGTTCGCAATCAGGAAACAAATTTCTAAGAGCTGTGAGTACTTTAGTAGTCATTGGATCATGTGGATTGAATTTTATATACTTCGCCGACGTGTATTTAGACACTAAATGCCCGTGATAACCAGTAATTAACTTGCATTCCTTACCTAATTGCAAAATACCATTAGCGACACCTTTAAGAGATGGGTCAGAATCTAATGAACTAGAAAATCCCATTTTTTCAAATAGCTGCTCAGATTCGCGACTAGAACTTTGTTTAAATCCCGAATTTTTCAGATTACGACATGACTTCTGAAAGTTCTTATATATAGTATAATGATACTTGGCTAATTCCTCAGTCGACTCCTCAAGAGTAGTTTTAATTCTATCAAGAATCTTCCTGAAAAGATTTGGTAATATTGTAGACATATATTTAAGGAATGAATTTGGTATTTTACCATCATATTTACGCCACTTATACATTTCGCCCGGTTTCATAGGTTCATTTTCTAAAATAAACTCATACCACGATCCACCTTCCTCGTTATATCTATCGAATATATATTTATCTTTCAATACTGTATATAATACTTCCGCTACATCATAATGTTCTAAATTGCCTTCTATTGTAGGATCGTATATTTTTTTGTATAGTAAATTAAATATAGACCTATGTTTAACCTCTTCATATCTATCCGGATTATCTGATTTAGCCCAAAAATGCAATGACCCAAGTGATAATTTATTCGTTTTCTTAATTAAAATAGAATTCCACGTCTGCTCAAATTTGCCTGCATCAAATTTCTCAGGCGACTTCCTAGAAAAATATTCACCCAGAGTTTTATAACTAGGACTAGTATGAGCCAATGCGCATAATACATCAAACCATAAACTATAGTCTTCGGACCTTTTTGGATGCAATATATCGAGTAATGTTTTAATATATGTTGCATCAACATCATGCATATTAAGAATGCTCATTTCATTATAATTGGCTTCAGTTTCATCGTCGTAGTCTAAATCAAATTCTTTATTTTCACATGGCGTTAGGAGATGCGCGAATGATGGTTTAATATCATATCTTTTTTTCTCTATAATGCCATTCTTATCTTTTGCTTTAGCCCAGTTTAATGAAAATTCATATACTAAATTAACATTCTGGTCCGCCGTAAAATCTGAAATCTTTACAGGTATAATATCATCAGTCTCGCCAACAGTAAATTGCACTTTATATGCGGAATCAAATTCATATGCTGGACTATTAATTTTTGAAGCCGAACCTATAAAAAACACTCCCACATGCGCCGAGTTTTTATCTAAGAAATCATTCTTAGTTATAGAACTATGCGGAACTATATCTTTAAATACTTTGTCTAATAAATTTTCCGAGTCTATAGTATTTATTATTAGTTTTTTAAATTCTCTTGTTATCTGAATGCCTGGTATCAACATATGTATCCCATATTTATAATATTCATTATCCGAATCATATAGAATTTTAGGTTTTCTAATAAAACCTATATGAACATTTTGATGAGTACCGACCATATCTTCTGGAAAATGTAAAAATTTTGCCAATATTTTCACTACAGCAATGCATAATCTATAATAATGAGAATCTATGACGGGTATTTCACCCCCATGATTCAATTTAAAATCAAAGTCAAGCATTATACCGCTATATAAAGCTTGTTTTTCGTAAATCATCATCTTAAGTTTTTTACGTCGAGATATTTCTAAAAATTTCATAAGTTTCGGAATTTTTTTATCGGGAATACAATAACACTTCTTATTAAAAAGGTCGACGATATTTGTACTCTCATCTCCTTTACTATTAATAAAGGACGGCGTTGATAGAAAATCCTTTAAAGCCCTGAATAGAGCATTTGTATTTTCTTGTAATCTGTATGTTACTTGTTCTTTAACAGAATCGACATCTACATCTTCTTCATCTGATTCACTGAATGACATTCCTTCATATTCTTTTGCCATACTTTGATCTTGATATATATCAAGAAAAATGTCTTTAATATTTATTTGAAATAATTATTCAAATTTTATAAACATATTAGAAAAAAATATTAACGGTATATCACTTTCTGGAAGAAAATCTGTGTATAATAATCCCGCAATAAACTTCATAAAATCGATTCAAATCAACCTCTGATGCTGATTTTAAATATTTTTCTTTATATTCCGAAACCAACCAATATTTATCTATTATTGTCATACCAACAAAATCGTTCAAGTATAAAGAATTAATTTTATTAATAGATACAGATGCACGTATGTTAACATGGTTAATCAGTGAAAATCCTCTTTTAATACTATGAATCAATCTCGATTTTTGTATTTTTTCCCACAGTTGATTATGTAGAAATGATAATATAATTTCCCAAATATCCTCGGTTGTTCGGTCTGATAAAAACTTCCAAACTTTATCCATCGCTTAATACTAATTATTAAAAATCATTTTTTATAAACCTAGTTAAATAAAAAATTGAAATGTTATTATGTTATAAAAAAGGATGAATATCACTCGAATTCCGGACGAAATACGCCTCAATATTTCATCATTCTTGGTGAAAGATGACATGCACGGGTTTAGAATATCATGCAAGGAATTGCAAAGGTTAATATTCTGGAACTACGATGATTATGGCGTTCATATTTGCCTGGGATGCGACCTTACTGGTAGTATGCATGCGGCATATAATATTTTGAAACCATATTTAATAGAAACAATCACAAACCTTAAAAAAACCCCATATTTTGGCAGGATTTTTGCGAGCTTATTCCTTTGGTGGGATATAGAGAGGTCATATGATGAGTTGCCTTATTTACAAATACAACCTCCAGCCGAAAATATACATAAACAAGAATTATTAATTACAAATGCGACGGCGGAAGGCGGTGGTGGTCCTGAATGTGGAGGCATTGCTTTATGTGAAGTAGATTCATTATTTAAAAATAAATGGATAAATCAGCGATATGGTCCTTACGGCAAATCATTAGACGTAATATTAATGTGCTTGGATGCTCCTTTCCATTTCATAGTCGATAACGAAAGCTATTGGGAAGTTACCAGAAAACACGCTATTAATCACGATTGGGTCGCGGCTATTCATAATATATATAAAAAAGGTGTTATCATTGTTATGTTGATATTAAAAACACAACCGTGTTATAAAGACCCGCTTCGATTAATAGGTGGGTTTAACAATGCCCTCGGTGGTATCAGCATAGAAATAGAACCTGAAATGACTAACTTACCTGAATACATAAATGCTATTATAGAAGAGGAATTTCACAAGAGGAATAAAATATCAGAATTATATAGACAATTGGCGTATAAATATAGAAATTTAGACCCAAGTGAGCTAAAGTCGATTATTGAACTAGAGATTAGTAAAGTTGATGATATTTTATGTAACAGGGTGCCAGACTACATGTTAATACGCGCGCAGAATGTACCTTATTCGGAAGCTCTATCCAAATGTATGACTATGGATGAAGCCATTAAAAATGGCATACTTCCATCCGAGGAAGTTGCTAAGAGATGGCGTTTTAAAAGAACTGGGCGTCCAATGGATGTCATTGGCAATACCAGTATATATAGGTATAACATCGCTCCTGTTATAGAAGGCGATGAACATAATGAAGTCGAAGAAGATGGAGTTTGTAATATACCTATTCCTCAGATGACATTAAGTAGACAATTAACATGTCCTCCTAAAAAACCGGTCAAAACCGGTATGACTCGTAGTATA
>Ga0214921_10006820_pt1 | contig 15452 bp, 21 predicted proteins | sample LL1505_MetaG_FD_177992 | JGI IMG/M metagenome (GOLD analysis project Ga0214921, IMG submission 177992) | Freshwater microbial communities from Lake Lanier, Atlanta, Georgia, United States - LL-1505 | ecosystem: Environmental > Aquatic > Freshwater > Lake | place: USA: Georgia | collected...
AGCATTTATAAACGCACACACAATATTAGAGAAAGAATCTTTATTGGACTTAGTGCAGGATATGACAGTGGCAGCATTGCCTGTGAGTTAGATCAACAACGAGTCAATTACAAGGCATACACAGTAACAGGCAGTGAAGATACATTAATAACTGATCAACGGATCAGAGCCAATCATCAATACATAGATCGTTCTAGTTGGAGTGATGCACACAACTTCATTGCCGAGAGAACCGAGCCATACCAATATACTATATCTAGTAGCAGCAGTGACTATAACGAACGTCATCGTATGTTGATTGATGATGGCGGCAGTAATGGACTAAGCATAGTATGTAAACAGGCTAGCAGTGAAGGCATTAAAATATACTTGTCTGGCAGTGGTGCCGATGAAATATTTTCAGACTATGGATTTGGCGGCAATAAGATATTCCATCATAGTAACTTTGGCGGATTATTTCCCAAAGACTTATCTAAGATATTCCCATGGAATAGTTTCTATGGCAGTACGATGGAAAGTTATCTAGCCAAGGAGGAATATGTAAGCGGTGCATATGGCTTAGAAGGACGTTATCCATTCTTGGACAGAGCAGTAGTACAAGAGTTCTTATGGCTTAGTGCAGACTTAAAAAATTCTGTGTATAAGAACGTATTAGATAACTACTTAACCATGCATAATTACCCTTTCCAGCGTGGTGTGAAAACAGGATTTTAAATGAAGACAGCGTTAGTGTTAGGAGCCGGTGGTTTTATTGGTAACCACATGGTAAGACAATTAAAAAAAGAAGGCTATTGGGTTTGTGGTGTAGATTTAAAAAAGCCCGAGTTCTCAGCTAGTGAGGCAGATAAATTCTTTGTGGCAGATTTACGCAGTCAAAAAACTGTCACAGCATTGTTTACTACAAGGTATGATGAAGTATATCAATTTGCTGCTGACATGGGCGGTGCTGGATATATCTTTACCAAAGATCATGATGCCGACATCATGCATAATAGTGCCATGATCAATCTCAATGTGTTGGATGAAATTAAAAAGCAACCTGAGGGATGCAGACCAAAGATATTTTATTCTAGCAGTGCTTGTATCTATCCCGAACATAATCAACTAGATCCAGACGATCCCAACTGTGAGGAAAGCAGTGCTTACCCGGCCAACCCAGACAGTGAATATGGTTGGGAAAAACTGTTCAGTGAAAGATTGTACATGAGCTATGCTCGTAACTATAACATACAAGTACGAATTGCCCGTTATCACAATATCTATGGACCAGAAGGCACATACAAAGGTGGCAAAGAAAAAGCACCAGCAGCCATATGTCGTAAGGTTCTTGAAGCTACAGACCATATTGAAATATGGGGTGACGGAAAACAAACACGCAGTTTTCTTTATATTGATAAGTGTATTGAGGCAACTAGAAGGCTCATGCAAAGTGATTTTGAAGGTCCAGTTAATATTGGCAGTGACGAGATGGTCACTATTAATGAGTTAGCTGAAATGGCCATTAGAATATCTGGCAAGCAACTCACAATAAAAAACATTCCTGGACCGTTGGGAGTAAGAGGACGTAACAGCGACAATTTATTAATATACCAAAAATTAAAGTGGGTCCCTAATTATCTCTTAGAAGTAGGAATTAAAAAAACATACGAATGGATTCAAAATGACCACACTATCTAAAACAGTATTAGAAAAATACCCCAACGACATATTTGTAGAAACTGGCACCCTATATGGCGAATCTGTGAGATTGGCCATTGTCTGTGGATTTAAAAAGATTTATAGTATTGAAATTAACCCAGACTTAGTTCAATCAAATAGACAGCAATTTGCTGAGTATATTGAACGAGGTCAGGTAGAAATTATTGAAGGTGATACTTTTATAGTGTTCCCTGAGCTAATCAAAAGATTAGATGGCAGAACTACTTTTTGGCTAGACGCACATTGGGATGGTGGTCCCATGGGCGTTGTAAAATGTCCGTTGCCAATGGAACTAGACGCCATACATCAACATGCTATTAAAAATCACACTATCATGATTGATGATCGTCGCTGCTTTGGCATTGGTAATTGGGGTGCAGGCATAGTGGAGTCAGAAATTATTACTAAGGTAAAGGATATTAATCCTCTCTATGAGATTGCCTACGAAGATGGTTGCATACCAAACGATATTATTACAGCAGTGATTAGATGACTCCCTTATTGAAATTTCAATTTCCTAGCATTGAGCTAATGGATTATAGTCGTAGCCAGATAGGTCAAGACATATTTGTTCTCAGTCTATTAAAAGGAAAAACCAACGGCAGGTACATAGAAATTGGTGCTCATGATCCTATAATTATTAATAACAGTTATATATTAGAAAAATTTTACAATTGGACTGGCGTCAGTTTAGATCTTCAACAATGGTGCATAGATTACTTTAATCGTCAAAGAACAAATCCAGCCATGCTACAGGATGCAACCACAGCAGACTACGCTGAAATATTCAAAAATTTAGGTTGGTCTGATAAAGTTATAGATTATGCCACTGTGGATATTGAGCCAAGCATAGCAACCTATCGTGCTCTAGTTAAATTATTAGATAGTGAATATAAGTTTTCTGTAATCACCTTTGAACATGCTAACTATCAAGATCCAGATGGTAGTAGAGAAAAGAGTAGAGAATTTTTAACTAATTTGGGCTATGATTTGTTAGTGCCTAATGTAAGAATTTTATCTGATCAGTATGAGCTTGAGGATTGGTGGGTTCATCCTGATCTAGTTGACATGAATCATGCGGAACAATTTAGATCAACTTCAGAATTCATATTTTGGAAAACTTATCTTTATGGAATAGTAGAATGAACACAATCTATATCTATTGTGATGGAGGGTTTGGCAACAGGTTTAACAGCTTATTAAATGGGTTATTCATAGCCAAATACTGCAACTATGAGCCCAAGATCATATGGCCCATTAACAATTGGTGCGGTGCAAGTTTCAATGAAATATTTAATAGTGACTTAGAAGAATTTACACAGTTTGATCAACAAACTTTCTTCAGTCAATATAATACAAATAATTTCATGCACTGGAATCCGTTTCAACCAGATTTGCAGGTAATTAACCCCATGGGTATATATGTGGGCATAACTGATTTTATGCAGTCACAGCCAAACAACGATATATTCTTTTACAGTAGTACATTGTGCCCTTGGATAGATAAGAGCTTATTGAAACCCATATTGACCCAGTTACCTTTTCAACCACATATTTTAACTATTGCTGACATTATTATTGAACAACATTGTAATGGACAAGGGTTTTTTGGCATTCATTTACGTTGTACAGATCACACAAAGAATATAAAATTAGATGATTATGTGACTCACGTGGCCAATAATCCACATAATAAATTTTTTATTTGCAGTGATAGTGCTGAAGTAGAAACCAAATTCATGCAGTATGCAAATACATTTAAATATGACAAAACTAGCTATGTGGAAAAACTAGTAGAAGGTGAATGGAATACCACTATTACTGACAGCACTGGGGCAAACTTCCCATATAACGTAAATCGTAACAGTGAAAGTGTCATGCAGGCCATGGTAGATTTGGTCATACTAAGTCGTAGTAATTTAATTGCAACAGATTTTACCAGCACCTTCTTACAAAGTGCTAAATTAATACAAGAACTAACAGAGGAAATATGAAACTAACAGAAATACACACTAACTATGACACCGACAAAGGAACTAGCCATAGTTATATTGAAACGTACGACGCCATATTTGGACCATATCAAACGCATAACATTAACTTTTTAGAAATTGGTGCATTGACCTGCGGCAGTCTCCGTATGTTTAATGACTTTTTACCCAAGGCTGAAATTTATGGAGTTGATGATTGGAGCCAAACTGCTGATCATAATGGTGTGCCCTTAGCAAATAAAAATATTGACATTCAGGCCATTGTAAAAGATATCAGTGATAACTATCCTAGAATACATCTTGTGACCTGTGACAGCACCAATAAGGATCAAGTGAATGAAAAATTCAATGACTTAAAATTCAAGTTCATTCTTGACGATGGTGATCACACTCCACAAGGACAATTGAATACTTTTAAAAACTTTATTCCCTATTTGGCTGACAATGGTACGTATATCATTGAAGATGTTTATGGTATTATGGAACTTGAACAAAATCTAAAAACACATATTAGAGAAAATAATCTGCCATATTTGGTCAAGGTTGTCACATTCTTTAAAGGTGGCAGAGCCGACGATGCTATTATTATTATAAGATAATGGAAAAGATTTTAGTTCATACTAGATGTGGATTAGGGGATCAAATCATTTGCAATGGTTTGATCAATCACTGGAGTGAAAACAAATTTGTTTATTTGATATGCAGACCATTTACTCTAGCAACACTGACTTGTCTGTATAAAGATAATCCCAATGTTGAACTAAGAACTATTCGATCTTTAGAACTTGGTGTAGGTCATGACGAAGAAGTACAGGCCCTAGCAGATGAATTAAATGTTGAATCAATAGGCATTGCCACACATCATGTGATATTGGCTCGTTATCAAGAATGCATGTACGACGCCAACATAATGAAGTTTATGAATGGCCAAATACACGATTGGGCTAGAATACCTTTTGGCTATAGGTATAGCAAGTTTCAATTGCCAAAAGAAATAGCAGGAAGGCAGTCTCTTTACAACAAGTTAAAACCCAGTAGAAAATATGCATTACTCCATACTGAAGGAACTTCAGGTGATATGTTTGATTTTATCGAATGGGATAACTATATTGACCCAAATTTACATAGAATTCGTATTCTCCCAGAAACAAATAATTTATTAGACTGGATAGACTTAATAATCAATGCCGAGGAAATACATTGTGTGCCCAGTGGTCCTTTTCATTTTATTGATAGTATTTTGCCACTGGTCAAAGCTAAGAAGTTTTTTCATAATTCTAGATCTGGAACCAATTTTAATCCAAATAATGAATATAATCAACATTGTTGGACAGTAATAGAATACGATAAAAAAACATCAGTTTGAGGGTGTATCTTGATCAGTTGTGTATATAGATTTTGTGAAAAAAATATTAGAAATCAACCCGCGCATATTAGACCTAGCTGGTTTGATAAACGGAAATGCTTACAATCTTTTTTAAATGCTGTGGAATATGCTGGTAGTACGGTCAAAGAAGTTGTATTTGTTCTTGATGGACCTGCTGGTGAATTATACGACTTAATCCCTAAACAATACACAGTTGTAAAACTGAATAGAAATGAAAATTTCAGCAGCAGCGTAGACACATTGCATATTTGCAAAGACTTAAATGCAAATATTAACTTGATCGAGGATGATTACGTACACAAACCCAATAGCATACAGGCCATTGCTAATGTCCTAGACCAATTAAAATTTGTGACCAATTATGATCACCCTGCACAATATACCAATGACTTCAAACATATTTACGACTACCCCAATAAAAATTTAGAATACTTTGATAAACAAACTGGCGTGAATTGGCGAACGGCAGATTATTGCTGTTATACTTTTGCTGTGAACAAAGATCTTTTCCTAGATAAAAATGAACTGTTCCATAATAATGTCTGTAAGGCTGTGTCATTATGCATTGAACTACAACGTCAAGACATAGATTTATGGCATAGTGATCCTGGGCTCATCATGCAGTTGGATCGATATACTGCATTGAGCAAGGAAAATTGGCAGGAATTTAATGAGCAAATACAATGACCCCATCAATGGATCAAGCAGGGCTGGAACGTTTTAAACAAGCATTACAATCTAGCCAATGTTATTTGGAATATGGATGTGGTGGCAGTACAGTATATGCGGCCAATGTTGCCAAAATAAAAAACATCATAAGTATAGAGTCTGACCTAGATTGGATCAAACAAATTACCAATCTATCTAATTCAACATTATTATTAGAGCATTGTGATATTGGACCTGTTAAAGAATGGGGATTTCCCAAAACTAAAGATCAAGTTGAAAATTTTTGAAAGTATACTATTAGGCCTTGGCAAGTTGCACAACAGCACGACCTAGTTCCAGACACTGTATTGATTGATGGACGTTTTAGAGTGGCTTCATTCTTGTATAGTTTGATGTGTGCCAAAGAAGGTGTTACCATATTGTTTGATGATTATTATGAGCCTAGGCCGCATTATTTTGTTGTGGAAGAGTTTTCGGCTGTAAAAGAGCGGCAGGGTAGGATGGCTGTGTTTCAAGTGCAGAAGAATTATTCTGTGGAAAAATTGACTGCCAAGATCGCAGAATATTTGTTAGATCCTAGATAAAGTTGTTGACAGTGTAGTGCTCTGGTGCTATACTTATGACTTAGTAAGCGTTCTTTAACAAACTATTCAAGTTAGGCACCCATCGTCTAGAGGCCTAGGACATTGCCCTTTCACGGCAAGAACACGGGTTCGAATCCCGTTGGGTGTACCAACTTATTGATCATGGCTTGGAGAAAATGGCTGTGTCCACCAGCCCAGGCCTAAGTCTGTATTTGGGGGAGTGCCGGCTCACTTAGACATCGTCTAAGGTTAACCTGAACACAATGTGCGTACTACGAATCATGGGAGTAGCTGCCCTAGCAATAAGAGTACCCGAGGAAGTGTGAATTCCTGGCAACGATAACAGGGCGATTGTTATCCATAATTCAAGCCATGATCAATAAGTTGCGTTAAATATTAGGTGGAAGACATATACGATTATATTCTAAAACCAAAACAACTTCGTCAGGAACATTTGGATCTTGATGAAGCCTGTATAGAAAGAGGTGGCGGTAGTACTTACTGTAAAGGGCTACTGGCACACTTACTAGAAACGACCATGCCCAGTGGTCATATGATTCATGTATGCCATGCTTGCCATAATGGCTTGTGTAGCAATCCAAGACATTTGTATTGGGGTACGGCCAGTGAAAACAGACAGGATCGTGTGCGTTTTGAAAATCGTAGTGTGATGGAAGATTTAGCGTTTAGGTTTAGAAGAAGAAATTAGCCCTGGTGGTGGAATTGGTAGACGTGCTTGACTTTTTGTATAAATAATTATATGAAAAGAATTGCCAACCCAATACAAACTACAGAACTATGCTCTTATGGGTGTGGTGCTATTGCTAATTTTATAAACGGATCTAATAGATTGATGTGTTGTAAAAGTAGTAATAGTTGTCCAGAAAACAAAAGAAAAAATAGCGAAGGATTAAAGAATTGTGGAAAAGATTATGTTAAAACATATAAAAATCTTCCGCAAGAAAGTAAAAATAAAATGAATTGGGCCAAAGGATTAACCAAGGATACAAATGCTAGTATAGCATCTATGGCTTCGAAGTTATTAGGAAGACCTGGAATTAGCAGACCTCATACTGAAGAAACAAAACAAAAATTATCTAAATTTAGAAGTGAATGGCTAAAAAATCCACTTAATAGAAAGAATTTAGGAAGGCATAAAAGAAGTTGGATGGAATTGACATTTGAAGAATATCTCAAGTATAATAATATACAAGGGTGGGACACTGAAGTTCATTTTTGGAATGAGGAGTTAAGAAAGAATTATTTTCCAGATTTTATATTCGAAAGCAAGAAACTGATTATTGAATTAGATGGAACTCAACATAGAAAAACTGTTGAACAAGACTCTATAAGAGATAAATGGTTTTATAACAAAGGATATAAAGTTATAAGAATCCCTTATTTAGAGTTTAAAGAAAGATATTTTTCTAAAAAAGGGTTTCTAGATTTAATTGGGAATGTGGCGTAATTGGCAGCCGCACCAGATTTAGGTTCTGGCGTCGAAAGACGTGTGAGTTCGAGTCTCACCATTCCCACCAAATATGCGGGTATGATGTAATGGTAACCTGGTTGCTTGCCAAGCAACACTCGCGAGTTCGATTCTCGCTACCCGCTCCAATTTAAGTTAGTGTATGGAACATTATTACGAAGACATTCAAGGCTGGGCAGATCATCTCGTACCATTTTATGAACATATGGTACGGACTAGTCTAAGTGGAGCTACGTTTGTTGAAGTAGGTGCCTGGCGTGGACGTAGTACAGCACACATGGCTGTGGAAATCCTAAACAGCGGCAAGTATATATTTTTTTATACCATAGATACTTGGCAAGGCAGCGAAGAACACTATGAAGATTACTTTGATGATATTACTTCAGATGCTCTATACAATGATTTTTTAAAAAATATTGATCCTGTAAAACAACTAGTTGCACCAATTAGAATGCCCAGTGTAGAAGCAGCAGCATTATTTGAAGATGCTAGTTTGGATTTAGTTGTATTAGATGGTGATCATAGTTATCAAGGATTGTCAGCAGATATAGCGGCATGGTGGCCCAAGGTCAAACCTGGTGGCATACTAGCAGGTGATGATTATAACGAAGAATATTGGCCTAGTGTATGTGATGCTATACATGATGTACTAGTAGATGATTTACACTTGTTTCAAGAAAGTAATATTTGGTTTAAGATTAAAAAGTAAGGAATGGAAGGTCAATCCAATTGGTGATGGAACCGGTCTTGAAAACCGTCGAGCGTTAATAGCGCCTTTAGAGTTCGAATCTCTAACCTTCCGCCAAAATTAGGATATAGTGAGATTCGAATCTCACCGCTTCCGCCACACACAGAGTATAAGTAAAAGACACGGAGCGTGGGCCGGATGGTAAGGCAGCGGATTGCTAATCCGTACAACGTCTCAAAGCGTTGATAGGGTTCGACTCCCTAACGCTCCGCCAACAAACAAAAGAGGAACGGAATTGAAGGCAGACAAGAATTATAAAATGAGTAAACAAGGTAAACGTGACCTTGCACAAATTATTGACCCTCACTACAGAGGCGTTCTTAAAAGAGCTATCATTGCTTCAGAACTGGCAGCAGCAGTTAAGGTAAAACCAACTAAGACTGAATTCAAAGCCAATATTGCTGAGGAGGCTGTATGATGACTAAATTATCAGACTCTATCAAAGAAGCTCTAGCCAAGAAACAAGCAGCCAAGGGTGGTGGTGGTAAATTACAAGCTGGTGGGGATACTGCCAAAGGTGTCAAAGCACCAGTCATGACTAATAAGCCTATGAAAAAGGCAGCTGGTCGAGGCGGATAATGCCAAATTACGTTGACTTACGTATTAAAACAACTATAATAGGCATATGAACAATTTAGCAAAACTAGCACTAGACAATGGCGGTGCAATTAGGCCATTGATTATTCCTGCTGGCCTAACTGAAGGCACGGGGCTTATGAATCCCAGTATGTTTATTGATGAAGATGGTAAGATCAAAGTTAATCTTCGTCATGTGAACTATACTTTCTATCACAGTGAAGCCAAACTATTCCAACATCAGTGGGGTCCACTAACTTATATCCATCCAGAAAACGACATGCATTTGCGTACTTGGAATTGGTATTGTGAATTAGATAATGATCTTAATATCACTCGTTTTACCAAAGTGGATACTAGTACGTTTGACACTTACGAACCCCAATGGGATTTCGTAGGATTAGAGGATGCACGTATTTTCCGTTGGGACAAAAAACTTTATCTTAGCGGTGTTCGCAGAGACACTACTAAGATTGGTCAAGGTCGCATGGAACTTAGCGAAATTATTGTAGACAAAGACACAGTAAAAGAAATTAGCAGAGTTCGTATTGAACCACCTAAGGAAAGTTATTGTGAAAAGAATTGGATGCCAATTATTGATATGCCATTCCATTATGTAAAGTGGAGTAACCCTACTGAAGTGGTCAAAGTGGATCCAGTCACTGGTGTAGCTGAAACTGTGTTCTTAACTCAACGTGCTCCAATTAATGCAGACTTTAGAGGCGGTAGTCAACTAGTGAGATTCCGTGGCTATTACTTGGCTGTAGTCCATGAAGTGAATTTATTCAAGAGTGAAGTAGGTCGTAAAGATGGTGTTTATAGACATCGTTTCCTAATGTGGGATGACAAATTCAACTTGGTAAAATATAGCAGAGACTTTGCTTTTATGGATGCTCACGTAGAATTTGCTGTGGGCATGGTAGAACAAGGATCAGACATGTTGATCAGTTTTGGTTTCCAAGACAATGCGGCATATATCCTAAGAATGGACTTGGACGTTTTAGAAAAATTTATTAAAGGCGAATTATGATTAAAGATTGCTTTTCCTATTTCAATGAACGGGAATTGTTGGAACTACGTATCAACTTGCTCAAAGATCACGTAGATGAATTTGTTATCTGTGAAGCAGACAGAACACACAGTGGCAAGCCTAAAGAACTTACACTGTCAAAGACCATTGATGAATTAGGTTTGCCAAGAAATAAAATTCGTATTGTCACTGTACATTTACCTCCTAAGGAAGAGGAAGGTGATGACTACAATCGTGAACGTATGCAACGTAACGCCGCCGCTGAATACATTGGCTACGATGATCTAGCATTTGTCAGTGATTGTGATGAAATTATGAACCCTAGTTTCATTGCATATTACGCCATGGTTGCCAAAGGCAATCCCAATAGTATTTTACGTTTGCCCATGGCATTCCTAATGGGCAAGGCCAATTTACGTGCTCATGATGTATTGGGTCAGCCAATTGGTTGGAGTCCAGGTTTTATTTGTATGGGTCATCACAAAGAAAAGTATACCTTGAGCCAAATTAGAGAAAGCCAAAGTAAAGGCTTATTCAATGTTGTTTACAAGGATATCTATACTGTAGACGAGGGCAAAGTCAAGGATGCAGGTTGGCATTTTAGTTGGATGGGAGGTGGTGCTCGTAATCAAATCAAATATCAATCGTTTATGCATTATCAAGACGACATTCCCAACAGTGCAGGTCAAGGAGACAAGGCAGCATTGAATGAGTTTATTGGCAGTCACGAAGTTAAGGTTGGCAGTACAGATCCATTAGGCAGAGATAATCATATCATGCAGGCCTATGATACTAGTTTGTTGCCACAATTAGTGTTTGACTTGCCAAGAGTAAAAGAGTTTTTGTTGCCTTAAGGATATATAGTTTACGCCCTCTTGGCACAGCTGGTAGCGCAACTGATTTGTAATCAGTAGGTCGGCGGTTCGAATCCGTCAGGGGGCACCAAATTCCGGAGTATAGCACAGTCTGGTTTTAGATATGTATTTGAGGCTATCTCGTATAAATAAACTAAAAGGTCATTAATATGGATTTATCAGTTTATAAAAATCAAGATGGTACTTATACAAGTCCAAAAAATGGCAAAAACTATAAATCAGAAAAAGCTTTACGGTCTCATTTAAATTTTCGTAAAACAGAACTATTTCATAATTTTAAAAATCTACATAGTAAAAAAGTAAATTGTAAATTTTGTGAAAGAGAAATTGGAGTTAATAATAATTCAAATCATGAAGGTAGTTGTTATTTAAATCCCTTAAATTTAAGGACTTGTAAAGTTTGTAGTAAGCCAATTAGGAATTTTAAAACTTCAAAAGGCACTTGTTCAAAATCATGTGCTAATAGATATTTTAAAAGTGGTGAAGGAAATGGTAATTGGAAACAAGATGCATATCAAAGTACTTGTTTTCTTTATCATAAAAAAGAATGCGTAGTATGTGGAGAATTAAATATTGTTGAAGTTCATCATTTAGATGAAGACAAGACACATAATGATCCATCAAACTTGATACCTTTATGTCCAACTCACCATCAATATTGGCATAGTAGATATAGACATTTAGTGGAAAAGAAAGTATACTATTACATTGAAGAATGGAAGAAAACTCTCTCTATGGCGTAACCTGGCAGCGTACCTGCTTTGGGAGCAGGCGGTGAAAGTTCAAATCTTTCTAGAGAGACCAAGCAATTTTTAAAAGAGAGTAAAATGAAAGTTAGAGCCAGTCATATTTTAGTAGAGTCAGAACAGGAAGCATTAACCCTAATGGAAGGAATCAAAACTGGCGAAGATTTTGCCAGATTAGCATCAGGACACAGCAAGTGCCCAAGTGGACAACGTGGCGGTGATCTTGGTGAATTTGGTCGTGGACAAATGGTCAAGTCATTTGAAGACGCCACATTTGGCATGAACGTGGGTGACCTTAGCGGCCCAGTCCAAACACAATTTGGATATCACTTAATTCTTCGTACAGCATAATGATCAGCGGGATTCGTAAAATGGTATTACCTCAGCCTTCCAAGCTGAAGTCGCGAGTTCGATTCTCGCATCCCGCTCCAACCCAAGGTGAAATTTTGAAAAAAGATAAGATGCTCAGTCGCGGACCAGAAATTGACACACAAAAGTGTGTACGAATGACTGGTGATAATAAATTTGTATTAGTATTAGTAGCTGCACAAAAAGCTCGTGAACTACGTCGTTATAATCACGACGACCACGGATGCGTTAGTGCTCTACTGGAAATTCAAAAAGGTCGAGTAGATACACAGGAATATCTCAACAAAAGAGTTAGAGTAAGACAACCAAAAAAGTAGACAACACATATAGGTCAGCGTATAATACACACATTGGGACGTTAACTCAGTTGGTAGAGTTCTTGCCTTACACGCAAGCTGTCAGCGGTTCGAACCCGTTACGTCCCACCAACAACACACTTTAAGGAACTATGATGAACTTGACTCTACGCAAAGCCAATGCTGTCCAAACACTGATCAATGACACACTTAAAAGTCTTGAATTTAAAAACACTGTTACCATTGACGAGTTCCAAAACGTTGGAGAAACATTAAGTCTTGCTCAGGATAAATTCAGTGCCGACATCGCTCGTCGTGAACGATTGTTGGAAGCATTGTATGCTATCCGTAAAGGTGTCGGTCAGGCCAATGCTCAATTTGGTATTGACACTAAATTGGCTGACATTGCTCATTTGGAAAAACAAATTCAATTCTATTCCAAATACGTTGGCGAAAAGGTTCAAGAGTCTTTGGAGGTGATTGAAAATCGTTTGAACAAAATTCGCAATAAGGGCGAGGGCTATTACCAAGATAGCATTACGGTGAGCCTGTTCAATGCCAATGACATCACCAATTTTAAAAACATTGTGACTTTTAGTCGCAAGCAAAAACAAAAAGCTCAAGATGAAATTCTTGAACTCAACGTACAAACAGTTATCGAGATCACTGAAGAAGTTGAAAAAACTTTGAAGTTTGAAGGTATTCTGTAAGGTTTTGCCAATTTAACAAAATTGGCCGTAGTGGGAAGGAAGATTAGGTAGATACACTCTACTATAGTAGAAAAAATCGAATCACCTTTAAAGTGATATATTTGTGTGATCCAACTAATTTATAACGACGTTGTGTTTTGTAAGTTGGGAGTATACAGAGTAATGTGCTTTGCCTGTTGAACATTGTTCGTGAGGGCTGTAACCTTACTTGTACATTGTCCCGTCTATGTAATTAACTTTTCCCTACGTGGCCCTGTGTAATGCAGGGCTTTTTTTTGGCAGTAAAAAACTACACTATAAATACTCTGCGGAGAACATATGGAAAACAAACTAATTATAGCCAGTCGTGAATCAAGATTAGCCATGTGGCAGGCTAATCACATAAAAGAAGAATTAGAAAAAAATTACTATAATGTAGATATTCTAAGCATGACTACACAGGGTGATCAAATATTAGAACGATCACTTTCTGAAATTGGCGGCAAAGGCCTATTCATTAAGGAATTAGAAGTGGCCTTACAAGAACGTCGAGCAGACATAGCAGTTCATAGCATGAAGGACATGCCAATGGACATGCCCAAAGGATTTAGCCTTGCAGCTATTACTCGTAGAGAAGATGCTAGGGACGCTTTTGTCAGTAACAAATATCATTGTCTTGCTGACATGCCACCAGGAAGTATAGTGGGTACTAGTAGCTTACGTAGACAAGGACAAATCCTACGTAAGTATCCCTTACTTAAAGTAGTACCATTACGTGGTAATTTAGACACAAGATTGGCCAAACTGGATGCTGACATCTGCGATGCTATTATTTTAGCAGCAGCAGGTTTGAAAAGGTTAGGCATGCATCATAGAATACGCAGTGAAATAGATCCAAAAGAAATTATTCCAGCACCAGGTCAGGCAGCGTTGGGAATTGAGATATTGACTGATCGTCAGGAATTATTGGAAACTGTGGGCATATTGACTGATATTGAAACCACCGTATGTGTATTAGCCGAACGTGCTTTTAGTAGACGTCTCGGTGGCAGCTGCCAATTACCTGTGGGAGCATATGCTCAAGTATTGCCCCATAAGATGTTTACCATGAGTGGAGTTATTGTCATGCCAGATGGAACAAATATTATCTCAGCCAACTGTAAAGGCCCATGGAAAGAAGCAGAAAATCTTGGCAAGTCCATGGCAGAAGCTATGCTCAAAAAGGGCGGTGAAACCATGATAAGAAAAATTTTAGGTAGGACAGAATTATGAATGATATGTTTTTAAGAGCTCTGCTCAAACAACCAACAGAAACTACACCCATTTGGGTTATGCGTCAAGCTGGACGCTACTTGCCTGAATATAATGAAACAAGACGCAAGGCTGGAAGTTTTTTAGGACTTTGTAAAACTCCTGAATACGCCTGCGAAGTTACCTTACAACCTTTGGATCGTTATGACTTAGATGCATCAATTATCTTTTCAGATATTCTTACAGTACCAGATGCCATGGGGTTGGGCTTGCACTTTGTAGATGGGGAAGGTCCCAAATTGGCCAATCCAATTAAAGATGAAAACGATGTAAACAAACTGTTTGTGCCAGATGTGGAGAAGGAATTGCGCTACGTAATGGATGCTATCACAATGACACGTCGTGCAATTAATGGAAGAGTGCCATTAATTGGTTTCAGTGGTAGTCCATGGACATTGGCCTGTTACATGATCGAAGGCGGCGGCAGTGATGATTATGCCAAAGTCAAAAGCATGATGTACTCCCGTCCTGATCTCATGCACAAGATTTTGAACATTACTGCTGATGCTGTTACCGAATACTTGAATGCACAGATTATTGCTGGTGCCCAAGCCGTTATGATTTTTGATAGCTGGGGCGGAGTATTGAGTGAAGATGCCTATAAGAAATTCAGTTTGAGTTATATGCGTCAAATAGTAGAAGGGCTAATCAAAATCAAAGATGGCGTAGTCATTCCAAACATTGCTTTCAGCAAAGGTGGTGGTCTTTGGTTAGATGATCAAGCTGAAATTGGCGTAAACGCATTGGGCGTGGATTGGACCGTAGATTTAGCCAAGGCTAGAGCATTAGTTGGTGACCGTGTAACATTGCAGGGCAACATGGATCCAGTAGTACTTCGTAGCACACCAGAAGCAGTAGCCCGTGAAGCAGAACGAGTTGTACGTAGTTTTGGTCCTGGCAATACTGGGCACGTATTCAATTTGGGTCATGGTATTAGTCAATATACACCACCTGAAAATGTTACTGTATTGATTGATACAGTACATAGAGTTGG
>Ga0214921_10006821_pt1 | contig 15451 bp, 15 predicted proteins | sample LL1505_MetaG_FD_177992 | JGI IMG/M metagenome (GOLD analysis project Ga0214921, IMG submission 177992) | Freshwater microbial communities from Lake Lanier, Atlanta, Georgia, United States - LL-1505 | ecosystem: Environmental > Aquatic > Freshwater > Lake | place: USA: Georgia | collected...
ATCTTATTTATTGGTGTTTGGGCGCCAGAGGCGATTAAGCGATTTTTGTCAGACTTACCATATGCGTTAACCGGCACAATTAACTGGCTTCTAGTAGCCCGTCATCAAGATTACTTCGAAACAATTGGCCGTCCTCCACTGCTTCAGCACACCTGGTCACTTGCAGTTGAATTACAGTTCTATTTAATCTGGCCAATAATTTTGCTTACAATCTTAAAATACTTTGGAAAGAGAAATATCGCCCGAATTGCACTCATTATTGCAATTATCTCTGGTACTGCGCTGTTTTTTGTTTCGTTGCAACTAGATCAATCAAATGCTCAACAGGTTAGCCATATTTACTTTGGAACAGATACTCACTCATTAGGTTTATTTCTTGGCTCGGCCTTAGCTGTTTCTTGGATTCCACAAAATCTCTCAGCAGATATCGAAAAGCGTGCTCAAGATGTAATTGATGGAATTGGTGTAGTTGGATTACTCGGTTTAATTTCAACATTTTTATTCATTGATGAAACCAATGCCAGCCTCTACCGACTTGCATTCCCTCTCGCCGGCATTTTTGGTTGCTTAGTAATCATCTCGTTAGTTCACCCAGCATCAAGATTTGCCCCAATAATTAGTACCGCACCCTTTCGCTGGGTTGGCCAGCGAAGTTACGGTATTTACATTTGGCACTGGGTTATTTTTCAAGTTACCAGACCATCGGTGGATCTATCTGGACAAACATGGGCGCTATACCTAGCCCGAGTCTTATTAGTTTTAGCATTGGCCGATATCTCACTTCGCTGGGTAGAAATTCCATTTAGACAAGGTTTAGTACAAACCTGGTTTAGAGGTATGAAGTATCGCTCAGCTAAGGTAAAGCTTCGCCAGCAAATGTCGGTATTACTATCAATAATTACCGTATTAGTAATTACCACTTCGATCTCACTTCAAGCGATAGATAAATCAAATCAAATTGTTCAAGAATCAAATCAGCAACAAATTGATCAAAACCAATCAGATGCTGATCTTGGAAGTACAACCGGCCTTTGGGTAACAGGAGATAGTGTTATTTTAGGAATAAGGAGCAAGCTGGAAAATAAAGAACATATCTCTCTAGTAAATGCTCGAGTAGGACGACAGGCCCCAGAGCTTCTTGCTGTTATGCAAGTTGATCAAAGCTCAGTTCCGCAATCACCTGTGATATTTAACCTGGGTAATAACAATGCACTGACTGAACAAACAGTGATTGATATTTTTGAAGTTGTAAAAAATCAACCACAGATTATTGTGGTCAACACTGCAGTACCAAGGCCATGGCGTGATGCTAATAATGCAATCATTTCAAGAGTTGCATCTAGATATATGAATGTGAAATTAGTTGATTGGGCTCGAGTCTCAAACGGACGGCCTGAATTGTTTGCACCAGATGGCGTTCATTTAAGTCCAACTGGTTCTGATGTTTATGTTGATTTAGTTTTAAGTGTATTAAAGAAATAACAAGACATACCTTTAAAATAAATTAGCCCCCAATTTCTTGGAGGCTAATTAAATTACTTTAATTACAGACTAAGACCAGCTACCTGGAAGTCCGTGAATTTTTCCAGCAACAACCTCACCATCTGAGTAAACAGTTGAAACCTTTACCTGTACCCAGCCAGTTGTGTCATTTTTAGTAATCTGTTGCTTGAATACAGTCGCTGGCACAGTTGCTACCAACTTCCAATCACCGGCTCCATTTGCGCGAAGCTCAACGTTATAACCGGTAATTCCCTCGGCAGCAGTAGGTGCCTTCCAATTAACAGTTGCGCCATCTGCGTTATAAAGAGAAACGATTCCAACTGGTGCCTCATGTGCTGCAAGTGGTGCACCTGTTGGCTCAGAGGTTGGAGTGGTAGTTGGCATATCACTTTCAGAAGCAGCTGGTGTTGGTGTAACAGTTGCTGTATCTGATGATGAGCTCTTTGAGATAACTGCAATTGCTAAAACTAAAATACCAAGAACTACTGCAATCACAATCGCCTTCGATGAACCAGCGTTGCTGCTCTTACTTGAGGATTTAGCAGAGTATGAGCTACCTGACGAAGGCTTTGGTGTAGTTGAAATAGTAGAAACTGAAGATCTAGATGAACCACTGATTGGAACCGCTGGAATTGAATAGCGGTTAGCTGATTTTGAAGAACGCTTTGCTGCTTTCTTCACACTTCGTTTTGCTGAGCTGCGCTTAGCAGTTGGACGCTTTGTCGCTTTCTTAACGCTGCGCTTGGCTGAACTGCGCTTAGCAGTTGGACGCTTTGCCGCTTTCTTCTTTGCTGCCACTTATGACTCCTTTTATTATTGTTTCGCTAATTATCTAGGTTGATTTGAAGTAATTCTCCTAGGGAAGGATGAGATAAGGATACAACATTTAAATTGAGTTTTACTTCAGGCGATCAGAGGTGATCGCGTAAAAATGGCGCAATTGCCCTAAGTGCAATGCCGCGATGACTAACCTCATCCTTCACCCCCGGTTCAAGTTGAGCTAGTGATAGATCAAACTGGTCTGGTGAAAAAATTGGATCATAACCAAAGCCAGCACCGCCAATTGGTTGGGTAAGTATTCGCCCAGGCAAAACTCCCAACTCCTCTTTTTCAATAATTGAGCCATCACTACTCTCTTTATAAAAAGCTACTACCGCTTTGAATTGCCCAGCTCTGGCAGATACTGGTACATCCTTTAAATGGGTTAAAACCTTTTGAATATTTAATTGATCCCGCACCTTTGCATCATCGCCCTCATACCCGGCCCAACGTGCTGAGTAGATGCCAGGGTCACCATTTAATGCATCGATAAATAAACCGCTGTCATCGGCAAGGGCTGGCAAATTAGTGAATTGGGAGATGGTTTTAGCTTTTAACCTGGCATTTTCACTTAATGTTTTCCCACTCTCTACCACCTCTGGCATATCGGGAAAATCTACCAATCCTAAAACTTTAATATCTGGGGCGTAATTACTAAGTAAGCGGTCAAACTCAGCTACCTTGCCAAGATTTTTTGTTGCTAAAACTAATTTACGCATTATTTATTACTGAGTTAAGTAATTACTTTGATAATGCTGCTGCTTGAAGCTTAGTAAGTTGTGCACAACCTGCTGCGCCCAAATCTAGTAATTGATTAAGTAGGGATCGATCAAATGGTTTACCCTCAGCAGTTCCCTGCACCTCAATAAAATTACCATCGCCAGTGCAAACAATATTCATATCAGTTTGCGCGCTCACATCCTCTTCATAGCAAAGATCAAGGGTTGGCATTCCATCAATAATTCCAACTGATACTGCAGCAACTGATTGAATAATTGGCTGAGCGGTTTTAGCAATATGACCTTTTTCTATCGCCCAGGAGATGGCATCTTGTAGTGCAACATAAGCACCGCTAATCGCTGCAGTTCTTGTGCCACCATCTGCTTGTAGTACATCGCAATCAATTACAATTGTGTTCTCACCTAATGCTTTCATATCCACTACGCCACGAAGTGATCTGCCAACTAATCTTGAGATCTCCTGTGTGCGCCCGCCTAATTTTCCTTTAACACTTTCTCTATCACTTCTTGTATGAGTTGCTCTTGGCAACATCGCATACTCACTAGTTACCCAACCTTCACCCTTACCAACCAACCACCGGGGCACACCTGGGGTAAAAGAGGCAACACATAAAACTCTGGTGTTTCCAAACTCAACTAGGACTGAGCCTTCGGCATTATTTAACCAATTACGGGTGAATTTAACCGCCCGTAGTTGATCATTGTTTCTGCCATCTAATCTGCTCATATCTCTCCTATTAAATCTTAGTTGTGACTTTTAAAACCTCAGGTCCTAAAAACCTTCGGGCTAAGGTGGCAAACTTATCGGCATCTGCCGTAGCAACAAAGCGATGGGTTACTGACGCCCCTGGTGTATTAAGTAAATCTGCTTCAACTAAATTGCGATATAAATCCTTTGCTGTCTCCTCCGCACTCGATACCAAGGTGACATCATTTCCCATTACATATGAGATCACACCAGTTAAAAGTGGATAGTGAGTACAACCTAAAACCAAAGTATCGATATCTGCCTTTTTCATCTCTGCTAAGTAATCCTGAGCGATCCTGGTGATCTCATCCCCACTGGTATTTCCAGCTTCAACATACTCAACAAATAATGGACATGCTTTGGCGGTAATTTCCAATTGAGGGGCGGCGGCAAATGCATCAAGGTATGCCTTTGATTCAATAGTTGCAGCCGTTCCAATTACGCCGACCTTGCCACTTCTAGTTGCAGCAACCGCTCTTCGGACCGCAGGTTGGATTACCTCGATAACTGGGATCTGATAGCGCTCGCGAGCATCTCTTAACATCGCAGCACTGGCAGTATTACAAGCAATCACAATTGCTTTAACACCAGCTTCAACTAATTGATCCATAATCTCAAGGGCGTAGGTGCGAATCTGAGCTAATGATTTTGGTCCATAGGGACCACGGGCGGTGTCTCCGATATAAAGAATTGATTCCCCAGGTAGTTGATCGATAATTGCTCTTGCAACTGTTAAGCCACCGACGCCAGAATCGAAGATCCCTATCGGGGCGCTCTTTTTGCCGGCTGGAGTGGATGTCATTTGTGTAAGTGTAAATGGCGAGCGCAGTTGCCTATTGCGCTAAGGATTGGTTTTAGAATGTCCGATTTACCCCATTTTTAGGGATAAATTATTAAAAATTAATGAGAAAAGAGCATGAATGCAATTGTGTGACTGGCCAGTAACGGCCACCATATAGGCAGGCGGTTAGTCATAGCTTGCATATGAGGTTATGAATAATCGCTGGCTTGTATCCAAAAGGGTATGAGCAAGCTAAATGCCTATGGAGGCTTATTTAGATGAGTTCAATAACACTATCGAACGATCAATTCGGCATTCTATACAACATCTTTTCATTCGGACTTGTATCAATGTTGGCTTGTACCGTTTACACACTAGTTTCACAATCACGCGTACTTCCTAAGTACCGTGGCGCCCTTGTTATGTCATCAATGGTTACATTCATTGCTGGCTACCACTACATGAGAATTTTCAATTCATTTGATGATTCATATGTAAATGGCGCAGTTTCAGTAGGAACCGGTAAAGGTTCATTCAATGAGGCATATCGCTATGTTGACTGGATTTTAACTGTACCTCTTCTTCTAGTTGAGGTAGTTGCAGTTCTAGCTCTTGCTAAGGCAGCTTCATCTTCACTAATCAGCCGCTTAGTGCCAGCATCTGCAGCAATGATCGCACTTGGTTATCCAGGTGAGATTTCTACAGATAACAACACCAAAGTAATTTGGGGTGTTCTTTCAACTCTACCTTTCCTATACATTCTTTATGTATTGTTCGTTGAGCTTTCAAAGTCCCTAGATCGTCAACCAGCAGGCGTTGCAGCAACTATTGGTCGCTTACGTCTTCTGTTGATCGCAACATGGGGCGTATACCCAATTTCATACCTACTACCAATTCTTGGACAGTCACACACTGATCCGGGCGCATTTGTTAACCGTCAAATCGGTTACACAATTGCAGATGTATTGGCAAAGTGCGTATTTGGTCTAACAATCCTAAAGATTGCAAAGATGAAATCCGTAGCAGAGGGAATGAAGGACGATCACTAATCGTCTGAACTAATTGAAAAGCGGGGCCAAGAGATTGGCTCCGCTTTTTTTATTGTTAAATTCACTTAGATATGGCTGATTAAACTCTCTTGGATGCCACCTAGCCAAAAGTAAACTGCAAAGAGTGGTTTTTGTTCATCACTATCTTTCATTAACTCATACTTTTCATAACTACCTTGCTTTATATCTAATCGAACGGCTAAGGCAAGGCGAAGATCATTGATTGCAATCAGCCATTGCGTTGGGTCAGTAACTGCGATATCTGCCTTAGGAAGCTCATGATCTACTGGGAAAACTAACTGCTCTCGCAGGTACATAAGATGGGTTTGTTTAACCATTCGAAGTGAACTTTCGGTGTATTTGCGAAACTCACCCGCACTCTCTGGATCGGCGTATGCATTGGGAAGTAGCCGGCGAAGCACAGGATCCTCTGGTTGCTCAATAGCAGATTCTAGATTTCCAATTGACGCTGCCATTAATTGTGCAAATAGATCATTAGATTGATAGTGGTGAACAAAATTACGTTCGCCTAGTAATTCCAATAGTTGTTCAACTAAATTAATAAGAATATGCAACTCATCATTGCTTAGTGCAACTGATAAGTCGCCAGATTTTGCAGAACCTTTAAACTCGCCCATGGTCATCTCTTTGTAAGGTGGCCCAGAGCCCATGTTCATGTAATTGCTGAACTACTCGTTCCATCTCTTCTCGGGTCCCAGAGGCGACAACTGCTTTACCTTCGGTATGAACTTGCATCATTAATTTATGTGCTTTCTCTTTTGAGAAGTTGAACAATTTGATAAATACATATGTCACATAATTCATTAAATTTACTGGATCATCCCAAACAATTGTGACCCAAAGATTGTCAAAGAACTTACTTAGATCCAGCTCTTCTTCCATTTGGGTCTGAGAACTCATGGGCAAATTATCTAACTAAAATGGTTATCTCATCACTAATTGCGGCAGTATTTTTTTCACCCGCCGCGACTATAACTTGGTATTTAGCAAGACCGGTTGCAGTTGGCTTGATATCAAAGGCAAAACCGCCTGTGGAATCGGTGATGAAATCACCGATCGACTTTCCGTTTTGCTGAATAGTTAATTTGATGCCACCAACCTTTGGCAAGATTTGACCAGTTACGGCGTAGTTGGCAGCAGCTTTTACCGAAGCGGGAAGTGAGAGCGAAACACTTGGCACTACTGAGATAATCTTTTCATCAGTCTTACCCTCTGACCGCTCCCAACTTGCCTCTGAAACTAATCTGATCTGACTTTTTTGGGCGATGATTACTGGTACTGCGATAACACCAGTTGCATCAGTTACGCCAGCTGCAAGAGTTCGCCAATTACTGTCACTGCTGTTTTTAATCTCAAATCTGACATTAAGTGCGCTAACTGGAGTTTTATCTGGCAGTTTAAATACACCGGTTAGATTAAATGCAGAACCATATGAAATTTGCTCGAGGTCTGTAGCAATTGTGCCAAGTACTTGATCAGGTGCTATCGACTTTGCAATATCTCTAATTGTGGCAATTGCAGCAGAGTTTTCCATACCAAAGGTCCAGACCGCGATTCCACCTAAGCGATACTTGCCAACAAGATTGGTCCGCGCGGTATAACTTCGTTCATCTGGATACCAAACAGTTCGATTAGCGGTGCAAAAACTTGCTGAGTTTGTTGGGTCAACATAGGTTTTCTTATAAGTAAATGTTGATTCTGCATGTGTAGTGTTATAGGTGGGAATTGCATTATTACTTGTTGCAAGAGTTAGTGCTTCGCGCATTACTACCGCAGCTTTTGCTCCAACTACAACAGAGGATGCAAAATCTTTTGGACACACTCCCTCAACTTTTGTGATCCAGTCTCTGCCATACCCTGGAATGCCTAAGAAAACTTTAGATGCAGGTAGTTGGCTTACTGCATACTTAACTGCATCCTCGCTCCACGGTAGCGGCCCAATTGGTCCAGGTGAGGTGGTTGAAAAGTCGTATGCCATTATCCGAAGTCGATCAATCATTGGTCCGATCTCTGCCCAGGAGTAAACCGAATTTCCAGCACGTTTAGTTTCAGGTGCAAAATCAGGTGGTGTGGTGACAGATAAAAGCTTTCCTTGATCATGCAGAGCAGTTGATAACTCTTTAATGAACAAAATCCAATTTGGTTTAAGCGCTGGCCATGATGATCTGCCATCTTGGGTATAGAAAGTTTCAAAATCTAAATCAATTCCATCATAATTGTACTTAAGTACAAGTGCTTTAATTGTTTGCACAATATTTGTTCTTGAGTTTGGATTTGCAAGCAGATTAGCTAACACTAACTTTGGATTATCGTCAGTTATAGTTGGTAAAAGCAATAATCCATTTGCTTTCAATCTTGCTATAACTTGCTCGATTGGCGTGGTGTATTTACCGAGCGCATACTTATCTTTAATTGAGGTTTCACCAGTTAGGCCATACCAAAATGGTGAAATATCTCTAATCAAATCTAGATTACCTTCAACTGTTGGTAGATTTCTTGCTAGCGAGTAATCTGGAAGCCAGCCAGATAGAATTCTTCTTGGTGGATTATCGGCCAATGATTGTGTGGCATTTAAAATTAAAAAGGTAAAAGCTATTGAAGTTACAAGTAGCTTTCGAGATCCCATGAATTTTAGGGTATCGGTTTTATCTGAGAAATTACTTTAAGCGAGCGTGAATCTCTTTACATGTTGGGCAGATTGGAAACTTTTGTGGATCGCGGTTTGGAATCCACTTCTTTCCGCAGAGTGCGCGAACTGCTTTGCCAGTAACCGCTGATTCAGTAATCTTGTTCTTATCAACATAATGTGAAAATCGATCATGATCGCCCTCATCGGTTGGCGCTAGCAACTCCTTCTCAAGTAGCCCGCCCTTACTTGATTTACCGCGTAAATCGTCGAGAAAGCCCATGGGCAAATCTTAATCCAAATTTATCGCCTACCATTTACCAATGAGCGCACCTCTTAAAGATCTTCTCCATACATCAGATCTTTCAAAAACCGATATCGAGCTACTACTTTCAACCGCAAGTAAGTTTGCTAAAAATCCACTCCGTTCTAAGAAGGCATTGGCCAAGCGCACTGTTGCTATTTATATGACTAAATCTTCTACCCGAACCAGATTAGCCTCTGAAACTGCTGTTGCTCATCTAGGTGGGACACCAATCTTCTTACGGGGTGATGATTTGCAAATTGGCCGAGGAGAGACAATCTCAGATACTGCAAAAATCATATCTGGCTTTTGCAGCGCTTTAATTGTTCGCACCTTCGCTCAATCAGATGTTAATGAGTTAGGAAAGTATGCAAGTATTCCAGTTATTAATGCTTTAACTGATGATGACCATCCCACTCAATTACTAGCTGATTGGTTAACTATCACGGAGCGATTTGGAAAAGATATAAAGAATCGCAAGTTTGTTTACGTTGGGGATGGAAATAATGTTGCAACAGCTTGGTTGTTAATGGGTGCAACTATGGGAGCGCATGTTGTAGTTGCTACCCCAGGTGGTAAGTGGGCGCCTAAATCTTCAGTTGTAGATCAAGCAAATAAAATTGCAAAACAATGTGGTGCAAAGGTTGAAGTATTAACTGATCCAAAAGCTGCAGTTAGTGGCGCAAGTGTTGTTTATACCGATGTTTGGATGTCGATGGGTGATTCTGAAGCAGATCGGTCTGAAAAAATTGCTGCTTTGACTCCATTTACTGTTACAAATGAATTGATGAAGTTAGCTACTAAAGATTCAATATTTATGCACTGCCTACCAGCACACCGTGGTGAAGAGGTGGCCGCTGAAGTAATAGATGGTGAGAAATCTGTGGTTTGGCGTCAGGCTTACCATCGTCGAACTACTATTCAAGCCCTGCTCTATCACCTAACTAGAGGTGATTTAAAGGGTAATATTTAAAGTGAAGGTTAGGTAGAGTAAGCGAATGCGAGTTTCAGTTCCTAAAGAAATTAAATCTGGTGAAAAGCGAGTCGCGTTAGTTCCCGATATTATTTCAAAATTAACTAAAGCAGGGCTTGAGGTTGTAATTGAGTCTGGCGCCGGGGTTGCTGCTGAGTACTCTGACAAGCAATTTACCGATGCTGGTGCACAAGTTAAATCTGGCGATGTTCTAGGTAATAGTGATGTAATTCTTTCAGTTCAGCCACTGACGCCTACGCAAATGAAAAGCCTTAAAAAGGGTTCAATAACAATCTCTTTCTTATCACCAATGACCGCTGCTGATTCAATTGATGTCGCTATTGCAGCTGGAGTTACGGCAATCTCACTTGAGATGGTGCCAAGAATCTCTCGTGCTCAATCAATGGACGCTCTTACCTCACAGGCATTATGCGCTGGTTATAAAGCATCTTTAGTTGCAGCTGAATTATCACCTAAGTTTTTTCCACTTCTGATGACCGCTGCCGGAACTGTTACGCCAGCAAAGGTTGTAGTTTTAGGAGCAGGTGTTGCAGGCCTGCAAGCAATTGCAACTGCAAAAAGATTAGGTGCAGTTGTATCAGCCTATGATGTTCGTCCAGCCTCTGCTGATGAAGTGAAATCAATGGGCGCAAAATTTATTACATTAGAACTTGAAGCATTAGAAGGCGCTGGCGGTTATGCCAGAGAGATGACTGAAGAGCGTGCTGCAAAACAACGTGAGCTACTTACTCCCTATATTGCTGCTGCTGACGTTTTGATTACTACCGCTGCTGTTCCTGGTAGAACCGCGCCACGGTTGGTAACAGCACAAATGGTTTCCCATATGACGCCAGGATCTGTAGTGGTTGATCTTGCTGCTGAAAGTGGTGGAAATGTTGAAGGCTCTGTTGCTGGTGAAATTACGACTACAAGTGGTGGCGTAAGGATTTGGGGCGGAAAAGATGTGCCCAGCCAATTAGCATTTCATGCATCTATGTTGTTCTCTCGAAATGTAGTAAATCTACTTTTGCTTATGAGCAAAACAGTTGATGGCAAACCTACTGGAGTAATAGAACCTGATTTTACTGATGAGATTATTGATTCAGCCACCCTTACACATAATGGTGCTAAGCGAGAGAAGAGCAAATAATGCCCACTGAGTTAATGAGCAATGAAATCGCCTTGCTTGCGATCTTTTTATTGTCAATCTTTGTTGGCTTCGAAGTTGTATCTAAAGTTTCAACTACCTTACACACCCCACTTATGAGTGGAGCTAATGCAATCCACGGAGTTATTTTAGTTGGCGCAATTGTGGTGGCAGATCATGCAAACACTAATCTTGAGTTAGGACTGGCACTTGCTGCAGTAATACTTGCAACAATAAATATGGTTGGTGGATTTGTAGTCACAGATCGAATGTTGCAGATGTTTAAAGGAAAACCAAAAGTAAAGAAGGATTCTGGAGATAGCAAATGAGTCGTAATCTCTATGATCTAATTGGTTTAGCAGCGGGTATCTGCTTCATTCTGGCTTTAAAAGGTCTATCTTCGCCAAAATCTGCTAGACGTGGAAACTTGATTGGCGCAATTGGTGCAACGGTTGCCACAATTATTGTTTTCTTTTATGCCAATGGTGGAAAAGCACTTAACCACTTGCCGCTAATTCTTGCTGCGATTGGATTTGGTGTAATAGTTGGTGTTCCTGCTGCTCGTAAGGTGCAGATGACTCAGATGCCGCAACTAGTGGCACTATTTAATGGAGTTGGTGGTGGTGCTGCTGCGTTGGTAGCAATTGTTGAGTATTTAAAGTTAGGCGGTGGCGCAACAACCGCTGAGGTGGTTGCAACTGTATTTACTGTAATTGTTGGTTGCGTCTCCTTCTCTGGTTCAGTAATTACCTTCTTGAAGTTGCAGGAACTAATGACAACTAGGCCAGTAATATTCCCGCTCGGTCGCCAAGTAATCGCATTAACTTTGATTGGAGTTTTGGCGAGTGGTGGTTGGGTAATAACGTCAGGTGGTTCTACCCCATTACTAGTAAATGGATTGCTATCACTGCTATTTGGAATTTTATTTGTATTACCAGTTGGCGGAGCAGATGTTCCTATTGTTATTTCACTTCTAAATGCATTTACAGGTTTAACAGTTGCTGCCTCCGGTTATGTTCTGCAAACAACTTTACTAATTGTTGCTGGAACATTAGTTGGTGCATCTGGAACAATTCTTACGCGATTAATGGCTGAAGCGATGGGCCGCTCTTTATTTGGAACTTTATTTGGCGCATTTACTGCCAAAGCACAAGCAAGTTCTGGCGCAGTTGATACTCGACCAGTTAAATCTGGCTCACCAGATGATGTTGCAATTCTTCTTAACTACGCACAACGTGTAGTTATTGTTCCTGGCTTTGGTCTTGCAGTTGCGCAAGCACAACATACTGTTAGAGAGTTAGCCGATTTATTGGCATCCAAAGGTGTTGAGGTTGCATATGGCATCCACCCAGTTGCAGGTCGTATGCCGGGCCATATGAATGTGTTACTAGCTGAAGCAAATGTTCCTTATGAACAATTAGTTGAGATGGAAGAGATAAATCCAACCTTCCCACAAACAGATGTTGTATTAGTTGTTGGCGCAAACGATGTGGTAAACCCGGCAGCAAAAACTACGCCTGGCTGTCCCATCTACGGTATGCCAATTTTAGATGTTGGCCAAGCAGGAAATGTGATCTTCCTAAAACGATCCATGCGACCAGGCTTTGCGGGCATTGAAAATGAGCTTTTATATGATGCAAAGACCACACTTTTATTTGGTGATGCAAAGGATTCGCTAACAAAAGTAGTTAGCGCGCTAAAAGCATTATAAGGAATAAAACTTACTTAAAATTAGTTATATAATTAGTTAATTAATAAAATATTGGAGATATGTGCCAGCAATAAGTGTTCGTGACATCACTGTCCTTCCGCGCGTAGTTGCTGATGCCAATTTGCGACCTCGTCGCGTAAAAAGTATTACTACTGCCCCCCAAGGTCATGAAGGTGAAGGATTTCCAGTAAGGCGAGCATTTGCCGGTGTTGATTTAGCAGATTTAGATCCATTTATTCACTTAGATCAAATGGGTGAGGTTGAGTACGCACCAGGAGAGCCAAAAGGAACTCCTTGGCATCCACATCGTGGCTTTGAAACTGTAACCTATATTATCGATGGCATCTTTGATCACTATGACAATCATGGTGGTGGTGGAACTATCTCTGATGGTGACACACAATGGATGACTGCCGGTGCTGGAATTTTGCACATCGAAACACCACCAGAACATTTAGTTGTTAGTGGCGGTTTATTTCATGGTTTTCAACTTTGGGTAAATCTACCGGCGTCAAAAAAATGGTCACCGCCTGCTTATCAAGATTTACGAGCATCAGATGTTGCACTACTTTCTTCAAGTGATGGTGGCGCACTTCTTAGAGTAATTGCTGGTGAAGTTGCTGGCCACAAAGGTCCAGGTTCAACTCAGACACCAATCACATTGGTCCATGCCACATTACAACCAGGAGCAGAGCTTCGCTTGCCATGGAATCCTTCATACAACGCACTTGCATATATCTTAAATGGTTTTGGAAGTGTTGGAGATGAAAAACATCTGATTAAAACTGGTCAACTTGTTACCTATCGCGATGGCGATGTTATTGTCATTGCTGCAGATTTAAATCAAGAGTCACGTTCGCCGGCTATGGATGTTTTAATATTGGGTGGATTACCAATCAAAGAGCCAGTTGCCTGGATGGGTCCATTTGTTATGAATACAAAAACTGAAGTTTTAAAAGCTTTTGATGATTTCCAAAAAGGTGTATTAGGAATTGTGCCGCCTGATTGGAGCAAGAAAGTCAGGCCATCACAGCGAGATGGAGTTGGATATAAATTGAGTGGAGATTTAAAAGGTGTTCATGGAACACCTGAAGAACTACAGGAGCGTTAAATATAAGGGCCGAGAGTTAACTCGGCCCTTATCGCGTTAAGTTAAACCGTTGCTTTTTCTTTTTTTGAAATCTTAAGCCATGAAATAAAGCCCCAGATTACAAATGGTAGGTAGATTGCATACAACGTTCCGGTTGGGTAGTAACCATTCTTAAAAGCAAAAGGGACGCCAACCAGGTCAACTGCAATCCAAACTAGCCAGAACTCAACATAACCTCGACTCATACCGAAGGTTGCAAGCGCTGTACCGGTAAATATCCAGGTATCAACAAATAGCCATTGGCCTGACTCACCAAGAGATTTAAAGATTTGATACGCAATCGTAAAGAAGATTGCAATTGCTGGCACCAATACCAACTTCTCTTTGGTTGTTGTCCAGCGAGGAACAACTGGTGGAGTTCCTGGAGCACCTGATTTACGGTGCTGATTCCACCGGATCCAACCATAAACACTTACGATGATTAAAAGTAAATTACGGCTAGCTTGTCCGTAAAAGTTCTTTTGTTGATCTTCAGCCCCGAATGAAAATACAGCGCCAAGAAATACTGTAAAAAGAAGTGCATCACCGACTATTCCAACTGGCCAGGCAATTACTTTTCGTTTTAAACCAAGAACTGCGCTAGATAGACCAAGGATTCCACCTATTACTTCGCGCCAAGCGATTGATTTACTACCGAATTGGATTTGCGCTTCAAACAACCATTTTAAAATGGACATGCGTTATCTCCTAGATGTTCCTTTATCCAGACTTTAACTGTCGGTCTCGGAGTTTCACCAAGTCAACCAAATGAATTTCATTTGGGTCGCGGACTTTTACCGCCGGTTCGGAATTACGCCGACCCCCGGATACATCGGTGGCAATGTTACTTCAACCGCCAACTACTTTTTATCGTTACCGATCTCTTTAATTAGATCAAAATCACTGCTTCCAAGTTGGCCTTGTGATGCATAAAGCTCTAATTTTGCCCTGGTGTCCTCAATATCTAGATTTCTCATAGTTAACTGACCAATTCGATCCTCTGGCCCAAAGGCAGCATCTTCAGTTTTTTCCATTGATAATTTCTCTGGTGAGTATGAAAGATTTGCACCTTTAGTATTAATAATTGAGTAGTCATCTCCCCTGCGGAGCCGAATTGTCACCGAGCCAGTAATTGCAGATGCAACCCAACTAGTCAGTGATTGACGAAGCATTAGAGCTTGTGGATCAAACCAGCGGCCTTCATACAATAATCTTCCTAGTTTGCGTCCCTGCTGATGATAAGTAGCAATCGTGTCTTCATTATGAATTGCGCTAACTAATCTTTCATAAGCAATAAATAAAAGTGCCATCCCTGGAGCTTCATAAACTCCACGACTCTTCGCTTCAATGATTCGGTTCTCAATCTGATCACTCATGCCAAGACCATGGCGTCCGCCAATAGTGTTAGCTTCTTTAATTAGCTCAACTGAATCCTTTATAACTTTGCCGTTAATTGATACAGGCTTACCTTGGGCAAACTCAATTGTTACATCTTCACTATCAATTTTTACCGATTGATCCCAAAACTTAACTCCCATAATTGGTTCAACTATTTCAATATGGGAATCTAAGTTTTCAAGTGATTTAGCTTCATGCGTTGCCCCTAAAATATTTGCATCGGTGCTGTATGCCTTCTCTGTTGAATCTCGATACGGCAATTTATGATCAACTAACCACTTAGACATCTCTTTGCGGCCACCTAATTCACTGACAAAAGCTTTATCTAGCCATGGTTTATATATTTGTAGCTTTGGATTAGCTAGTAATCCATAGCGATAAAAACGCTCAATATCATTACCTTTATATGTTGAACCATCTCCCCAAATTAAAACATTATCAGCTAGCATGGCTCGTACAAGCAAAGTTCCAGTCACTGCTCTGCCTAATGGCGTGGTATTAA
>Ga0214921_10006823_pt1 | contig 15446 bp, 12 predicted proteins | sample LL1505_MetaG_FD_177992 | JGI IMG/M metagenome (GOLD analysis project Ga0214921, IMG submission 177992) | Freshwater microbial communities from Lake Lanier, Atlanta, Georgia, United States - LL-1505 | ecosystem: Environmental > Aquatic > Freshwater > Lake | place: USA: Georgia | collected...
AAAACCCGGCCTTTTGCTGATTTTACTGGTTTTGAATGCCGATGGAAGCCCGTGAAGGCTAGGAACGGATCAAAATTGGCCATCATCATCCAAAGCACCTTAAAAAAAGGTAAGGAACATGCTCACGTTTACGAGAATGCCCTGAACGAGATCAGCAAAATCTATGGCGATGTGTCCAAATATCACCCCCTGAATCAAGACACCATTAGTCTATCGACAAACCCTCTGCGGCTCATGGGCGAAGCCATTGTCAAAGCCACCAAGCCTAACTTGGTGACTCGCACGTTGGGCGCCTTAAATTTGGCGGTAGCCAGCGTCATCGGAAGTCTCGCATTCAAATTTGATCTAAAAATACTCGGCGTACGCTGGGGCAAATACCGAAAAGAAGTCGTGGAGAATGCTGATTTTAGAAAATTTGATGGCGCTCTAAAAATGGTTATTGACGGCTCGGCCGAACAAGAAACCAAATTGACAGAGTACTTGGAAAACCGCAGGCAATCTGGGGAGCTTATCTATGGTGTTCACAGCTCCAAATACGCTATTATGACCTGTCTTGTTTTTACGCCAGGTCAGGACCACGCACATTTTGTGGATGGTAGTGACGGAGGCTATGCGCTCGCAGCAAAGATGCTGAAATCCCAAGTCCTGAATTTAAAATCCAAATCGCCACAAAAAATTAATGTTTAGACTCTAAGTATTCTAATAGCGATTCAAGAGCCATCCAATAGCTCCGAATGCCGAAGCCATCAATAGACTTCAGGGCGTGTGCAGCTAAATAACTATGCTGCCGAAACGCCTCCCTGTCAGCAAGCTTCGAAACGTGAGCTTCAACGTATGGTAAATTTAAACCGGATAGTCGATCTGCTAGAGCAAGGCTGGTATGAGTCCAAGCACCGGCATTGATGACTGCGCCAGCAAAATCCACACTGATTTTGGCTAGTAATTTCGCTTCGTCATTGGTCTGAAAGAAAACAAGTTTATATTTCTGACTACTTATTTTTTTTTGCCACTGGCTAAAATTAGACTCTATTAATTTTTTCATGTCGTTTAAAGTTTCGGAGCCATAGATGTTGGGATCTCGCCGTCCAAGCAGGTCCAGATTGACACCGCTTGCAATTAGAATTTTTTGGGTTTGACGATTAGATTTTTTCATTTAATCACGCAAAGTTTCAAAATTCTGGTCATGGTTGTTCAAGCTTATCTAGCATTGCTCGCATGAATCTCATCTGCCGGTCGATAATATCCGTAACTTCCATCCGATCGTAAATGACCGGATCAGCCTCCAAATCATCATGCCGCTGCTCTTTATCAAGCCTAGCCATCTCCGAAACCTTCATTCTGATCAGATCATTATGGGGCGCCATCCTGAGAAGTCGTCTATAAATAGCCAACGCTTTCGAATAGAAACCTTGTTTTGCATAAATTTCTGCCAATGTTGTCGAATCCAACTCAACGTGGTTAGATTTCCCTGACTCTGCCCCTTCACTACCACCGGGTAGAAAAACCTCCTGAAGCGGAACAACATGGAAGTTTTCCACGTGACGGCGAACACCATCCTCGAGATTATATTCGAGTACAAAACGCGCACCGCGAAAACGGGACGACTCGACTGCGATATTTTCGACTTGACCGGATTGAGCTACCTTTGCCGATAAATCCGCAGTTTGCGGCAATCGCAAATCCACCCCGCGTTTTATCAGATCGTTACGAAAAGCCTCCCGAGTTACAAGCAACCCATCTCGTTCAAGCTGCTCAGAAATTCTCTTAATTTCAGGGTCGACACCCTGTTGAATCTTTAAAGACTGCATCGCCGACCGGGCGCTGGATTCATCCCCTAGCAAAAGCGCCATTTTAAATTTAAGTTTCTGTGCCAATACATTATCTGTCAGAGGGCTCGGCGCCTTATCGAGCGTGGTCCACGCCTCCAAAACAAGCCCACGCTGAAACAACTCTCTGGCAAGAACGACCCTTGCCACGGCAAACCCAGGATGATCCTGGACTCCCTGGGTTAATAACTCCAAAGACTCATCAATCAGCTTGTGATTTCGTAGCAAATCACTCAGGGGGAGAAACTGCCGGCCAGACGGATCCTCCTGAAACCGACGCAAAACTTCCTGCTCAACCCTGGACAGCGGTAGCTGCTGAGCCATTTTAATCCATGTTTGAGCATCGATAGACAAATGCACTCCTCATGTTGGGTCTGTAACTTTAAACCCCTTGGTAGGAGCTCCTTTGCCATCGTCATAGAGCATTCCGGGCACCAAAATCCCTATTTGGACATCCTGCTTCGTACATGTTGGCGTGAACTGAAGTGTCGCGACGCCACAAGAATCTGTGCACCAATCACTTGTCGGGGTGTCAATTGTCATCCCACCAGGGATCAATGGGGTAAACGCTATACCTGCTTTCGGAATTCGCGACGGCACAGAGACTCCAGGGGTGCTGGTCCCCGAGGAACTTCCGCCAGTCGAACCTGCCGCAGAAGCTGCGACTGTGTCTTCATAAATAAAAAACTTGTAAGTTTGTTGAGGTAGAGCTCCACCACCCGCACACTCGTAGGTAACATCCCCCCCCAAAGCGAGACCACGCAAATTCCCACCGCCAATCGGTCTATTGCCACAGGAACGCTGGCACCCTTCATCCGTTGCCGCTGCCGTGCAGGAAACGTTCACTAAACTTATACACCACACTAAGAACAAAAGAACTGTCGCCTTCATTTTGCCCTCCCCGTCTATTCAAGCTCGTTTGATTGCATTGACGCATTACTTGATTGGCCCATTGGTTCAACCGAATTCTGAGACTGCGAGGCCTGATTTCCGCCCGCTTGCTGACTAGCAGCTGATTTGTTGCCTCCAAAGCCATCACCACCAATGCCATTAATCGGAGGCATGAGTCCCGCATCAGCTCCAGCAGAACCAGAAGAAGACGCTGCTCCCCCGCCAACGATGGTTGGTGTCACCATGATCAGGAGATCTTTTTTACTGTCCTTATTTTCAGTACTCCGAAATAACGCGCCGAACAAAGGAAGATTACTGAGGTAAGGAATTCCGCGCTGAACCCTAGAGACCTCTGATGAATAAAGCCCTCCGATCACCGCTGTTTCTCCGCTACGCTTTAGAAGTGTTGTTGTCAATTGACGAGTGTTTTTCCTTGTGGCAGATCCACTAATAGCATCTCCAGGTGAGTCACCTTTAATGTCGATCTTCATTTGTACTGCGCCATCTGCAGTAATATGTGGAACCACGTTTAACGCAAGGTTATAAGCAACCTCAGCTAATGTTGTAGAATTCTGTCCAATAAGAGGAAAAAAGTCTGATGTCCCAGCTGTAACCGTTGCAGGCTCATTGTCTTGTACAACGACGTCTTGTGTCTGGAGAGTCTCGGCCTTCCGCTGGGTTTCGTACATTCTAATCTTTAAATCCAGGGCAAGTACGTTATTGAGTGACCCGAATCTGAAAGCTGACGAGCCGCCCGCAGTACCCGCGCCACCCGGATCAACTGCAAAAACCCCGGTGAGGGAATTCGGAAAAGGAAGTGAGCCAAATCCAAGCCCTCGACCAGCGTCAAGGGCCAATGGAGCACCCCAATTAACCCCAAGGCCATCATTAATATCCTTTGTGACCTCCACAAGCCTGGACTGAATCCTAACCTGCGCTGTCTGCGTGTCTAATCTCTCAAGAAGAGTTTTGATTGTGCTCAAAATATTTGGCGTTGCTTCAACGATCACTGAATTAGACCTAAGATCCGCCTGAGCTCGAAATCTGGAAAAATTTCTACGTTGAGCGATATTGTCTCCATCCGGTTTTGGCAGCATCTCTTGAACCAACTTAACAGCCACATCAGCCTTGGCGTAGCTCAAAGGCATCACTAAAACTTTGGTAGGAACAAGAGCTTCATTGGCCTGAAGTGCCTTGTCTTGCGCTTCGCGATCTTTCGCGAAAACTTCTAATTGGTCAATTCTTACCAATCCAGGTGCTATTTCTTGCATGCCCATACGATTGGACTCTAGAACTGCTTTAAGGGCGACATCCCACGGGACATTTTTGAGCGAAATACTTGTTTTTTTCGCGCCAGCTTCCGGAGAAATAATAAAATTAACACCACTCTCTCCAGCAATCATGCGAATGATTTGGCTTACTGGCGCATCTCTAAAATCGAGACGCATCACTTTTTTGCCCGATGTTACTGAACCTGCAGTAGAGTCACTGTTAATGCCAATGACATCGGATTTGCTAGTGGCGGAACCTGGCGCTGGCATCGAAGGCACCGTCGGAGTAGACTGAACAGAGTTCAGAGAGGGTGCCGGCGCGCCCGGAGCCTCTTCGCTCACGGGCAATCCAGACGGTACGTCTTCCAAAAGATCACTCGCAGAATTACCAGAACTGGGAATATCAGAGGAAAAGTCACCTTGGGCAACTTTATGAATCGAATAAAATACTTCCTCATAGTCTCTCGGCTCATTGTAGAGAATCTGATCATTTCCAGGCGAACCTTGATTGGCCGGAGCTTGATTTTGTGGAGCTGAATTTTTATCCGGCATCAGCTCGTTAGTTTTTCCATCCTTTGGAACCAACTTCTTACCAGTTTTATCGTTTAAAGCCTTAAATTTTTCCTCACCTGGATTTTCGACATATGCAGCCGCTTCCGGCGCCGCCTCTCCCGGCAGGGCCACCTGATCTGAAACACCCGTAAGATTATTGTTATCATTTTGAATAATTTCGGCAGCCGCGACGGGCTTTTCCTCCGACTTCGGTGCAAACCAACGCTCTGGAATTTCGAATGTGAACATCAAACTGCTGCCATTATTTACAAGTGTTGGCTGGATCTGATCGCGCATCGTCATTACGATGTCAGTATTATTGAGTGTCACATCATGACGCATGCGAATATAGGCAATCGGTGACTTAAATTCTGTCGCATCAATGTCGCGCCGAATTTTCGAGCGGAGCCCTGTGTTAAGATATCGCACTACAAGCTCTGTCTGTCCGCCACGATTCGTCTCTTGGAATATCTTATACGTCGGCGAGCCTTCGGTAACAATTTGCACGTCCAACTTCCGATCGTTTTTTCGGTAGTTATAGCCTACCCAATGGACTGTTCCCTTTACTGTGGAGTGTCCTGAACCATTCACGTCACCGGTCGCTGCGCTCGTGTTTTCAATACCGTTCCCTGGTAATACCGGCGAATTATTCCCAGCTGTGGGAGGCGTTGAGCCAGCCACGGCGGCCACGCTAGACAAGTTCGAAGGAGCGAGATTGTTGAGATGACCACCGGACTGATTCCCAATCACTCCATTCATGATCGATGTCGCGCCTAGCGCCTGATTTTCAGCGGCGACATCGCCCCCTAATACATCTTGAGCTGAGTTGCTTACAACGTTCGTGGAGTCATTTAGGATTTCATCGGAATCGACTGGAACACTATTTAGGTCCGCCGAGTTAGCCGCTCCTGTTGAATCTGCACTGTTACCAACCGCAAAATTTCCGTTTGCTCCGCCACCGATAGGATCAGCTACTTGCGACGACGAATTACCAGCTTGGACTTGATTGCTCGCCACATTTGCATTTTGTGGTGCACCATTTTGCCCAGACACAGCCTCCTGCCCTTGAGCGTTCTCTTGCGGATCGCTCGCGCAGCCAGCGATCACCACTGAGAGCAGCGACAAAATTAATATTGCGCTCATGGTTGGCAGTGAAAATTTATTTTTCATAGAGCACCCCCTGGCAAAGAACTTGATGGATTCGTCACCGGCTGCTCAACACCATCCGGCGCCACACTTGAAGCATTAGACTCACTCTGATTGTTCATAATTTTTGCAGACTGCTCGACACTTGCGTCATTCTGCCTTTCAACTGTGGACAGTGTTCCAGGGGATTTAGACGCAACCGACGGCGGAGGCGTCGTAATAATTTTAGCCGAATCCTCAGCAGACTCAATTTCGGGCGCAGATGCCCCTGGTCGTAATATAAGCCTGCCGCCAATAGACACATTGGAACGCTGTGGATTATCACTACCCATGTAAAGAGGCATATCTCTATACTCACGAGTTCCGTCAGTTCGAACGGAAAACTCGCGCACAACCACGGATTCTGGCGTAATCGACATTATGCGCCCGCCGCTATTGCCTGCTGGATCACCCAATTTAGTCTCAATACCCTGATTAGTTGGTGTCTCAATCAGCGCTTTCCAAACATGATCATCGCCCTCCCACACTCCGATAACGCCGAGCTGACTGACAGGAAATGACTGTAGCGGGTTAATAATGGGAATCTCAACATCGTTTGGACTTAATTCTCTCTGCGCAGCCGCTCGTCTGGCAGTCTTAATTTCTGGAAGAAATGGATTCTTCTTTCGAGAGCTTGAATATTGATACTCGGATGAGGGTTCGATAATATCCTCGACGCGGATTCCATTTGTCACAGACGCAGCTGGGTCGTATTGATCAAATTTTTTTGCTGCGCTATCCCACCCTTCATCAGAAGCAGTGACTTCTGCAGAGATTTTTTTTTCGGATTTTACCGACGAGGTCAACCGAGATGATGATGCTGCCAACTTTCCCAAAGATCGATTTTTAGGCGGATGCCCTCCAACCGATGCGCCTGATGCTTCATGAAATTGACGCCGCAACGGTAGAAGTTTAGACTTTGACGATTCAATTTGCACCGAGCGCGACTCGGTCTCACCTAATTTATGCTCTGGCAAAACACCGGCCGGTTTCTCGATGACCGCTCCGCCTGCGGCCTCCGCACACCAGGCCGAAAGTCCGAAGACCAAAATGATAGTCGACGCCTGTCTCATTCTGGCCCTCCATTTTTTGACTCAGTAGGTTTCAATTGCTGTACCGATTTTTCCAAATCAGACGTCGCTTGCCCCCCCGGCTGCGGCACATCTGACCCTAATTGAGACGCGGCTGCCGCGATTGCCGACTCTGGAGCAAGCTTGTAAATCGACAAATTAGCTGCAAGCGCTAGCCTCAGACCCTCACGACTTCGCTTTGCATCCTCCTGTGCTAATGCGGATTCATCCAGAACCGAACCACCAGCCGGAACAATTGAGTTAATCAACGACTCCTCGCTTGAATAGACGCCAGCACGACGGGTTATCGACCAAGATTTCAAATACATCTTCGACTTTGAACCCGCCACTGAATCCAACCATATTGCCAATTGAGAATAATCTTTAGCTTCAACATTTATCTTCAAGGGCATCTCTAGATATTTAAATTCGTCGCCTCGAACCGACTCCGGCTGAGGCTCAAAAAGCGATATCGTAACAGACGAGTCCTTTGCCGCCTTGCCGACAGAGCGCAAGACCTCATCGATGACGACATTGTCCGGAAGTCGAGTCTGCGCCTTTTTTAGCTGTTCATGCGTGTAAGCCAACTCACTTTCCGTCTTGGCAAGATTCTTGAGTTGATTGTCCGCTTGCAGTAACTTTGCCGCTGCTGCCTTCTCTTGTTGTTCTGCAACAACGTAATCATCTTCGACGACAGCCGAATCCTCGAAATAAAGCAACACCGCCGGGAGTAACCCCAAAAGCGCGCACAAAACCAAGCGCTTGAGCAGATGCAGTTCTTTATAGCGAAGTTTCAAATCATCTAACACGTCAACTCCTCGCTCTTAAGCGATTGCGAAATTCCAATTAGAACTGTGTCGCTCGGTGTGATCTCGGCCTAGGACCCAAAGTTACGGAAGCTGCCGCCGAAGGCGCTACCGTTTTCTCCACATGCCGCGCCGACACCTCAAATTGCAACTTCTTCTTGATATCTTTAAAAATCTCATCTGAGCCTTCGGAAAGATGCACAGACTTTAGCGCCATACCGTCAAATCCAAGCCGAGTCCTCAAATCATCATTGCGGGTATCTGGGTTCATCGTTTCACGCAAACCCAACATATATTCACCAATCAAGATGCTATCGTGTGCTGCGCCCTTTATAGTGACCAGTCCGTCTGAACCATAGTCCAGCGATTCATACCAAATTCCATCTATCCAAAGCGTCTGGAGCTGATCCATCGCCACAAGCGGCTTTACTTTATCAATTTTGGAAGTCGTAATTTTTTGAAGAGCGCCTACTTTCTTGTTTAGCAACTCCATTTCGGATTTAAGTCCATTGAATTTCTCGATGCCAGGCTGTTTTGTGGCAAGTTCTTTGTCCCAGTGAATTTTCTTGTCTCTTAGACGCTCAACATCCTCACGCATGCTATCTAAATACTTCTCAACTCCGAGGTATGATAATGCTGCCACTAAAATTAGGGCGATGGCATCGATATACCACCAATTCTTATCTTCAAGTTCGCCTACTGGGCATAATTGAGTTTTAATCATGCTGCCGCCTTATCTCCTTTGGACCTAATACCAAGACCAATAGAGACTCCAAACATCGGACACAAGCTCAACAAATGCTCAAGCTTGAACTTGCGCTCATTAATTTCGATATTCTGAAAGGGGTTTGCAAGTAAGACAGGAACACCCAGTGTCGATGCCACTGCAGTATCAAGACCAACGGTTCGACTTGCTCCTCCAGTTAAAAACACATGTTTAACAACACCCTGTCCTTCGGCATCGGGACTGGCCACAAAAAAGTTAAAAATCTGTTTAATATCCGACACCAGAGCATTGTTTGTCTCATTTAAAACCCTTTGAAAATCCCCCGGTAATCCACCTGGGTTTGAAGCTGCGCTGATTTTTAAAGCTTCAGCGCTTTCCATCGGCATACTCATCGTCTGCGAAATAGCGGCCGTGTAAGCATCACCACCGAAAGGAACTTCGTGGCTGTAGAGAAACCTACCTCGGTCAACAAAACCGACCTGCGTATTGCTCGCTCCAACAGAAATTAATGCGATCAGCCCATCGACCACGCCGTAATTGATTTCAAACATGTTAGCGAGACTTAGAGCACTAGCCTCAATAACACCAAGCTCAAGGCCGGAAGCTTTTACGACCGAAACATATTGCTCCACAAGCTCCCGACGTGCTCCGGCGATCAGAACTTCCACCCCGTCGCCTCCGTTGGGAACCATACCCATTTCAGCGTAGTCGTAATATATTTCTGCAAGATCTAGTTGAAATGCTTGCGCGGCATGAAAGTCTACTTGCTCGTTAACAGTGGCGTCCTTACCAGAGTTAATAACAACTTTCTTGATCATGACACCACCACCGGAAACTGCTACTGCCGCGCGGCGACCCTTAACGCCTAATTTTTTTACAAGTTTTTTGAGTGTTTGGGTGACAACGGCCGCATCAACGAAGCTCCCGTGTTCAATAGCACCACGTGGCAATGCTTCGATACCAAAGTTCTTCAAATTGAGGCGCTGACTATTGCCCGAAAGCTCAAGCATTTTAATTGCTGAGCTACCGATGTCGACCGCAACTAGAGAGTTGTTGAAAAACATAACTATCCTTAGGTCAGAGAGACAAATTGTCTTTCTATTATTTTTTCACCTAAGGGACTCGCCGTCAACCCGCTGAGCCTCAAGGCTTTGAGCCAACTATTTGACGGTCTGCGTCATGTTTTTGACGATTGATTCAACTATTTCTTCTGAAAAAAAGCCTCAAGCTCTTCTTCTAGTTTCGATTTGGCTTTAGGCTCAGACGATGCGCCGAAAAGTTTATCCAGCGGATTTGCGACCGGATCTTGGGAGTTTGATGTCGTATCTGTTCGTGCTGCAAACCACTCGCAGAAATTTGACTTTTCCTTATCTTTGACCAAATCCGCTTGTGATTCAGTGCATTCGCCGTTCGAGTTCCGATCATAATAACGACAATTGCGGCAAACTTTGGCATCACGACGGCAACCGGTACAAAGTTCACCTCGACCTAAAGGTGGCGAAAAACTCCAGGTATGACCGCATGACCAGCAGGAAACTTGATGACTCGACATGATTTGCACCTGCGACCTGAATAAGCAGAACAAAAGCTGCGTTACAACTCCAAGGACGATACACCATGCAAGTCACTGATTCAATTAGAGACTTTTAGCTCGATGCATTCGAGTTGATGCTTGAGGGTTTCGCATTAATCATGATAAAATATAAAGATAACAGCACCATGCACAAACCTACGCGCCGCAGAGGTCCCATGCTATTTAACAATATTCTTGAAGCCATCGGACGGACACCTCTTGTCCGCCTTCACCGCGTTCTTGACGGACTTGAATGCGAAGTCTACGCGAAATGCGAGTTCCTGAATCCCGGTGGATCGATCAAAGACAGAATCGGCTACCGCATGGTTTTGGACGCGGAAAAAAGCGGAAGAATAAAACGAGGAGACACCTTGATTGAGCCAACCAGCGGAAATACTGGTATTGGAATCGCTCTAGCGGGTGCTGTGCTTGGATACCGTGTTATAATTACGCTCCCAGAGAAAATGAGCCGTGAAAAGCAAGTAACACTTGCCGCCCTCGGCGCGGAAATCATTAGGACGCCCACTGAGGCGGCTTGGGATTCACCAGAAAGCCACATTGGCGTCGCAAAGAAGCTTCAAAGAGAACTGCCACGTGCCCACATTCTCGATCAGTATGCGAATCCGAGCAATCCACAGGTGCACTATGATACTACTGCCGCGGAAATCCTTGAGGACCTTAGCGGCAAGGTGGATATGATCGTGATGGGTGCGGGAACTGGCGGAACCATCACTGGCGTTGCAAAGAGAATCAAGGAGTCTTGCCCCAAAGCAATCATCGTCGGAGCCGACCCCGAAGGCTCCATTCTCGCTGGGGGTGACAAAATTCACAGCTATAAAGTTGAGGGCATTGGTTACGACTTCATTCCAGACGTTTTGGACCGTAGTCTTGTAGACGAGTGGGTCAAAACCAATGACAAAACTTCTTTTCAATTGGCAAGACGGATTATTCGAGAAGAAGGGCTATTGTGCGGGGGATCCTGCGGATCTGCAATGATGGCAACCCTCCATGCCGCAAAAAAACTAAAAAAAGGTCAACGGTGCGTTGTCATTCTACCCGACGGTATTCGTAACTATATGACGAAGTTCGTTGACCCAGAATGGATGAAAAAAGAAGGCTACTGACAAAGTAAGGATGGACTGACTTCATGGATGAGGCGGTTTTAGAAAAATTTAAGGACCCCGAATGGGGTGCTGGTAAACTTGGTGAAATTTCAATCTTTCGACGTTTTAACGCTCTAGAGTTAAAAAAACTCTACGCTTGCGGAAAATTCGCAACACTGCGACCGAAAAGTCACGCCGTTATTGAGGGAGAACCCACGCGTGGTTTGTACGTCATTCTTGAAGGTACAGTTAGCGTTTACAAAACGGATCCAGGGACCAATTCACTAGCGCGCCTCGCAGTACTTGAAAGTGGCGCATACTTCGGAGAATTGAGCCTTTTCGACACTGCACCGCGGTCTGCAACTGTGAGCGCAGAAACTACAGTGCAATGTTTCGTCCTCGATGCCGCTGAATTCAATAAATTTTTGGAATCAATGGGCGAAAATCTACAGCTAAGATTCTTTCGCACCGCAGCGGAAGAGGTGGTCACTCGACTACGAAATTTAAACAGCGACTACATCTCAAGCCAGAATATTTTGTGGCGTTATGCATTTCGGCACGAAAAATAAACGGCTGGCACGAAAAATAAACGGCATAAAAAAAATAAGCGAGGTTAATAATCATGAGCACAAATCCACTCCTCTACAACTCGGGCCTACCGCCTTTTGATAAAATCAAAGCAGAACACATAGCCCCCGCCGTCAAGGACGCTCTGGCCCAAGTAAACAAAAAATTCGATGAACTTGAGGCGAGTCTTTTGGACAACTTCACTCCGACGTGGGACAACTTACTTCAGCCGCTTGATGACATTGATCTCGACGTGTTTCGCGTTTGGTCGCCTGTTGGCCACCTCATGGGCGTCATGAACTCCGATGAAATCCGCAAAGCATATGAAACAATGCAACCAGACGTTGTTAAATTTGGACTGCGCACATCACAGAGTGGGAAAATATTTAAGAACTTAGAAAAGATTCAAAATAGCGCTTTATTTAAGCAGCTGCCTCGACCAAGACAGCGTATTATCGAGCGAAACATCTTGTCTATGCGACTTTCTGGCGTTGGGTTACAAGGCGCTGAAAAAAATCGATACAATGAGATCGCTCAAGAGCTCGCCGCGTTGAAGACAAAATTTTCGAATAACGCCCTTGACTCGACAAAATCCTGGTCCATGACTCTCACCGACAAAAAAGACCTCGACGGCCTACCTGAACACTCACTAGCGCTTGCTAGCCAGGAATATAACCGCGCAAACAACTCAAAAGAATCCAATCCCGACAAAGGACCTTGGCGCTTTACACAAGACGCGCCAAGCTACCTTCCTTTCATGGAGAATTCGAAACGTCGAGATCTTCGCGAGAAAATGTATCGCGCACGGATCGCTATTGCAGCGCAAGGCGAATGGGATAATTCCCCCATTATTGACAAAATTCTACAGTTACGCCAGGAGCAATCAAAGCTTCTTGGGTTTAATACATACGCAGAACAAAGTGTCGCCGTGAAAATGGCAGGCAAGGTTTCGGCTATCGACAAGCTACTTGAAGAATTGCTGACCGCTTCTTGGGAACCTGGCAAAAAAGAACATGCTGAACTTGAAAACTTTGCGAAAGCAAATGGCTTCAATGAAAAGTTACTTGAGTGGGACATTCCTTACTATGCTGAACGCCTAAAAGAAGAACGATATCAATACAGCGAAGATGAACTGCGTCCTTATTTCCCTATTAACAAAGTTTTAGACGGGATGTTTGCACTTGTTGCGAAAATATTTGCCGTGAAAGTCGAACCGGCAGACGGCAGCGCTCCTATTTGGCACCCAGATGTCCGGTTTTTCAAAGTCATCGATGAATCTAGCCAAAAACAAATTGCAGCGTTTTATCTTGATCCGTTTGCGCGCCCTGGTCTTAAACGTGCTGGGGCATGGATGGACGATTGCATGAACCGCCGCAAAATGGGTGCTAACATTGACTTGCCCATTGCGCATCTCATTTGCAACGGCACACCTCCTGTCGGAAACAAACCCGGCCTCATGGGATTTGATGAGGTCCACACGCTATTCCACGAGTTTGGGCACGGCTTACAACACATGTTAACTGTCATCGATGACGCAGCTGCGTCGGGCATCAACGGCGTAGAGTGGGATGCGGTTGAACTCGCAAGTCAATTTATGGAGAACTGGCTGTACCACGAGCCTGTTCTACGCTCGATTAGTGGCCACTATGAGACCAACGCTCCACTTCCCGATCACTTTGTTAAGAAGATACTTGCAGCGCGAAACTACCGCGCAGCTAGCATCATGTTGAGACAGTTGCACCTTGGAATGACGGACTTAGAGCTCCATCACCGATATGTCATTGGCGGCAAAGAAACCTCCCATGACGTATTCAACAGGATTGCAAAAAAAACGAGCGTTCTCCCTCCCCGATCGGAAAATCGCTTCCTCTGCGCATTTAGCCATATTTTTGCCGGCGGATATTCAGCTGGCTATTATAGCTATAAATGGGCCGAGGTACTTAGCGCAGATGCTTTTGCGGCATTTGAGGAGACCGGATTGGACAACGACAAGTCCCTTCGTGAAACCGGCCGCCGATATCGAGATACGATTCTAGCTCTCGGCGGTGGAGAACATCCAATGAACGTTTTCATCAAGTTCCGCGGTCGCGAACCCTCAACTAAGGCACTACTGCGTCACAGTGGTTTAACGCCTTAATCAAGGACCCATTTATTATGGACAATCGTCAGTTCAACATCCCGCTGAGACGTCAGATTCGCAATGTAGGTCGCTTTGCACAAATAGTTAATGTATTTGCCAGACATGGTTATTGGACCGCTATTGAGCGTATGGAAATGAGAAAGGTCTTAAGCGATGACGAACTGCAAATACCGAACTCCGAATTAAAGAGCCTTGAAAACAGTGATGTCACATCCGTTTCGAAACTTGAGGGCATCCCCAAACGACTTCGCAGAGCACTTGAGGAACTTGGGCCAGCATTTGTCAAACTAGGGCAAGTATTAGCCGTTCGAGAGGACTTGCTCCCAAAAGAATTCACCGACGAATTGCGAAAACTGCACAGCAATGTTGAATCGCTAGAATTTACCGTCATCAATCAGAGACTTCGAGAAGAGTTGGGCGAATCCAAACTTTCGCAATTCTCAAGCATTAATCCCGCACCACTTGCCGCAGGTAGCATCGCTCAAGTTCATGCAGCCCAGCTAGCCGATGGCACGCCAGTCGTTATCAAAATCCAGCGCCCTGGTATCAAGTCTCAAATTGAAACCGATCTTGCCTTGATGGCGACCCTTGCTCAACTGATGGAACGCTACATCCCAGAAGTCCGGTTTATAAAACCGACAACCATCGTCCAAGCACTTTCTGACGCACTTCTCTCTGAACTTGATTTTGTTCGAGAGGGTGGAAGCATGTCTAAAATGACGGCGAATTTTACTGACGTCGATCACATACATTTCCCAAAAGTTCACTGGCACCTATCTACAAATCGCATTTTAACCTTGTCAAGGATGGACGGGATCCCCGCCGATAACCGTGAGCGCCTGCTCGCTGCGGGAATTGACGTCAAGAAACTTCTCGGACGCGGTTTAAGCATGTTTATGAAAATGGTTTTCGTGGATGGTTTTTTTCACGGTGACTTGCATCCTGGAAATTTACTAGCGAAACCTAATGATGAAATAGGATTACTTGATTTCGGGCTGGTGATCAGGCTGAGTGCACGCACACGCGAAAATCTTGCAGGATTATTGCTATGCTTATCTCGAGAAGACTATGAAGGCATGGTCAGCTATTATCTAGAACTGGCGGACCCCTCACCTACGCTTGATATCAAGCAGTTTCAGCACGATGTTGCAAATGCTGTTGCACCGTTTATGGGATTATCGCTAAAACAAACCCAAAGCGGCGCACTACTCTGGGAGCTCGCCAGAATCGCGGCAAAACATAACACGCCATTCCCGCAAGATTTAATTATTTTTGTGAAGACGATGGCGACCCTCGAGGGTGTCGGCACCCGACTGGATCCAGACTTTAACATCATGACCCAAATCGAGGACTTTGCAGGTGACTTGATTGCCGATATGTATTCTCCAAAAAGAATCCAAGAACATGCCATGTCCATTGGACGCGATGTCGCTAATTTGATGCGCCATGCGCCAATCCAGACAAGGAGGCTATTAAACGCAGCCCTTGAGGGGCAGCTTAAGCTCACAATTAATAGCCCAGAAGTCACAAAACTTACGCGGTCAATTGATCGAATAGGAAGTCGCGTCGCAGTAGCCATGATTATAGCTGCGCTATTAATTGGATCGTCAATCCTAACCTACGCCGCAAATCCAACTCAGATCAGCGTAGGCCTCATTGGCGCCGGAGGATTTATTCTTGCGGGTGTGCTCGGAGTTTATATAATTTTCTCGATGGTTCGATCAGGAAGATTTTA
>Ga0214921_10006824_pt1 | contig 15444 bp, 12 predicted proteins | sample LL1505_MetaG_FD_177992 | JGI IMG/M metagenome (GOLD analysis project Ga0214921, IMG submission 177992) | Freshwater microbial communities from Lake Lanier, Atlanta, Georgia, United States - LL-1505 | ecosystem: Environmental > Aquatic > Freshwater > Lake | place: USA: Georgia | collected...
TCGCTAATTGGCCGCCAAAACTGCTGGCTGCACCTGCCACAGACCCGCCAGTCAATGCTGCATTTAATATGCTGCTTGAGCCTGCTGTCAATTGAGTGACTAATATATTAGGACCAGAAAATCTACTGGCCGCAACTGGCAATTGACCCAACTGTTGATTCACGTATGTGTCTAGTCTAGAATATGCATTAGTAACTTGATTGCGTAATTGATCTTGTATTGGTAATCTAACTAGATCCAACGATTGCTCAAATTTTCCGCCTCTAAATGTACTTTCAACTGTGATTATTTTATAAATGCCGCTAAATTCGCTATAGCGATATTTGTTTAAACCAGGTATTGCCTGTCCATAGAACTCAGAATAATCTGCAGGACTTTCAAAATTAACATACACATACAATTCGCCACCGTCAGTAATTAAACTACCGTTGGGTGTGACCGTTGACTTCATGTCTACAACATCTTGACTGTAAAAAATATCATCTTGTTTTATAAATGTCGGATCTCCAAAGATTCGCATTTTAATGTTTATCATGTCGCCTTTGGCGTCTAAGGTGATGTCTTTTTGTACGTCGCCAGCAGTCACAGCCAAACTTTGTTGTGCTCCTGTCCTAGTTGTTTTACCTGCATCACCTGATACATATCCCCGGGCCACTGGTTGAATTCTGTCTGTAACAGTAACTTGAGCATTTTGTCCAGGCGGTGGTAGATCAGTAGGTGCCTCACCAAAATCGTAAATTTCGCCTCGTAGATTCTTTTGACCTGCGGTGTCACCTGTTTCGTTTAAACGACCTTTATTTCTATAGGATACGATTTGTGTATAATACAACATATCAAAATCCAGTTGCAAGTCAATTATGTCTTTATTTTTGCCCGTGAATATGTAATTATATTCTTTAACATATCCTGGTGTTCTACCTTGTGGGGCATAAGGATGTTTACTGTTAACAGTCCACGGTTTTACATAATATGTAATTTCATATGCGTACTGTTGTCGTGCTGGATCATAGCTATTGGGTTTGATTTTAATTTTTGGAATGATCCTAAACCAACGTAAAGGATTGCCTAACTTAGTTTGCAATTGGCCAAAGTTTTCTTTAGCAGTGTAACCGGTAGGATCTGCTAGTTGATCTTTAATGTAATCACTATTGCGAACAGCGTAGTCGATCAATTGATCCATCTTTGTGCCTGCAGGTATATTGAATACACCACTGTTAAAGTTAATTTGTCCCACTGCCTGACCTGCTTGCGCTTTTATATTATTCTTTTGGTCGGTGGGAGAAGTGCCGCCTGAAGCCGCAGATGCCAAGTTGTTGGGACTGCTAGTAGGAAATATTTTAGCGTTGCCTATTGACGGATGAAATTCTACTCTATATTCATTTTGAAAGAATATTTCTTTTCTGTCAACTAAATCTTTATAGTATGCATTTAGGCCTTCTGCAAAACCTAACACTTGATACTGTCCCGATGTTGCTGTGGGTTGCGGATTACCTGTTCCCATCAATTCCTGGACAGTCGAAGCTTTTACAGTAAACGCTGCTGGGCTGGCCACATTCATTGTATTGAATGCTTGATGATTAAACGGCACTGCATCAATTGAATATTCTGTTCCTCTTGTTGAGACTCGAGATTTTAAACTTATCAAGGATATGGGAATATATTTTGTCAAATTGGGTATAGGAGCACCGTTAGCTGCGGTGCCGTCTCTATATCCAAAAAAATCAATTTGCAGCAAATAAGGTTGTCTGATGTAATTTTTTCCGCCTATACCAGCAACAGCATCCAACAATCGATTGATTAACGTAAACCCCATTGGCTCAATGACAGTAAAGTGGCATTCGATTAAATTAGTACTTCTATTTCTTTTTGTAGTGTTGATTATGGTGGTCATTCTAAAATCATCGAAATAAAAATCTTCTGCAAAATTTGGATCTCGATTAATGTACCTGCCTGCGCTAGCCACTATAGTTCTTTGAGGCACAGGACCTTGTGGGTTGGCAATAAAATTGTTAAATTGTGTTTCAGTTAACAAATGTAAACTTATGCAATAAGTGTAACTTTCATAGTCAAGCAAAGGATTAGGAATAATACTCTGTGCATATCTAGTTGTATTTGTATTTGTAATCACCGACGGAGGAATATTTAACCCATTTAAACCGCTAGTGTCGACACTCTGATTATATCGTTCTTCAGCATCGAGTCTTGCTTGTTCAAACGGATCTTCAATCTCGGGCGGATCTTCTTCTATTATCTTGTCCGGCGCAGGTTCTTCTACTCTTTCGGGAGCAGTGATCACTGGGTCAACAGGAGTCTGCGTTTGACCGCCTGTAAAGAAAATGCTGTTAGGGTCGCTGGCTTCGGTTGGAGTTTGAAATCTACTGGTCTGATAAGTAGTGGGTGCAACAGGTCTGCCAGTGACTCCGTCAAATCGGTATAGTCCACTGGCGGCGGCGGCGGGGTTGATTTGTGCTAATGCTTGCTCTGGTGTTATACCCTTTTCTCGAGATAATGAGTATGCGTTTAATGCTACACTTAAATCATAGTCACCACTGTAATATGTGAATCCACCACTGGTAGTAATTACATCAGCCATGTTATCTTCCTAACACAGATTGAATTGTGTCTTTTTTGGGCAAAAATATCCTGCGGCCGATACGCATATCAAATACTGGATCTTCAATTGTGTTGGGGTTTCTGAGTGCAAACACCCACCACAAATCATGATCTCCATATAAGTCAAATGCCAGCAGATCTGGCCTAAATTGATATGTTTTATTGATCACAAAACTAACGTCGTCAGCCAATTTGGGCATCTTGGGCAAGTTGGCAACGTCCAGATAATTGCCAGTTACACCTGTACTGTAGTAGGGACTTGTTTTAGAATATTGTACAGTAGCCATTAGATGAATCCATTGTTAAGAGCAAGACCCGACACAAAGTTTCTCATTGAGAACTTGCTGGAAATATTATTTCCACTGTATATCGGTTGCAGCGTCAGTGAGATTGTGCTGGATGTTGGAAGCCTAGTAGGAATACCACTAGCAACTGATCCAAACAACTGATTGCCCGATATTCCGTCTGTATTGCCTATGGGCACTTCAACATAGTCAACGTCGTTGGGCATAGTGTGACTAAATCGGGTGACTACACATGGAACATGAGGCAGGTAAGTTACGCCGTAGCCGTCTAAGAACACCAGCGGTGGTGGAGTTCCGGCCAATTGATCATTTTGTCCGTAATACATCTTGGTAACAGCTCTGAAGAAATGTATGACAGCCATCAAATATTGACCTTCTTTATAATTTTGCACAGTAAATTCACCCTGGATACTTATTTCCCTAACTTCACTGTTTTGGTAAAAATAGTTAAGATAATTAATATGGGCAAGTCTTCCGGGCTCATAGTTTGCTGAATGTTCGATTGTTATTTGTGGAGTATAAGGAAAAATTACACCTTTAGTTGCAGCCAGGGGAGATAAAATAAAATTGCTAGGATCATTGTACCATGCACCTTCCAACATGTTGGGCGATAAGCTGATCCGCACTCGCCAATCCTTCTCTGGCTGAGTCACATCTCCGTTGGCACTGTTGAAGGCAAAGTTAAATACTTGGCCAGACAATTCTGACAAGCTGGGAAGGGCGCCCGCAGTTAAACCTGCGCTAGACATTCTTGCTTGGCTGGCCGATCCAGGAGCAGATGTACTGGGTGGATTAGCATATGTGGCAGTGGTTGTTACTCCGCTGGGGTCTGTAGATGCTGATCCGAATCCAAACTGGGGTTGTTGTATATTAGACATAATGATACCGTGTTAAGTATTTATTTTTGAAATAAACTGGTATTTTTATGTCGGTTGACTTTTCAATAGAATTTAGCTATTATAGTTAAAGATTTAGGGGATTAGAAATTAAACACAATTATTTAAACAACAAGGACATTCTTAAAGAAATCCATAAAAGTAAGACCACTTATTGTAGTTTTGTTGATGCGGCCGACGCAGATTATGATATGATTTTGCCAGATGTCAAAAAGATTAACAAGAAAAATATCCTGGAAGCAAGAAAACTTCGAGCGGAAAGACTAAGCAAATTGGCTCACGAAGCTGCGGTCCTTGCCACAGGAGAAAAACAACGTGCAGATCAGTTTGAGATAAAGTATACCAAAATACCTCATGCTGATGTGGTATTTCGGGTCATGACATGGGAACATGTCCCGTTAGACAATGTCAAAACTGCCAAGGCACGCAATGCGGCCAAAGAAGCATTTGAAGATGAAGAGGACGAAATCCATACAGAGTACGACGAAGAAGATCCAAAGCATAACAAATATGTCAAAGTCAACTTTCCCCCGTTTTATCATTACAAAGTGAACGACGAAGGAGAGCCGTACTTGGTGGGCAAGAGTCATTGGAAAGGGCCGTTAGACACTGGAGAATTCTTCAAAGATCATGGTGCAATGACCAAAAAACTGGCTCATATGTTTATGAAGCTGTGCGAGCGTTATGCTACAAGATCAAACTGGAGAGGATATACATACAATGACGAAATGCGAAGCCAAGCCCTGTTGCAACTTAGCCAAATCGGACTGCAATTCGATGAATCAAAATCGCAGAACCCTTTTGCGTATTATACTGCCGCTATCACTAATAGCTTTACTCGTGTCCTAAACATCGAAAAGCGTAATCAAAACCTGCGTGATGACATCTTGGAAATGAATAATTTAAATCCATCATACACTCGGCAAGGCATGTCTGGTGGTGGCGGTTCATATGAAGAATGATTAAATTAAATTTGCTCATAGTGTTAAGTTTATGTTAAACTATATATATGAGTAACCTATTTAAAAAAGCCGCCGTTTTCACTGATATTCATTTTGGACTTAAATCGAACAGTCATGCACACAATGAAGACTGTTTGAATTTTGTAAAATGGGCCACTGCCAAGGCCAAAGAGGAAGGCTGTGAAACCTGTTTGTTCCTGGGTGACTGGCACAACAACCGTGCCAGCCTCAACATTGTTACCTTAAACTACAGCCTGCGGGCACTGGAGCATATGAATGATAATTTTGAAACTGTGTATTTCATTCCTGGTAATCATGATTTGTATTATCGAGATAAGCGCGACATACAAAGTGTGGAATGGGCAAAACATCTCCCCCGTGTACAGATATGTAACGATTGGTTTAGCAGTGGTGATGTTGTCATTGCTCCTTGGCTTGTAGCCGATGACCACAAACGCATACCCAAGCTAAAAGGCCGGTACATGTTTGGGCATTTTGAATTGCCTCATTTTTACATGAATGCCATGGTACAAATGCCAGATCACGGAGAAGTAAAACGTGAACAATTTAGTCACTTCGATCATGTGTTTAGTGGGCACTTCCACAAACGTCAAACTTACAAAAATATTACCTATATCGGTAACTGTTTCCCCCACAATTATGCAGACTCGGGGGACGATGACAGAGGATTATGTGTTATCGAATGGGGCAAAGATCCGGTATATTTTGCCTGGCCCGATCAACCAACCTATAGGGTATTGGGCTTGGGCACAATACTTAATCAAGCAGATACTGTGCTCAAACCTGGAATGCATGTTAGAGTAAATATTGATATCGACATCAGTTATGAAGAAGCCACCTTTATTAAAGAAACTTTCTTGGTAAGTCACAAACTCCGAGAAATCACATTGATTCCACAAAAAAATACGGAACTAAACGAATATCAAATTCAAGGCAATATAGAATTTGAAAGTGTAGATCAGATTGTGACCAATCAACTCACTGCAATCACTAGCGAAACTTATAATAATACACTGTTGTTGGACATTTATCGAAATCTATGAGTTCACATTTTTGCGTTAACCCATGGATATCTGCTCATGTTAAACTGGACCAAGGATACAATCCCTGCTGTCTATTTAATAAAACATATCGTGCAGATTCTTTAACGGCCTACGCACAGAGTCCGGAGTTAACATCCTTAAAGAACAGAATATTATCTGGTGAACAGGTAGAAGAATGTGGCTATTGCTGGATGCAGGAACAACAGGGTTACGATAGCAAGCGCATCAGGGATAACAAAACATATCAAAAAATATTCCTGCACAGGTTTAAAGATCGAGAATTAGAATTACAGTCCAATTTTAACGAGTACTATATACGACTGGGAAATCATTGTAATTTAAGATGTACTACCTGCACTGAAGAATTTAGTACCGGATGGGTCAGTGAAAATAAAAAATTTGGTCTGGTGCCAGGACCCACTGTGCTAATAGATGATCATGATCCTTTGTGGCAACATCTTAAAGACAACGCCAGAGACATTGCGGTATTGCAGTTTATTGGTGGCGAACCATTCATGATGAGCACTGAGCCGCAACGAGATTTACTGAAATTCCTTGCGGAGTCTGGACATGCTCGTCATATTAGGATTAAATACAACACAAATTTAACAAGGTTGCCCACCGAGCAGTTGCCTTATTGGCCAGCATTTAAGGCCATCGAAATCAATGGCAGCATAGACGGGGTCGGTGATAGATTTGAGTATCTGAGATTTCCGGCTAAATGGGATGATGCGGACCATCATATAGACTTTTATAAAAATCTCATTGAGACCACAACGCCTAATTTAGAATTAACTGTAATGCACACAGTTAGCCTGTACAATATAGGTTATGTGCAAGAAATGTTAGACTATGGTTCTGCAAAAGGAATACCTGTCTTTCTAAACTTGTTAGAATTTCCGAAATATTACAATGTTTTTGATGCCACTCCCAAAGTAAAACAATGGATCAAGAACATGATAAAATCAGTTGATAACAGTGTAATTAAAAACATTCACGACCAATTAGATCAATATCCCAGTGCCACAGACAATATCCAACTGTTGAAATTAATCAACACATTGGATCAACGCCGTGGGCTGAATGCAGCTAAAACATTTCCAGAATTAATTGAAGTAATAACCAGTGATAGACCTTACTAAACTCAGTCGTATTGATATAGAAACTATCAATAATTGTAATGCCAAGTGTCCTTTATGTCTCAGAGGAGAGGAAGGTATGAATACCAACGATCGATTAGATTGGGCTGTTATAACTAAGAATATCCCTGATGCTGTGTGGTCCACTGTTAAAGAAATCAATTTTAACGGCACCACCGGGGACAATATCATGCACCCTGATATTTTTAACATCTTATCGGATGTTAAGTCCAAGACCACTGGACAAATTGTTGTAAGCACCAACGGATCGTTACGCAGTAAAGAATGGTGGCATCAACTGGGTGTGTTATTTGCCGGCACTGATCATAAAGTGACCTTTGGTATCGACGGTTTAGAAGATACCCATAACATATATCGAGTAAACACCGATTACAATAAAATAATCGAGAATGCCAAGGCATTTATTGCCGGTGGTGGCAGGGCTGAGTGGCAGTTTATATTGTTTGAGCACAACAGTCATCAAGTGGATGCGTGTAAGGAACTTGCGTATAATCTAGGTTTTAGTAAATTCTTTATATTTTATCAGGATCGATTCGACGACTCTGGCATGACCAGCACTGTTCAATTATACAAAAAAGATCTAACACCGTACAGAGATGATTTGATTATTAAAGACACAAGTCAAAATTTCAATAAGAAATTAGCTTCCAACTATAAGACTATCGATTGCCACAGTCTCAAGGTCAATTGGTTTTCTATATATGCAGACGGCACCGTATGGCCTTGCTGTTGGTTAATGGGTTGGCACAAGGCCACGCATCAAAAACAATTTCCGGCAATCAATTATCACTTTAAGAAGATGTTAAAACTAGACTTCCACCAAATGAGCCTGTATAATAACAAGCTGGAAGATATCATGGCTGGAGAAATCTGGCAGAAGAATTTCAAGAGTAGCTTTGCTACCATGCCCAACCCTGTGTGTATTCAACAATGTTCAAAATAAAATCACTATCTGTTAAAAACTTCATGAGCGTAGGTAACGCCACGCAAGGTGTTGACTTTGATCGCAACGACTTGACTTTAGTGTTGGGCGAAAACTTGGACTTGGGAGGCGACGGAAGTCGTAACGGCACGGGCAAGACCACTATTATCAATGCATTAAGTTATGCACTGTACGGTACAGCATTGACCAATATCAAAAAAGATAATTTGATCAATAAAACCAATGGCAAGTCCATGTTGGTTACCATTGACTTTGAGTGCAACGATGTGCTGTACAGAATCGAACGCGGTCGTAAACCAAATGTGTTAAAATTCTACGTTAACGACCAGGAGCTAGAAAGCAAAGACGATAACAGTCAAGGCGACAGTAGAGAAACACAATCCGAAGTTGAACAATTACTGAACATGAGTCATGACATGTTCAAACACATTGTGGCGTTGAATACCTACACTGAGCCATTCCTTAGCTTAAAAGCCAATGAGCAACGTGCCATTATCGAACAGTTGTTGGGTATCACTCTGTTGAGCGAAAAGGCAGAAACTCTTAAAGAACAAAGCAAAGCGACTAAAGATGCTATCCAACAAGAAGAATTTAGAATTAAAGCTGTAACTGATGCCAACAAGCGTATTCAGGATCAAATTGACGCACTCATTCGTCGAGAACATTTATGGACTAACAAAAAAACAGAAGATATTTCAGCATTGCAATCTGCGTATGACCAACTTGCACAATTAGATATCGAAACGGAACTGGTCACACACAAACTTAAATCAGAGTATGCCCAGTGGTCTGCGTTGGTGAAAGAGCGCAACACATGGATTAAACAATGCGAACAAAACGAAGCACGGGAACTAACTCAAATCAGTAAACTCAAATCGGAAATTGAAAGTTTAGAAAATCATACATGTCATAGCTGCGGGCAGGCATTCCATGATAACAAACAAGAACAATTATTAGAAGAAAAAAAGAAAACTTTGCAACAAACTGCACTACAAGCATTGGCAACAAACACTCAATTGTTAGAACACACCGATGCGCTTGCCGCGTTGGGGCAAATGTCTACACCCAGTGACACGTTTTATTCTGAAGAATCCGATGCGTTTGAGCATCGCAGTTCAATGAGTAGTGTGCTTTCACAAATCACTGCTAAACAAAATGAAGAAAATCCCTACACTGATCAAATTGAAGAGATGAAGGAAAAGGCTCTAGAAGTCGTAACATATGACTTAGTGAACGAGCTGACCAAGTTTAAAGAGCATCAGGACTTCTTGCTTAAACTGTTAACCAACAAAGACAGTTTCATACGCAAGAAAATTATCGATCAAAATTTAAGTCACTTAAATGCACGGTTGAGTTACTACTTAGACAAAATTGGATTGCCGCATACTGTTAAATTCTTGAACGATTTGTCAGTTAGTATTGAAGAATACGGTAGAGAATTAGACTTTGACAACTTGAGCCGCGGCGAACGAAATCGTCTGATCTTGTCGTTGAGCTGGGCGTTTCGTGATGTATGGGAAAACTTGTATCAGCCAATTAATTTATTGTTCATTGACGAACTAGTTGATAGTGGCATGGATGGTAGCGGTGTTGAGAATTCACTTGCCATACTCAAAAAGATGAGCAGGGAAGGCAATCGTAGTGTTTGGCTTGTGTCGCACAAGGATGAACTGGCTGGCAGGGTCAGCAATATCTTAACTGTGGTCAAAGAAAACGGATTTACCAACTACAATACAGATATCGAAATAGTATGACGTTGAAGTTTATTCAGTGGATGCCATTTACAACATGCAAGCACCCATTCCTTGCCGCATTAAAAGATAAAAATTCTTTACCCCAATGCCAGCAACTGAATGCATTCATAGAAAAACACCATATAACTGATATTAACTTTCAACCCGACTGTACCCACCATGACATGATTGGTTTGGTAGTCAACGAACAGTACTGCTCACTGAGTGAGCTCGCAGCGTTCATTATTGCGGCCAGTGATAGGGCTCAACGATTTTTTTACTTGGCGGTGAATAAGTTTTTCGTATATTCAACAGAAGATTTAACAGTTACAACGTCAGACTACGATGCCAGACTAATAAAATATTGCCAGGATGTGGTCAATGATAGTTTTATTTTACTGGACTATACAGCCAGACCCGATGACAACGGACTTTTGGGTAATTTTATACACCCTGTTACAACCATGTTCTTTAAAAGAAATGACTAAGTTTCAAGCTAGATTTCTAAAAAGTCATTACCAATCCAGATGGGCCGTACTACGGCACAATCAAAAGAATGATGATAAAATTTTATTGTTCAATGATCAATTTGTTCTAAAAAATCTAATACCTGGCAAAACGTTGGCTTATAACTGTCTAGGCGATATGTATCATGGCATTATACCCGACTTGTCATTGACTGCCGGCCATGACAGGGTGTACAATAATCTTGTGTTAGTAAACAATACGGAATTCAAATATAAGACACTAGAACAGATTGCTGAATTTGTAGAACACTTGGCTGAAAGCACGTTGTTGCATGGCAGCAGAATAATTTTGAGCTTCGAACATAGATTTTTAATATACAATCGTGTTGAAGTATCAGTTAACAGCATGTTGGCCAAGTGGCCTGGACAATTCAAACAGAGACAGATGCTAAATTTATTAAGGAAAACTCAGCCAGGATATGGAGATTATTTCTTCTGTTTAGATTATAAATGAGTAAAATTATTGTACTGTATTGGGAGCCAGGTAGCTGCGGAGATTTTGTCCACAGCACCATGCTGGAGAGAGCCGAGGAATATCACGGAATGTTAAATCGATTCCAAATTGATTCCAACGGAAGGGCTGTACCCGGCACGGTACTGCCATTTTTTAGAGAAAATTTTAGTTGTACAGATAATTTGTGGTACGAAATAACATGGGATCAAGTTAACATAGATAAGTTATTCGCATACATGAACGAACACCATATCCAACAGTTTGTTATCCCAACACACAGACATACACAAGTTACAGCTATTAAGGAACTAATCACCGATGCAGTATCTGTTGGCATAACATATCCAACTAACATGTTCCCGTTGATTTTGAAAAACTGGTGTAAGAAAGTGGCTGCAAAAGACAAAGTCTTACAACAACTATACAATAAACCGTTACATCAAAATTTAATCAAAAATGAGTTGTTCGGGGAATATATTTTAACGGAGCAGTTGAAGTTTGGGTCAAACATTCCAACTTCGGTAGATCACGACTTTGATATAAACATTTCTCTGGAAGAGTTGTTCAATCAAGATTTAACCAGTGTAAAGTCACTGTTTGTCGACAACAATCACATAGACAGTATGTTTAATGGATGGTTTAAACAGCAAAGCATCCTACATAAATATCACTACTCAATGCCGTCAGAACTAAAAAAATCTCTAGGATTTAATTCGTTAGCTGTTGTCAAAGGTAGTTTAGACATAGAATTAGACACTTTTGATAACATCTTAATAAATCACCACGCAGGTTTAAATCAAAACACAAAGTTTAAAACATTAAATCAAGCAATAAATTTTTTCAAGGACCATGCAAACAGATAACTAAAATTACAATGACATGGTATTTCCAAGAAACCCTAGTAGAAACTTTACCCGAAGACTGCGTGGGTTTTGTGTACCTTATCACAAATAATGTATCAGGGCGCAAATACATAGGTAAAAAATTAGCAAAATTTTCTAAAACAACCACCAAAACAGTTAAACTCAAAAACGGCACCAAAAAGAAAAAGAAAATCCGCAGTAAAGTGGATTCAGATTGGCACACATATTATGGCTCAAGTCCCGAACTAACAAAAGATGTAGTGGCATTAGGCAAAGATAATTTTACAAGAGAAATACTATACTTTTGTAAAAGTAAAGCAGAATGCAGTTATATCGAAGCAAGGGAACAATTCACACACAAAGTTTTAGAATCAACAGATTATTATAACGGACATATACAAGTTCGTGTCCATGGCTCCCACATCAAAGACAAACTAAGCAGTTAAGGCTTGCGCAGGCCAACATCGTGTGCTCTAAACCTGGATCTCGGATCGCAGGGATGGAATTCTTTTCGCTGCAAAAAGTACTCAATCACTATCCTTGACAGGACGAAGATCGCTAATTGCCGCGGTTTGATTGTTTGAAGAAATGTTTTTAAGGCTGAAAAGAGTAGAGAAATTCTACAGGTCATACATCATGTTAGCGTGTGTGTGTATGATTGCCGTTGTTATAAAGACGCAACTCGAGGTACCGGACAACCGCCTCTGTAATGTTGTAACGCTAAGTGACTTGTCGAACTCGGATGAAGCTTCTTTGCCCTGTGCGGGCAAAGTGTGACCATTAAATCTGGATGAAACTTAATATCGCTTCGCTCTCAACAATTAGTAAAAACAATATATCACTGAGTGAGTTTCGAACGAAAGTGATAGATGTGCTGCGCACATCTTAATAGAATGGAAGTCCTGTATTCTTGGTAGTTTCCAAGTTTTCTTTAATTAAACTATTGATCATGTCACGATCTGCATGACTCATGGCAAATCCTTCTTCCAATGTGACACTGCCCCGCATGTACCAGATCAATCTAAGAATATTATTCCTTAAGGCTTTTGAGTTGTTATCGTAGGACTCCAGTAGTTCCGCGATATCTTCATTGTTTAAGCTCAAAAGCCTTGTGCGAAAAAATTTGATTGCTCAAATATCAACGGGGTCACATAAGATTTACCACAGTCCTCTTGCTCACATGCTACGTCTAAGTTTTTAAGCGGACTTTGTGACGCTATGTTTTCTAGTCTAAGTTTTACAGCATCCCAAATAGTTCTATTACAGTTTCTAAAAAACTCGTCAATTTGATCTCTATCTTCCACAGTGATACCGTCATCTGTTTTGATAGCAGCAACACTTTTGGTAACTTGCTCCACAGTCAAATCCAATAACTTTTTAAACATAACGTTGAATTTATTCACACGTTCTTCTTCTTCTAATGTTTCGTCATTGACCACATTTAAAATTCTTTGTTGTTCAAAATTATCAATACTGGATTGATTGAACTGTTTATAATTCTGCGGCCTGAGGAACAATTCCAGACCTTCGATTTTTAATGTATCTCCGTAGTCAGGGCAAGTTATCTTGGAACTTATGAGGCCTAAATCAGCAGCATGTTCGTTTTTTCTAGTACAATGCGGACACACAGTCACAAACTCCATCTGATTACCGTATGTGGCTTGTCTAATAGCAATCAACACAGCATCCAGATCCGTAATGGGCATGGCCCATGCATTTTTAATAGAAGGAACACAGCTTTGGATGACATCTACAGTGCTTTGTCCGTTTAATAAAGCATCAGGCGTTAGTAACGTTAATTCATCCTTTGCAGTCATGGCGTATACTGGTAACTCTTTGGTAACTGGCATATCCAGTGTTCCGGGAGGGTACCATTGTCCCATACTGGGCAATCTCAAGTGAATTTGGGGTTGTCGAAAATGTTTGGCTAAGGGATTTGTCATGTTTGAAAAGTCCATAAATATATTAATACTTATCTGGAAAAACTCCCACTTTTAAAATATGGCTGACGAAAATTTAAACAATGCTTTAAACAGCATTAATCAAGCAGGCGGCGCAGCCCAACAGCTGGCAGAAATGCTACAAGCTGCTAGTCGCAGCAGTGCCAGACAAACAACTGCTACTGATGTGGCCAGGGACAGCATGCGCGAATTTGATCGTGCTCAAAACAATGTGAGATCTGGCATGCTGGGCATGGTCAACACATTGCAAGGCCTGGCCGGCTCTTTGATCAGTGTGGGTGCCAGTGCATACACCGCGGACAAAGCCTTCACCGCCATGGTGCCTGCTTTGGATGCCATGGGCGCAGCACTCAAAGGCACGTTTGATGCCTTGGGCAAAATGGGCAGTGGTGCTAGTATTGCGGGTTTTAGTTTCGGTCAAGCCAGTGAAGGTGTTGCGGCCGCAGCCAAACTGTTTGTTGATGTACTACAAGGTGCTCTAAGATTTCAATTGGAAGCAGCACAATCAGTGGCTGATAAATTCATTGAACTAGCGTCAGCAGGTGCAATATTCGGTGGCGGCATTACTGAAATAAAACAAACGCTTCAAGGAGCAACTGTGACCTTGAGTGATGGAACTACAAAATTTGTTAAAGGCATTGGATTACCTTTACAGGAATTTACCAGAATAGTCACTCAAAATGCAGAGTCTATTGCCAACTTGGGATTAGGCATGAAAAACGGCGGTATATTTGTTGCTGGTCTGAGCAAAAAGATTTATTATGCCAACGAAGGGTTAGCTGCTCTTTACGGTTCTGTCACTGAATTAAGTAAAGGCACTGCGGATTATGTAAGTTTACAAAGCCAATTGGGTGTTGACACTAGTAGAAATTTTGATAGAAGCATGGAAGGTGCTACGGAATATCTATTACGTCAAAAAGAACTAGCCTCGATAACTGGAAAAAACGCAGAAACGTTAAAACGTGAAGAAGAAGGCCGTAGAAAACAGTTAGACTATAATTTAAAATTAGGCCGATTGGGTGAAGTGGCACAAGAAAATGTTAGGGAAGGTATGGCAATTGCCGGAAAAATGTTTGGCGATTCTGGAGCCAAATATGCAGAGGAATACTTTGCCACTGGCGGTAATGTGTACACAAAAGAAGCATTGGCATATCAAGCAATGAATCAAGAAGCCGCCAGCACAATCGAAGGGATGTTGTCAGGTATAGATCAGAGTAGGGTAGCATTCAGGGAAAATGCGGCCAAAACATTTCAAACAGCAGCGCCGGCATTGGAAGAATATGCTAAGAGTATGGAAGAATATTCCAGCATCAATAGAGCTGCCAACAATAGCACAATCAAAGGCATGACAGACACTGCATCAGCCATACAAGCCGCCTTGCCCGCTATACGGAATTTATCTGATGTTTTTTCACAAATAGAAGCAGACAGAGAAAAAATAGGTAAAGGATTAGATGAACCTTTAAAAACTTTTGTCGAAGCTAATAAGTCCATGTTGGAAAATCGTATGCAAATGGATAGCATAATTATTGAAAACATGTCTAAGATGCGTGATCTAGTTCAAGCATTGTATGAAACACAATTGGCATTTATTAAATCGCAACCCGACGCTATAGATGCCTTTAACAAACTCAAAGAAGCAGGCAGGGATACAAACGCAATCCTACGAGAATTTGGTAATAGGCTAGCAGAATTGATGGGATTCCAAGCAGGTCCCCAAAGTGCCCCGGGAAATCAAAGATCGCAAGTGCAGTCTAATCCAAGCGGCGCATCCAATGTCAATCCTGGCAGTATACCGGGATTAGGACCAGAGGATATGGCACCTAGGCGCAGTCCATTTTCTAACAGGAATCCAGAATTGCAACCTGACTCAGGTAGCCCACCGCCAACATCTGAACGACGCAGTCAATCTCCCGCTGATAATCCAGTGGTTGCAGCACTAGCAACATTGCCTACCAAAACA
>Ga0214921_10006825_pt1 | contig 15444 bp, 12 predicted proteins | sample LL1505_MetaG_FD_177992 | JGI IMG/M metagenome (GOLD analysis project Ga0214921, IMG submission 177992) | Freshwater microbial communities from Lake Lanier, Atlanta, Georgia, United States - LL-1505 | ecosystem: Environmental > Aquatic > Freshwater > Lake | place: USA: Georgia | collected...
TTCACCACATTAGCAAAATGGCCCCTCCTGACCGGACAAAAGACAAGGAACGGTTTGCCCTCATGTTAAAAGGGTGGATTGACCAGTTTGCAGTATCACTTTCCCATCACGACACGAAGAACTACATCCAGCAACTGGTGATTGAGCCCTTTCTCCAATTCATTCTCCAACGGGCGTTTCCCTATATGATTATTGCCGTCTGTGTTTTCGCTGGCATTCTCCTGTTTGTTATATTAACATTCGTACTTCTATTGGTCAATCATACCAAGGTAAAGATATGCCCCTTTTGCGAGAAGTCGTTCTAATGCGTGTGACCGATGACGCAATTAAACATTGGTAGTGTGTAGTTAAAACCATGGCCGACCCCGGTATTGGAACCTCTGTTCGTTATTGGTTACACTATAAGAATTTAGCCTCTTCCCTCTATAAACAATTTGGTGCCGCACGCAAGGTTCAGGATGACTATGAGAAACAAGTCATCGGCTCTCTCCAGCGAAGTGGGATGGAAAAGGCTACGATTCAAATTGGTGGAGGAAATATCCATGTCGTGGACAAGCGTGAACCCAATCCCCTCTCCCTCACCAAGATAGAGGGACTCCTCCATGGATATTATCGCCAGAAGGGTGGAAAGGACGAAACCATGGATATTATGACCTACATTCGTGGGAATCGCGGATACAGTCTCTCTAAATCCCTCAAACAGTCCAATCACTCCGCTGCTACTGCTTCCCCTGCTACTCCCCCAGTTCTCACCAATAATACCTAATATACTATAGTCCACTATAGAGAATTATGTATCACACAATAACGGATTACGAGCTCCACGTACCTGGCTTGAAGGGGTTCACCGCAATTTCACTGCGATGCACCTTGTAGTCCAGAATCTTCCTGTCTACTGCAAGCGCCTCAGGTGTCAGATTCTTCTCCTGCATGCTCGCACGTGCATCCGCGTCGGATTCGGATGGCTTCACGCCATAGCAGTTGACACCAAACTTCAACTCAGGATTGTCAAAGAATCCGCCGTTGATTCCAGGCATACCGCATGCCATTCGCTGGTCCTCTGGGCCTGATTGAAGCTTGTCAAACGTGGACTGCTGCGTCGGGTACACTGCCGACTGCCCCTGGACCCAGCCATAGTTGCACCAATCCGCTCCTTTCTTCCAAGCATCCTTCACCTGGTCATAGGTCGCCAGTTCCGCGCCAAATGCCTTGCACAGAGGGTCCGCATCCGAATAACTGTACTTGTTGGCATTGATGTTAAACACCTCCTTCTTGCCTGGCAGGATCTTCTCCACCGAGGAGACATCCACCTTCGCATCTGGGACAAACTCAGGTGGGGGAGGCTGGACGGCCGGCTTGGACAGCCCCATCAGGTCCTTAACCTTCTCCCAGGCAATCTCTAGACCTGCCGCAATCTGCTGACGGAACATGACCACAATAATGAAAAGTACAATGAACACACCCAGTGCGACAATCACGGGAACCAAAACCATCGGTGAGGGCGTGTTCTCCATGGTCACCTTCATGGACTCATTCAGCGGCTCCATCATGTTCGTAATACCCGTGTTATTTGCTACATTTCGCACGGAGTTGGCAATGTTGGCTGCAGCATTAGACACCGCATTCGCAGGAACCGTCACGAGTGGGCTGACGGCGTTTACTGCGGCATTTGCTGCATTCGTTACTGCATTGACGGGAGCCGACACAAAGGAACTCACCGCATTTACCGCTGTATTGGCCGCATTGGATGCGGCATTGGCAACCTGAGTGGCATTGGCGGCAAGGGCCGTATTATTGGATGGCTTCAGACTCAGATTCATTCTATTAGAGAATACTATTGATTGCTACTATAAAAAGTATCGTAGTAATCAATGGTGTAGGGCGATGACTTATGTACCACAGGCTGCACGACAGACTGCTAGGCTGGTATCATTAGACACCATCCTCTACCGTACGATTTCCTCCACGCATGTTAATGTAGTTGCGCTGCTGCGGGGTAGTGCAGACACAACCCGTATCTGAGGCATACGAGGCATCACAGCACTCGGGCTTGGACTGGTTGTTCTTGAAGATGAACAGGCTGTCAGGGCCGGGCTGGAACTCAGGACCCAGCAGGGGTTCGTTCTCAGGAGAGTGACGCCACTGGCTGGAGTTTCCTGGCGTGACACGGACGTCGTCAAAGGCGCCAATCGGCTCCAGCTTGTACTTACCTAGACCTGACGGTCCCGCATTCTCCAGGAAATAACTGGCAAAACCCTCCGTGGTAGCATAACTACGAGAATAGACAATCACCACATTCGCGATCAGCAGCAGTAGTAAGCCCGTGATTAGAAATCCAGTTTTCATTCTACTTATTACGCTTTAGATTATTGAAGCGGCTCATTCGTAAATCCGGAGCCTAGATGCGACCAATGGATATGTTTCATGTATCGTAGTATACCCAATATCCGTAAAGTCCCGTATGACTTTCTCCCGTTTTTCTACGCTATCCCAGATGACCAACTCGCCTGTCTCGGTCATGATGTTCTCCCCCTGCACCGTGTCGGCGCCCAGAGGCAGCGTACCTATCCCCTTTCTCCACGCCCCCTTGTCCAACTCAAACATGTCGGTCGTCCATTCCTCCCTTATAGTGTCCTTATGTGCGGTTGCCTCTCCGCAGACTTTACCGACGACCTTCTGTGGTCGGCCCTGTCGGTCTACGAGACGGTGATGAGAAATCACTGTCAAGTGTGATAATGGTACAAACCCGTTTGTGGTTTTCACCTTTGTATTAGCGCTCATCAGGGGCATATTGTTGGAAATGGTAAGACTATCCTTCCATAGTGCATAGTTTCCATACTCGTTTAGAAGTGTTAGAATACGATAATTCCACAGATAATGCCCCTTTGTATCCTCGTCGCTAAATTCTTCCCAATCACGGAAAGAGAACGTCGTTTGTGTGTGAGGGCTGTACACGGGGATGACATGCGTCGTGGTATTAAAACAATATAGTGTATGGCTGGTACGAGTGATAGGACGAGCCCGTTCGTCGTCGCATACGGACTTCCACACGCCGTCTGACCCCTTAATGAGGTGGGAACCTGATACGACGATTCCTTCCACCTCATAGAGTGGAACATCTGTGCCGTCCATTTCTAATACCGCAGTGACGGTGGTTGGTTCTTGACCCGTTGCGAGGAGTGTGTCCCCTATCCGAATCTCCTGCACCATGCGAAGGCTGTCCTTTCCATCGGTTCCGCGCGTGATAACGAGGGTGTCCTTCGCAAAACAGAACCCTTTTTTGCTACTACTTGCTTGGTCGGCAACCTGTGCAGAAATCACAGCGGCCATCAAGAACACTGTGGTGACAATGGCCCCTAACGTAGACAAAATCAAAGGGATGACAGGAAACAGAACAAACCAAAGCACAATCAGAATCGCAATCATAATGCCACAAATGATAAGGACAACCTTGATGACAAACTGAATAGCGTTTATCATGCCACGAAACATGGTAATACCTGAATACAGCAGCGCCATCACCGTGCCCGTGATACGCTGCATCGCCATGCGCAGATACTGGACCACGCGGCTGATTTCAAATACGGATGCATTGAAACGGTGATAAAACATGTCCACGTACTTGGAGAGTTCGCTGTATAGCGTTTGTGCCGTCTGACGAAGAGCATTCATCATGTCCATGGAGCCCGCCGTCAAATCCATTTGTTTGCTCATCATGACGCTAATCGGTGCCATCAGCACAGACATAAACTTGTCCACATAACTCTTCATACAGAACTCAAAGTTGTCCGCTGCAAATTTCGTCTTGGAACGTGGATCGGCATTTTCCTGAAAGAATCCTGCGGCCGCCATCACGGCAAATTCACAGCGCCGCTTGTCCCAATGCTTCATGACATTGTTCCTCTCAAGCCCTGATATCGTAAGACCCAAGAGGAATACGAAACCAAAGGCTATTAGCATCAATGGCCATTTAGATTCCATCTCCTTTTATCACCTTAGATTAGTCATTCGTGGATTCACGCGACCGTGGTGGTTGGAAGATCCTGTTGTAGCTGTTTGGAGTAATACATTTCTGAATCCGGGGAACACAATTCCATATAATCTCTTATTCTGAGCCCATTCTCCAACTCTACCTGTGAATTAGGGACGACTACGAAGGATACCATTTCCTTCTCTTCGTATTGGACATCGTAGACAGTGCCAATACGACGCCACTTGTTGGTCTTCTCCTCCCAGAAGAGCGTGGACGGTGCCAATAGGATGCCCTCTGGCGTCTCACAGAATTCCTTCACTTGACGGCGAATCACACCCACTACCTCGGACCCTGTTACAAGTTTATCACCAATACGAATGTCTCTGGCTTCCTTGGCACCCTGTGTTGTCTTGACACCTACCGTGCCCGCCACCGCGGGGCAGTATTCGGTAAAACAATAGCACTGCTGGGATGGTTCCGCATTAATACGAGACTCAATGAAGTTCATCGTGATTTCATCTGCATGCGTGGTCTCGTCGTAATCCAGGAACGTCCAATCGTCCACGGGAATGTGGTTGTTAGAGGTATTCAGACAATACAGGGGCTCCTCGGAATTCCACCCACCCAGCTGGATGGCATGCGGATGCTCACCCGCCATGACCCATTTACCCTCGTATTGGACATAGTGATTCGTACTGACCGTGGTAGAACCCAGACGAACCATCGGCTGACCCCTGGAATAGAACTGAAAGGTGGCCGTCACCGTCGACTCGCCTGGCAGGAGAACATCGCCCATCTTCACCTCTTTGATAGGGATGCGTCCTTTGCCTTGTACTACGAGTTCGGTGTCACCTGGGAAACAGAAGGTATTGAGGAAGGAAAAGAGGAACGTGTTGGCGAAGGTTGTCATACCTGTAATACCTGACAGACCCATGTACATGACCGAGAACAGAATCGCATACATTCGCCCAATAAGCGTCTTGATTTGAATCGCACTGACCCGCAGACGGAAAAAGAATGCGGAGATTCGCTCCGTGAACTCCTGGAAAATGACATTGATGCCTCCACCCAGTGTCGCAATCGTATTACGCATGGAGTTCATGGAATCAAACATGGACCCAAACAGGTCATTGGATTGTGAAAACATCGTGCCGATGGAACTCATGTAAGGTGACGAGTGCGTCGTGAAAATCTTTCCCATGCAAAACTCAAAGTTCTCCTTGGTATTGAACCCAAAGAGGCCCGCAAAGGGCATAATCATCGGACTGCATCGCTGCTCCGCCCAATTCTCCTTCACCTTTTTCACATCAAATAGGGTACGTATTCCAAAGGTGAGTACAAAGATGATGAGGGAGAGTAATACAATGAAAAAAAGGGCATTATTAAATGACCATAACTCATGTTCTGGCATCTTCCTACTGTTCCTTTACAACCGAGTACGGGCCATCTAGCACAGATTTCTCTCTGCCGACATGGGATATGTCAGTAGAGAGAAATAATAAACGTTATGTATTCTGACGGTTCATGTATTACTCATTCTTCTTCAAGTCGTAGTGACCACGTACCCAGTCGCGATCCTTGGCGAAGATGTTGCTAGCATCGGGGGCCGTTCGGACCGACAGTTTTGCCACGGCGTCTAGCTTGCGATACACGGAGAGCGCTCCATAGCGCCCAATCGCCCGCTTCAGAGCCGCATGACGTAAGGCATCGGATAGACGGTACTGATAACCGTATTTAATTAGCTCTCCTTTCCGGAGTTTACCGAAACCCTCGCCTTCTGCGGGACCCTTACCTGGCAGACCACGGTTCTTGATGCAGGCAGCAGGAACATGAATGGAGTTTGCCTTGGGACGCACGGTGAATAACTTACCCTTGCGACGCACCGTGTAACCCAGCGCCTTGGTGTTCGCGCTGTATTTACGAGTGTACCCCTTGCGCAGAATGGTTCCCTTCGGGCAGTTCTTATGCGTCTGATTGGCCATTTCTATTCGTTATCTCGGAATTAATTCTGAACAAAGGGATAAACGTGCAGTCTCGTGTAAAGGAAATCCTCATAGGGTATTGTCTTTGCCACGCCGTTCTTAGGGAAAAAGTCTGCAATCCAACGCAGAACCCATTGAATGTCGTCTCGGACGGCGACGGGAAACTCGGCCAGCGTGGACTCCTTTGCTACGAGCCCTTTCTGGGCACCCAGCGTTAATCGGTAGATTTTGTTGATTTTGGCAACATAGTCATCTACCAACCCATTGTTTTGTGCATCGGCCGTTCCCATCTCGGGCGACAACACGATGTTGTCATACAATACGTGCTTCATGTCCGTGACCTTTTTGCGGAATTCATTACTGACTTCGGATACGGGGCCCTCTTCCTTGGGTACTATTATACCCGTTTCCTCATCTGTTTCCGTGTCACTGTCATACCCTGTAGGGGGCTCATCGTACCATTTGTCTTGGTCTTGGTCTTGGTCTTGGTCTTGTCCTTGGCCACTCATCTTCGCTACTTTCGCCACACACTATTTCGCTACCCAGCCATACACAAAGAGAAGGGTGCCAATGACTGCAAGCGACATAGGCAGTGAATCACGGGAACAGAATCCATCCACCACTACCGCCACACCATCACGTAGAATCGTTGGCTTTGTAAGTGGTTCAGGTGGTTGCGGATCAAATCGCTTGTTCTCGTTTGCCTGAGATTGCATCAGCGCCATCTTGGTATTCATCTCGTGAAACTGCTTATGAATGCTGTTCTTACCTCCGGAACTCATAGCAAGTGGTGTTACCTTGCGGCTTGTCATAGTAGCGGAGGATGACGGACTGTCGCTCATAACTCTATTGTTGCGTGGGAGGATATAAAAAAGGTTTTCTATTCCTGAGCATAGAAGATGTCGGGCAAACGAAACCAACTGCCGCCTGTTCAGCGCCAAACCATTGAGGAGGCCACCGCCGAAGCCGAAGCACGTCCCTTGGAATACAATCCGAATGAGCGTGCCGCCTATGTTCGCGACCACCTACGTAACATTGCCCTTTGGATGTCCCAGGGCGATTCCGAAGAAACCATTCGCGCGCGAATTCCTGAATTTGTACAGGACTACAAAGAGCTCTTCAAGAAGATTATTCAGAAACAGGACCTTAGCCCCATCCATAGTATGCTTACGATGCTGGATCGCATGGGCGAGGGTCGCCTTTCTCAGCATCAGGCCTCGGTGATTGTGGGCCAGAAACTGGTGGACAAATTTGTGACTCCTCAACTGAAGGGCAATGGCTCCAAGAAATAGGCACATGAAATCGCTCACACCACTCCTGACTTGTCATTGCATTTCTCCTTAGAAAATGTTGGACGAGTTGTTCATCATCTCTGTTAATAAGGAAAAACACCTTCTCTAAGTACGAAATCTGACTCTCAAACGAATCTTTGCGTAATCTCTCCAGAGTCTTCTGAAACTCCTTGGGATACTCCGCTTTGCACAAATAATCTAGGGGTTGTTTGTTTTCTACCATGCTACACCAAATACGCATCACGTCCAATACCTCATCGGAACACCCCAAGAAACCCTTTCCAAGGAAATACTGCTCAGGATTACATGGACGACTCATCGCTGGTTTGTACAACGTCCATTCTTGAAAGTGAAGGGAAAGGAAATAAAGGAGGTCCGTGGTGGACTTCTGATAAAAATCAAACAGTTTCAGAACAAAGATACCACCTGGCTTCAAGACCTCTAGGCCAATCTTGGTAGATGCCATGAGTAGCGGAAAAATCAGTTGCTCTTGATTTTCATAGTCACATGAGAAATCAAAGCCACCGTCCGCAGTAAACAAATGAACCTTTCCACCGTATTTTGGATTCGTACTATAATCAATAAAATACTGCTGATTACAGGCTCTCAAGATGTTCCCTGTGTTGTCCTCGCCATAAATAATCTTGATGTTCCTATTTTTCTGTAGAAACTGGGATGCCCTCTTCCATCCAGGTACATTCGTTTGGGAAGAGCGCAGAGTCATTGCAATACTTGTCTGGACACGTCTTCCATCTCGTTGCGCCTCATCAAACAGCGCTTCAATAAACCCCCCTGGGCCTTCACACACGTGTGCGGACTTGATGGGTTCGTCATACGGAATCATCTTGCGGAACTGCAGAATGTCAAAAATTTCCAGCATTTTAAAATAGGAACGAGAGAGTGGTTTTAATGTACAAATAGATTCTGGGAAATTCTCGTATTTCTTCTGTGTGTAGACCAATTCATAGGGATTCACGACCTTTTTATAGTACTCCCAGTTTTTACCATTGGTTAGTCCCTTTTCATACTCATTGATGCGATTACGATACTCATGGAGTGCCCCCTCCTCCTCACTCTGTTGGTGTGTGATCTGTTTCGGCTCCAGCTCAAATTGCGACAATACGAATGAATGATGCCGTTTACATAAGACAACCTGCCTCCACGGCTTGAGAGCCGATGATAATTCCATAGAAGTAGGATGCGTCGTTGCTTTATATTATCTTTTATGATAGTTGTTCCTAAAAAATAATATCATTTGTATTGCATTTGGCTGTATTGTACATCAGGGAGTGTTTAGATAATCTCCAGTTCTACCTCAGGTTCCTCCATCATCTCCTTCGCTTCCGTTGGCAGTGTCATGTTCATCTGGAACTGACCCACCGCGCACGGACCAGCCTGTAGACCGTCCTCCAAGACGAGGTCACCCTCCTTCTCCTCTTCTAGAGCGCCATCATACTTGTTGACATCTACATCCTTCAGTAGGCCAGGAAGCATCTGGTCGTCCAACAGAATTTGGGAGAAGGCCGTGCCACCACGAATGGGCTGACCCATCATGATGTTCGCCGACACACCCGTCACAGGATCCACCTCACCATACAGGGCAGCCTTCAGCAGAATGTTCTGCGTCTCTTCAAAGGACGCCTTTGCCAGTGTACCCACGTCGTTCTTCTTAATACCATAACGGTCAATGGAGATGAGACGTCCAAAGCGCGTCATGACATCGCAGAGCAGACACAGATGACGGTAATTGACACCGACGGTATCAAAGAGCCCATTGATTTCATTAAAGAGCACCGCACGTGTTGCCTCAATACCCAGAACCTCAAAGACGTCCCACACATTCGTGGAATAGAGCCGCGTACCGTCCACCGCGGGGTGATTCATGACCTTGATGAAGTTGGAACCATCCGTGTCCAGCACATACTGCTCCACCTTCTCATACTTACCATTCACGCTTTCTACTGCATTCTTATCGTTACGGAACGTGACGGCCTTGATGCCTGGCAGGCCGCGAATAACGATGTTGTTCAGCAACTTGTTCTGGAACTTCTTGAGATTCGTGAAGTCGTCCAGATTGGAGGCAGTATCCTTCGCATCCGTCGGTGGAATACGAATACGCATGACGAGTTTTTCGGAATTGTAGTCGCTGTACACGACATTGACATTGTTTTCTAGTTGGGCCTTGATAACCATGACCACCTCCTGAATGGAGACGTTGCGATTAAACATCTCCTCGCGATTCAGCTCCAGACGCAGTAGCCACTTGCTCCACTTTGTCTTCAATTTCTCTTCTGCCATAAATCGCGACTCAAACATCTGATAGAATGCTAAGAGCTCCTTGTCCTCCTGAATGACGGACTCCTCGTCGTTTTCGTCCCAATAAATGGCCACCTTCTCCGTGATGTTGCGAAGCACCGTCAACTCTAGGTCCTGGACGACTTCGCGGGCCTTCTCCTTGTTCTTGCGGTGCTCGGGCCGCAGATGGATCGTCAGCGACGTTGCCTTCGGATCCTTTGTCACCTTCAGCAGTTCATTCAAGCGCGGCACACCTCGGGTCACCGCGGACTTGGAAGCGACACCAGCTTGGTGAAAAGTGTTGAGGGTATTATGTACTAGAATGTTATTATCCACCATGAAACTGTCATTGCCTGGTACCGTGAAATCATAGACGTACTCCTTGGGGTCCTCGTGATAAATGAGTTCCGCAATCTCGTCCCACATCACATCTGCCTCCACGGCCGACTGGAGAATGGAGAGGTTCTCTGCCACCTTCTCCTCTACCTCCTTCGGGTTCATAGACATCATCTTGTTCTTGAAATTCAGGATGTACTGTTCCAACGTCCTGCGACCAATGGACTCCTTCTTGGCCCAGCGGCCATAATTGCGGCTCTGACCTGGCATCTTGAGAAGCTTGCCCGTTTCCGCAATCACATTGCCCAGTTCTGGAATCTTGTCAATCGCCTCGGCCGAATTATGCGCATCATCACGCTCGTTGTAGGCAATGATAGCGTCTAGACCAGTCGCCTTCTCTTCCAACTGGAATCCGATTAACGCCTTGTATTGCTTCGCAAACTTGCGTGGAATGTTCAGCGTGTATTGCGTCTTGTCCTTGATGCGCACACTCGTCTCTTCGCACAGGCTTCCAAACATGTCACAATAGCCAAGGAGTGCACAGACCTGCTCCACCAACTTCTTGGAACGAGAGCTAGCACGAATCATCTGACGCTCCACGTTGATGTTTCCATCGCCGTCAAAGAAGCCGCCAATGACACCCGCAATAAACTCCTTGTTGGCATGGAACACGGTCGCACCAATCTCCTTCTCGTACGAGCCCGTCTTGAACGTCGCCATCAGGAAGTCCTTTAGGTCCTTGGAGTGGAGTAGGGTATCCTTTCCAGGGCCATATTCGCCCCTATACTCTTTGGTCGTACATTCCATACTGTACTTGGACGCGAACGCTCGTAGATTCTTCTCCACTACAGGATGAATCTTACAGATATTCACCTTATTACCCGTGAACTTTCCATCCGCCACGTAAATACCACAGACCCATCCAAACTCCTTGTCCATGGTAAAGGTCGTCTTTCCTTGCTTGATTTCTGTCAGCGCACCAGGCACTTGAGGAATGTTGCGTGCGACAGGAATGCGCATGCCCACCTTCAGGTCCGAACCCAGTACAGGGACAATTCCCGTGGTAGAACGCTTTAGGAAGGAGTGAGACAGCGTTGCCGTCGTACGACGACCCGTCTTCGTCACCACTTCTACCAGGCCACCATTGGCTGGGTGACGGCTGATTTCACTGATACGCTTCCACGATGTCTTCTCGTCTTCACTCACACCGATAATGTAGTAGTCTTCTTCCATTGGCATGACGACACTTTCTTCCGCAATTTCAATGACCTTGTGCGAATTCTTCTTCAGGAGGGGGTCGATGAAATCCTTGATGGATCCATAATATCTCAGATTTTTACCATTTGTAATACAAATTACGGTAGAACCTGGGGCACTCATCTGAGTAGCAGGTTCGCCAATAGACTGCGCCGCCACAATACCCACCTGGTCACCAGGCTGCACCCAAGCCTTCATGTGGTTGACCACGATGATCTCCATCAACATTTCAAACGCCTCCTTCGTGAACCGTTCCTTGACAATAAGTTTGTGCGGAGCGAGATGGAAACGAAGAAGTGCTGCCCAAATCTTGTGATACGGGTGCGTACGCGCAATAATCTTCTTGATGCCCGTCAGTACATCGGCGGGTGTTAGATCCGTCTTCTCCTTGCTCTTGAGAGCGAAGCGCGTCTTCGTATTCAGGATCCAGCGCGCCAGGTTCACAGGAGCAAAGATGCCACCCGTGTCCAACGACTTCCCCTGGAAGACTCCTTCCACCAGCATGCGCTGGTCAAACAGCAGATCATTGACATACTCGGTAATCATCTCGGCATCGCTCTCACGAACAAGACCGTCCTTGAGTACCGTGCTCCAATCTACACCAATCATACCAAACTGCGTACGAATCTCCTCCTGCGACAGCTCACCCAGTGGCAGCGACTGCGTCTCAATCTTCGTCGGATTCACACCGTCCTCACCATAGTGGAACTGGACCACACCGCCGTTCGTATCGCGCACCGTGCCATCGTGCTGTACCGTCAGGTCTTCCATGGACTTAATAAGCTTGCGCTGCAGATAGCCCGTTTCAGACGTCTTGACGGCCGTATCAATCAGACCCTCACGACCCGACATGGCGTGGAAGAAGAACTCCTGCGGCGTCAGACCACGAATGAACGAGGACTCAATGAAACCACGAGCCTCGGCGGAGTCATCATACTTCTTATAATGCGGCAGCGTGCGGTCCGTGAATCCATAGGGGACACGCTTGCCTTCAATGGCCGTCTGACCCAGGCAGGCCATCATCTGCGCAATGTTCAGTGGCTCACCTTTGGAGCCTGAGCGAACCATGGCCACGAGACGATTCTCGCTGGACAGGGACTTCTGACCCGTGGAACCCGCATCCGACGTAGCCTTGTCCAGCAGACCGAAGACGCGATCCTCAAACTCCTGCTGATTGGTCTTGCCCGTGTTGTTGTCAAAGAGGTCCAGGTGAACCTGGAGAACGACTTGCTCTACCTGTTTCTTGCGCTCCTGAATCTTCGCATCAATCTCCTTCTTCGTCTCCTCATCAGCCACAAGGTCACTAATACCGACGCTGAAGCCATTGAGAACAAGGAAGTTTTCTACCGTGTTCTGGAGCGAGTCCAGGAGATCCACGGTGTCCTTCGGGCCACAATCGTTGTACGTGACGTGCACAATGCCCTTGGACGGTTTCATGTAAATGTCGGCATCCACGATGCCCTGTTTGATATCACCTTGTTCAATCTTCACAAAGGTATCCGATGCCTTCGTGTCGCTTTCTTTGTCAAATGATTTGTTACCCATTTCCATATTAATCGGCGGCAGAAGGGCACCCAGCACCTGCTGGCCCGTCCAACGTTTTTTGCCTTGCTCGCCTGCACGCGGGTCGGGTAGCGTGCCATCAAACCGCTTGTTCCACATCATGAGATTCATGAACTCACGACGGGTGAATTGAACGCCCTTTTGCGTCATGCGGTAGGAACCCACGAGCGTGTCCTGATAGACACCAATCATCGGCTTCGCATGACGCGGCGTAATAATATGATGGGGAATGGCTGCGATATCTTCCAATTCCACCATTGCCTCATAGGACTGAGGGATGTGCGCATTCATCTCGTCGCCATCAAACGCTTATACTCTTACTTTCGTAAAGAGGCTAGAGTACACCTTAAGCCAGAGATTTCTCTCCAACCGACCCACATCTACTCGTTGCACAGCATCCGTATTTCTGAATGTTCTTCACAGAAATCATTAGGACTTGGCTCAGGATTGCCCATTGTTTGCCGTTAGGCTCACATCTCATTGCGTTGTTACTGTCTCCATTACGGTCTTTCTCCGCGGCCCCACCCTCTTTTCAGAGAGTGGTTAGTAGCAATGAGCTTTAGGGGTTCCCCTGAATTTGAGGGTCTCGCATCTGTCTTCCCTTGCGGGAGGGTCAAATACTAGGCGATTATATATACAGATTACACTGGCGTGATGTAACCCATAGTTGTACTTACACTGTTTTCCCCAATAGGTGATACAACAACCTATCAAGCAGTCGCCTGTTGCCGACTTTTAATGGAATCATGAATGATTTCATCTGATACATGTAATTCTGCTACGAATTGTTTGGCAATCTCATACGATTCTTCTAGTGTACGCGTTTTACCTCCAAAGCATATACATCTGTGTTCCTTGTTTAGTGTCATTTCGCTTGTACCGATATATACAGCAATCAATTTAGAATTGCTTGTAATACGAACAGAGGTAATCACTTTATTTTCAAACTCCTTTAGTTTAGATGCATAACGTTCAGACAATTTGTCACTGTAGTCTGTGGAAGTGGTGTAGGGACAATTAAGGTTACGTAGAAAGTCATGTACTTCTTCCAATGTTTCCTCGTACGTTCTATTACGTGTCTGTCCAAATGCCACACGTTCTTGAGTTCCATCTTTCATCGTGAGATACACATAGGCCAACCGCAGTTCTCCTTTTGCCCTGATGGGTGAGATGATTGCAGACTGTACCTTATCTTGGTAGAATATGTGTAAATTGGAACTGTCACGATGACGATTTCGTGAGTGAGCAGCGACATTGTATCCATGTGGATGAATGGTGTTCAATTCCGAAATCCAATGAGCCTCTCGTTCATCTAGCGTCTCAAGTTGTCCTTCTTCCAGCACTTTGATGGTGAATGCACCCTTACCATAGGTTTTAATAGCCTGGCACAGCGGGGTATTTCGTGTCTTTGAATTGGCCAAGTGGTCACTCCATCTACCCGATGCGCCATAATTATATGGCTTGCCATGTTTGTATTTAAACTTCGTAGCTTGCCCTACGTATTTCATATTCGTAGGATTACACGTAATCTGATAAATCACACCCGACATCGTCTCTGATATTCTAGCGTGTCAAGTCTTTATATTCCCTTCTCAAAATCAGCATTGTACGGCCTCGTTACAAGAACATTCAGACGGAACGTCTTGTAAGGGAGCACCTTCACACGGTGTCCCATCATGGACATTTTATGGAGCGTCGGCTGTCGGTTAAACAGCACGATGTCATTGTCTAGCAGGTGACGATTGACCACGTCACCATTATACAGAACAATCTCCTTCGTATTCACGTGCTTCAGTGAAATCATGCGGCCATCCGCGCGTACAATGGTCTTCGCACCAGGCCATTTGTCAGGGCCATTCTGGACCAGCTTGTACAGACGGTCTAGGTTGAACGGTGTGACCTGCTCAGGGCTCGTCAGGTTCATGGCGATTTCCATCGGCACACCCAGTTCGGCGACACTCAGATTCGGGTCAGGCGTAATGACGGAACGCGCCGAGAACTCCACGCGCTTGCCCTGAATGTTATAGCGGATACGACCCTCCTTGCCGCCCAGACGCTGCTGGACCGACTTCAGCGGGCGACCCGAGCGCTGGGCCGACGGGGCCACGCCAGGAATCTCGTTGTTCACCAGGGTTGCCACGTGATATTGGACGACGTTTGTCATCTCATCAATCACCGTCTTGGACGAATTGTTCTCAATCTTTTGCTGGAGCATTCGGTCGCTCTTGATGATGTCGCTCAGCTTGTGTGTCAGGTCATCTTCCGAGCGCTGGTTGTTGTCTTGAATGACCGAAGGGCGGACCTGCGGTGGCGGAATGCGCATGACCGTGCAGATCATCCAGTCAGGGCGGCAAAAGTAGCGACTGAAGCCCAGGAAGTCCACATCCTCGTCCGTGATGCGACGGAACAGACGATGCACCGTCTCCACCTCCAGAGGCTGCTCCTGCTTCAATTCATGATAGTGGGCAACAATGCTTGCAATACCCTTTCGCGTAAACTTATCAGGCTGCGGGGCACCACACCCATCCTCGCACTCCTGGCCGCATCGCTTGATGTTGGACGACAGGTCCATGACCTCTTTGTTGCGCGCCGCACCTTTGCGGTTCAGTACGTCTTTATGGAGTTCTTTGTCAATGAGGAGTTTGGAGCAACGGACACAGATGCATTTGAGCACGTTAATGATGTCCGTCATGAATTGAATATAATAAACGGGACGAGTCAGACGGTAGTGGCCGAAATGACCGGG
>Ga0214921_10006826_pt1 | contig 15432 bp, 16 predicted proteins | sample LL1505_MetaG_FD_177992 | JGI IMG/M metagenome (GOLD analysis project Ga0214921, IMG submission 177992) | Freshwater microbial communities from Lake Lanier, Atlanta, Georgia, United States - LL-1505 | ecosystem: Environmental > Aquatic > Freshwater > Lake | place: USA: Georgia | collected...
TTGATGGTGGAGTTCACCCAAAATTTGGAACTAGAAACTTTACAGCCCCATTATTAAATGGGCAATACATCGAAGTTGTTTGTCCAATGGATCATCCAGCAACAGATTCCACACCTTTCGGTAGATCTGTTAAGAAGAAAGTTAATGAAGGTGGCGGTTGGTTAAGTTGGGTAATTTCCTCAACAAATTTAGATTCAATAGAAAAAGAATTAGGTAGAAAAGCTGTAGACGGGAAAAGAAAAAAACCAGACGGAACTGAATTGTCATGGAAGCAACTCGGCGTGCTATCAACACTAGAGGATGCATCTCAACCTTTTTATGTGGAATGGATCTCACAAAATCACCCGAGCCAAGACGGGATCCCCGTAGCCGCAATTACTAAAATAAATATTGCAATTAATAACCAGAACATACTAAAAGTACCGGGAGTTGAATCAATTGAAAAAAACAATGATTTAAATATTTGCTGGCTAGAAGCAGAAAATAGCGATCAGGCAGGTATTGTCAGTGTAGAATTTATTATGGGTTCAACGATAATTAGTTTGCAGTAAAGATAGGAGATAAATTTTATGGCTACCGATGTATTATTTATTAATCCAGGGAATGCCCACGCAATTTATCAAGATTTAGCATCAACTGTGGCCGCCATTGAACCACCAACCTGGGCTTTGCTGCTTGCCGAATCCTGCAGAAGCCAGGGCTATTCTGTAGCAATTTTAGATGCAAATGCTGAGCGACTTTCAATAGAAGAACAGGTTGAAAGAGTTAATACTATAAATCCACGACTAGTTGTATTCGTTGTTTATGGACAAAATGTAAATGCTGGCACTGTAAATATGGGTGGTGCAATCGAACTTTCTTCTGCTTTAAAGTCTGCCGATAGGAATGTTCAAATTTCATATATAGGGTCTTATGTTCAGGCACTTCCGGTAAAAGCTTTAAGCGAAGAACAGTCGATAGATTTTTGTTTCACAAACGAAGGTGTTTATGCTTTATGGGAAGTTTTAAAACTTCCAGACTTTAAATCTGAATCCCTTTCTAATATCAAAGGCATTGCATACAGATTAGAGAATCAACAAATAAAAATTAACTTATCCTCACCAATAGTGCCAACAAAAAGAATGGATTTAGATCTTCCTGGCTACGCCTGGGACCTACTCCCTTTTAGAAATAAACCTTTAGATATGTATCGAGCACCAGCATGGCACGCAAATTATACTGAATCATTAAGAAGTCCTTACGCTGCAATTCAAACTTCACTCGGTTGCAATTTTGGATGTTCATTTTGCATGATAAATATTTTGAATCGAGATAATGAGGATGAAGTGGGCGTTGCTAGTAGTTATAAAGGTATGCGATTTTGGTCCACTGATTTCGTATTAAAACAGTTTGATATTCTGGCAAACCTTGGAGTCAAAACTATCAAAATAACAGACGAAATGTTTTTACTTTATAAAAAACATTATGTGCCCCTGTGCACCGAACTATCAAAAAAACCATATGCAAAAGACTTAATGATGTGGTCTTACTCTAGAATCGACACAGTTACTGACCCAGAATTTTTAAAAGTAGTTAGATACGCTGGCATAAGATGGCTCGCACTTGGAATTGAAAGTGCGGATAAGTCGGTAAGGTTAGAGGTAACCAAGGGGAACTTCGAAGATGTTGATATAGAGAGGGTTGTTAAACAGGTAGAAGATGCCGATATAAACGTTATGGCAAACTATATTGTAGGCCTACCTGGTGATAACGCTGAATCTATGCAACGAACGCTCAATTTTTCAAAGAAATTAAATACAGCTGGCTGGAATATGTATGCAGCTATGGCGTTGCCAGGAAGTGAGCTCTATAAATATGCGATTGAAAATAATGTTGAGCTGCCTAAATCTTATTCCGCATTTTCATTTCATTCAGTGAACACGTTACCATTACGGACTGAACATTTAACTGCGGCAGAGATTTTAAAATTTCGCGACGAAGCATTTATCGAGTACCACTCTAACGAGAATTTTCAACAAGTTATTTTGAATAAATTCGGACAAGATTCGCTTAATACAATAAACGACACTCTCAAATATAAGTTAAAGCGCGATTTATATAAGTAATATGGACTCTAAAGAAAGAATTCTTTTATTTGGAGCAGATGGATTTATAGGAAAATCTATTTCCAAGGAATTATCAAAATTTAGTTTCTATTCAGGGTTGACCCGCAAGAATCTAGATGTGTGTGAATACTCAAAGGTAAAACAAGCCATTCTGGATTTCAAGCCTACGATTGTAATTAATACAACGGGGAAGGTAGCCGGAATTCAAGGCAACATAGACTCTCCTGTAAGTTTAATGCGAGATAATTCTGAGAATATTTTATCCATAACCAAAGCATGTCACGAACTTAAAATTGAGAAAATGATTCAATTTGCTTCAGCCTGCGTTTACCCATTAAATGAAATCAACTCATCAATGCCGGAAGATTTAGGAACCGGAATAATTGAACAAACAAGCAAGAGTTACGCTACCTCAAAAATATTTGGTATCGAACTTTTCAATTCTTACAGAAAACAATTTGGATATAAATGGAGCACAATAATACCGACAAATTTATACGGCGTCGGAGATTGGAACACCGACACTAACGGGCATGTAATCGCGATGCTTGTAAGAAAATTTATATCTGCGAAGCAAAAAAAGTTATCTCAGGTAGAGGTTTGGGGAGACGGGCAATCTCTGCGAAACTTTCTTAACGTAACAGATCTAGCAGAAGCAACTAGTTTTTTTATTTTAAACGAAATGTTTGATAACGAAATCATAAACATTAGTGGAGAAAAAGAGGTTTCAATTGAAGAACTTGCTTTAATAATTAAGAAAGCAATCGAATACCAGGGTGAACTTATATTCGATAAAACAAAGCCAAATGGGGCAAGAAGAAAAATTTTAAACGACGACTTAATAAGGTCGCTTGGCTGGACTCCCAAAGTTTCTTTGGATCGAGGAATTACTGAGTATATTAAAGAACTAGAGATTCTAACTCTTTAAAAATTTGCGGATTAATCCCAGGATAGTTTCCAATATACCAACCAAAGTGGTGAACATAGTCAGTGTTAGGTAAAGATTCCGGGGCTAATGTTTCGAATCTTCTCCTTAAATACGGCTGACGTAACTGATTACCCCCACCAGCTAACCCTCTCCTAAATTCTATACCTTTTTCAGATAAACAACTTTCAACTTTTTCCCTTAATTCAAAACTAGGCTCATTTAGTATTAACGTGAATGCATAATTGGAGTTGCCATTTACTTCAAAGTCTGTTTTAAAATACTTACTATCAATGGATTCTAGAAACTTTTCAAAATTGGAACGTCTCTTATAAATTTGCTTATCAAGCCTATTTATTTGGGACAATCCTAAAACAGCATTTATCTCTGTTGAACGCATATTATGTGCTGGATAAGCAAATATAAAATCAGGATTCAAATCAGGGTAATTTTTCGCATACTCTTTTTTAGTATCATCTTGAGAAGATTCTCTTACCATTCCGTGAGATCTCATCATTCTGAGCATTTCGTACAATTTAAAATCATTAGTTGAGACCATTCCACCTTCTATAGTTGTCATGTGGTGAGCATAATAAAAAGAAAAATTTGACGCCCAACCAAAAGTGCCCACCTTTCTTTCTAAGTGCGTGGCTCCATGTGATTCACACACATCTTCAATAAGTAATATGTTTCTACTTTTTAGTTCGTTAAGTAATTCATTAGTTAGTGCATTGAATCCGAGGACATGTGTTAAAAACACTGCTTTAGTTTTTGGCGTAATTGATTTTAAAATTAAATCTGTAGCCATTCCCAATGTATTGGGATTAATATCTACAAAAACAGGCGTATGACCAGAATTCAAAACAGAAGCAATATCTGATACCCAAGTTAAAGCCGGTACAATAATTTCACAAGACCCGAAAGTTTCTCTCAAAGCTAGCATAGTTAAATCATTTGCCGATGCACCAGAATTTAACATGATGGAGTACTTAACTCCCAACCACTTAGACCACACTTCTTCAAACTCCCTAATTTTTGGCCCATTTGTTAACTTAGGATCATCTTGTTTTAGCAGCTCAATTACGGAGTCAAGGTCCACTCTTAGAAGATTATTATTCATTAATGGCCACTTAATATTAGTCGGCATATTTATCACCCCATTCAACTAAAATAGTGGATACGCCATCTTCTCTTTCAAGCGCTAATTTATATTCAGGCACTACCTGCTCATAGCTGTCTAACCTAACGACATTGATATTTGGACACATTAATTTAAATGCTTCAGTAAAGTCACCTGTATGTTGAGGTCCAGGATGTAACGGACTAACAGATCCTATGCCAGTACGAATTATTACTTTCGGTGGAATTTTAAGTCTAGAAATTTCTTTAATTTTGTCTAGGTGGTTTACAATTTGATTTGTTGCTAATAATAAAAAATTCCAGCGAGGAAATACTGAAACAGGTATATATCCTGCAATGGCAAGACCGTTAGCAATTCCCATTTGGAAATCCTCGTCAACAGGCATTTCAATCAGTCTTGTCGAATTGATATTTTCAAGTGTTGTCCGCATAGCTGTTCCAGCTACCGCTACAGATTGACCAATAAAAACTGTTTTATCATTTGAAGCTAATAGTTCCATTGCTTTAGACAGCTCAATTTGGTACTTACCCATTAAAATTGCACTCTAACCCCGGCGCCCGCATGTGGATATTTACTTTTATACTTGAAACTAACCACCTTGGAACTTTTTATTTCTTCGTACCTTAAATGGGTAGATGCCCATACATTACGTGTATCAGTCAAGACAGATAGTCCATTGTCCTCAATAACAAAAGTTATAGGTAAATCATGGGTTTCTGCGTACCTAATGCTTGTTTGGGCAACTCCAGTTTCTGACGTCATGTCTCCTAAAAAGCACCAAACGTGATTTTTTGAATTATTATTTTTTTCAGCCATAGCAATTCCTACTGAAATCGATACATGTCCTCCAACAATCGCAGAGGAAAACACTTTGTGCTGCGGAAAACATAACGAGATAGATCTACCAGAAATTATTTCACTTTTAACTAACTCAGCAGGCACTCCTTTAAGCAATGCCTGATAGTGGCTGCGCCATGAACAGAGCACCCAATCTGTGCTAGATACATTCTTGAAAGCGTTAATAAGTCCTTCTTCGTTTCCATCAGAAAGGTGAACGGGCGCTTTTATTTTACCTGAATTAAAAATATCTCCGATTTCAGATTCAAAATTTTTTAAAGATTCAACTGTCCATTTAGTATCCATAATTAATAATATCCTATTTGAGATTTAAATACATTATAAAATCCTAGTCGAACCTTCAAATGAGATTGATATAGGTACGTAAACTAGCGGGGCCATTTTTTTTATAAAGCTTGCTCGATTTTCCGGATCAACCCAAAATAAAAAGAATCCACCACCACCAGCCCCCAAAACCTTTCCAGCCTTAGCTCCCTTAAGTAAGGCTGACTGGTAAAAATTATCAAGTTCCGGGGTAATTGAAAATGGATTCAGATCCTTTTTAATGGACCAACTTTCTTTTAACATTTCACTAACTAAACTTAAATCACCTTCCATCATAAGTAATTCATTAAATTCATCGGCTAGATTTTTTGTTCGAATCATTAACTCTGATTTTGTTTCAAGCTTATCCAACAGACCTTTTGATATATCTGAACTGAACCTAGGAATACCGCTGTAGATCAGTACAATCCTTGATTCAAGATCTTTTATATATTCCGAATCTAAATTAATTTTATTAATCTTCCATTTATTATTTGAATTAAATTCTATGTGGTTTATTCCACCAAGTGCACATGCAATTTGATCCTGAGAACCAACGGTTTCTAGCAAATCGTTTTGCTCAAAAATAATCGCCTCATCAGCTAATCTGTAGCTATCAATATCCTTTCCATTTATTGCATAAAGTGATTTTATTAGGCCCACTGCAAAAGCTGAACTTGAGCCGACGCCACTTTGAGCAGGCAGATCCCCATGATGGTGCAGTTCTAGATTAAATCCATCAGCATATTTTATAAATGCTTTTCTAACGGCAGGGTGCAAGATCTGCTTGGCGTTATCAGTTGTTTCAATTTTAGAATATACAACTCTAAATTTATGCGAAAAAAAAGGAGGAAGTTCACGCAGTGTTATATAGGAATATTTATCAATCGAAAATGAAACAACAGACCCACTGTTTTCATTAAACCATTTAGGATGATCGGTTCCACCACCAAACATGGAAACTCTGTATGGTGTCCGTGTGATTATCATTTGCTACAGATTTGTATATTGGTTACTAGCAAACATACCTAGGCCTTTAATTAGTTCATCGATTCCCACACTTAAACCTATTTTTGCTTTCATACCAATTGATTCTATTTTGGTGTTAGAAACAACATAATTCCTTTGGTCAGGGTCTTTTGCAAGTGGAGCATCTTGGTACACGAATTCAGGTAAATGATTTTTTATAATTTCACAAAGTTCCTGTTTTGAAATATTAGCTTCACTTAAACCAAAATTGAAGATTTGGCCCCTTACTTTTTCTGGATTATTTATACTAAAAATGAACATATCAGCAACGTCTCTTACATGCACATAATTTCTCTTAAAATGACCTTCAAATAAAATTACAAACTTATCTGTTAATGCCCGATATACAAAATTATTGACCAATAAGTCGAGACGCATTCTAGGTGAAATACCAAATACTGTTGCAAGCCTAAAGCTTGTTGCTCTATTTTTCTCCATCAAATATTTTTCAACCTGAACTTTGTCTTGAGCATACAACGAAAGTGGATTTAACTTAGAGTTCTCGTCACAAAAATTGTTTTTATCTCCACTTCCATAAGCACTATTGGTAGTAGGCATAATTATTTGTTGATCTTGTGAAAGCTTATCAATCAGCCACAAGGTTGCATCTTTATTAATTGAACTTGCAGTAATTGGATCCTTTTTACACGCTGGTGCACCAACTATTGCTGCAAGTGGAATAATTACATCTGACTTAGAAAGCAGATTTAACATAACCGATTGATCTCTTACGTCTCCGTATACAATATTCAAATTATTGTTATTGACCACTGAAGCTAGACTGGGTTGACGGTATAAAAAATTATCCACAACTGTTACTTTAAAACCAGTCTCCAGTAGTTTCGGAACAAGTATAGACCCTATATAACCACCACCTCCAGTCACTAAAATATTTGTCATGCAGGCAATTCTCCTAAAATAGAATTTTCGATTATTTCCGACAGTATATGGTAGACAACCATATGGCATTCTTGAAGATGCTGAGTATTTATAGATGGTATTTCTATAGAAATGTCCACTTCTTTAGATACTTCCGCACCTACGCTAGTTAAAGCAAGAGTTTTTAAACCCATAATTTTGGCTTGCTTAATAGCTAATAAGCAATTCTTAGATTTACCACTTGTTGTAATTACGATTAAAACATCATTCAAATTACCATGCGCTTCAACTTGCCTCATAAAAACTTTTTCAAATGAAAAATCATTAGAAAATGCTGTCAATATAGAGGTATCAGTGGTCAATGCAATTGCAGATATTGCTCGCCTACTAATATTTTTGGAAAACGAACTCACCAATTCTGCTGCAAAGTGTTGTGAATCAGCAGCACTTCCTCCATTGCCACAAATCAGAATTTTTTTACCACTAATTACTGCACTTGAAATTAACTCCGCAGCAAGCACTATTTGATCTCCGCATGTAAATTCAAGATTTGCAAGCAGATCTTGAAGTTCGTTAATTCTAGAACTAACAATCAGTTTATTTTTGACTTTAATCATTTTTTAATATCCATTCTGCTGCAATAATCATATTATTAGTTACAAAATCTGCCTCCGAATGTATATGGTCAAGGGGGTTAATTTGAACCGTCTTCAGCCCCAAGTTAATTCCAAATTGAATATCAGACATCGCATCTCCAATCATATACGAAATAGAGGTATTTATTGCAAAGTTACTTAAAGCTTTTACACCTAACCCAATTTTAGGCTTTCTGCATTCACATTCTTCACTTGGTATGTGAGGACAAATGTATACAAAATCAATATTTATGTTGTACAGCTTTAAGCAATCAAGAATATGTAAGTTAACTTTATCTACAATCGCTTCATTGGCAATTTTTCTTCCAATTAAAGATTGATTAGTTATAATCCCAAATTTATAGCCAATTGTTGCTAGTGCAGCCAAACCTTCTACAACTCCCGGTAAGAATTCTATATCATCTATTTTTGTAAGGTAGTGAACATGCTTTATTAAAGTTCCATCTCGGTCGAAAATAATATATTTATTTTTCATTATAATTTATCAAAAATTCAAATAATTCACTAGATTTAATTAATTCTATCACACGTTTTTGTCCAGCTTGTGCAATTTTAATTCGTTCCGAATCATTATTTATGTAATGAAGCAGCTTATCTTTTAACTGAAATTTATCTGAGAAAGTTTCATAATGTATACCTTCCTTGAAATAATACTTAATTTGCTCATTATCTTGTTCCAGCAACATAGATCCAGCGATCATCGCTTCCCAAACCCTTCCTTTTAACTGAAAGTTTGCAGAATGAGTCATAGAAAAATTAATTGAAATTTTGGAGGTACTTAAAATTTCCAAATAATCCTTGCGTTCCAATTGCCCTTTTCTCGAATCAAAACTACCTATAAAATTCTGATACCCTAGGTCAGAAACAAATTCAAGGTATTCTCTCCGATAATTTCTATATGATCCGACTAAACCAATAAAATTATAATATATATTTCTCTCATTATTCACTGGAACAGATTGAGCAAGGTCAAATGGGGGGACTACTGAGACCGCCTTACCACTTTCACGAAGTAATTTAGGTACAAATATTTTTAGAGGATTATCTAGCACTAGGACTGTTCTATCAAGGTCAATCAGAAGAATTTCATTCCACCACTTTTCTGAAATCGTGTCCCAACCAAGTTCTATTAACGCGATATCATATTTTTTCTGTAGATATTGGTACACCTCTATTCCGAAATCTTTAAACTTAATTGAATTGTATCTAGGAGAATCAATTATTATTTTTTTTGGTCCTAAAACATGGATTTGCTTAAAAAATTTTAATAAAGCGAATAAATCTGAATTCTCATCAGGGTGCCAAAGATAGATTACTAAACTACTATTACTTTCCTTTAAACTTTGTCTTAGTGGGTCGACAATTTGATAAATTCCAACAGCCGAATCCTTAAACCCATTTCCATAGTATTTTGGTAGTGTAAAGAAAAGTAAATTATCTTTAAAATTGAAATTATCTAGGCGTGGGTAAATAAATTTATCAAAATAAAAAATAAAAAAACGGTGAATTAAACCTTTTTTAGTATTACCAATATTCCGGTAGAATTGTCCTAAAATTCTATAAAACTTCTTAGTTTGTGTGTAAACATTCATGATCTAAAGAATGCATTGAAGTATTTTTTATAGTAATGTCTAAGAACTATTCCATGAAACTTCTTTAATGCCCTAACAAAGAGAAAGTAAAATTTTGTAGACACACGAGCTCTCCTTTGTTTTTTTTCTTTTACTGTAGCAAAAAAGTAAGTAATTATATTTTCTGCCTGTATTCCCAGGGATTTATCGAATTTATTAAGAACTGCAGATAAGTATAAAATTAAATTATTTCTCCGCTCTCCAGCTGGATCAAAGTCAAGAGGCTTATTTACTAAATTAGGTCTAGCGTTGTGATCCCCCCTAATTAAAAATCTTGTTTTTAAATACTTTATCTTTCCAGTTAACACAATAGCCAGTGTAGAACAAATTTCCAAGTCTGTGGCTTTATTGAACTCAACTTTACCAAAAACTTTGTTCATTAAGATTTGATTACCTACACATACAGATACTCTTTTCACTGCAAACTCTAAATTTATGTATCTTCTAGATATTGCACTAGCTCTAACCAATCTATTTTCATCAGAGATATTTCTTGGCTTCCAGTAGGTTCTCACCCATCCAATACCGATGCCGTCTTTAAGATCAATGTGCTTTGCAACTATCCCTTTACCCACCACACCAATAAAGTCAGGATGTAAGTCAAGAAAATGAGTTGCTTTATAAATTCCATCTACGACAAAAAAATCGTCGTCACCAGAAAATACAAAATACTTGCATGAGTTTTCGACTTGTTTCAAACCAAACTCAATCGCTTGGTGCGTGGAAAATGAAGGATTGTTAAGTAATTTAAGATTAGCATAACCTATTTTTTTCGACTCATTTTCTAATACTGAAAAATCTGATTCTGAAGATGAATCGATTATTACAAGTTTCCCTTCAAAGTTTAATTTCTTGTAGTATTTAATTTGAGCAAGACAGTAATGCAACCTATCTTTGCTTGGAATAATTATCGCTATGGATTGCAATATTCCTCCTTTCAAGGCACTCATAATTCTTACTTAACCAATGTTATACTAAACTCTCAGATAAAGGAGTTTAATATTTTGTTTGGTATTAAAATACTATGACTACACGAGAACAACTTTCTAAAATTTTTAAACTATTTAACAAGCAAGATAAAATCAAACTTGCAATAGTGTGCCTTATTAATATTTTTTTATCTTTTCTTGATCTATTAGGAGTAGCACTAGTTGGAATTATTGGGGCAATAACTGTTTATGGAATTCAATCAAAAACCACTGGCAATAGAATAAACTCAGTACTTGAATTTTTAAATTTACAGTCCTCGTCTCTCAAGCAGCAAGTACTATTTATAGGAATAATGGCTGTAGTCATATTTATAATTAAAACTTTATCATCGATTATATTGATTCGAAAAACTTTATTTTTTATAAGCAGAAGGGGTGCGTTAATATCTTCAAATTTTTCGGAATCATTATTTTCGAAACCTATTAGTTTTATTAATCAATTCACTCAACAAGAGTTAATCTTTGTAACAACTACCGGTATTGACATCATGACAACCAGAATTATTGGTACAAGCATTTTGATCATATCTGATTTTGCGTTATTGATAGTACTTTTTTCTGGTTTAGCGCTATTTAATCCGTCAATAACAATTTCAATATTTGTGATTTTTTCATTACTCACATTGGTAACAAATAGGTTTATGAAATTAAGAGCGTTCAATTTAGGCAATAAAGAAGCTTTGTATGGTGTTAAAAGCAACGAAAGAATTTCAGAAATATTGAACACTTACCGAGAGTCTGTGGTCAAAAATAGAAGATTTTATTATGTGAATTCAATTAAGGAACTCAGATTTAATTTGGCAGAAGTAACAGCAAATCGCAATTTTATGCCTAATGTGAATAAATATGTTATGGAAACAGCCTTAATAGTTGGCTCTATATTAATTGCCGGAGTTCAGTTTGCCCTAAATGATGCAACTCACGCTATAGCAAATTTAACTATCTTTATTGCGTCAGCTACGAGAATTGCTCCAGCACTACTAAGAATCCAACAAGGCTTTCTTTCAGTAAGGTCAGGGCTTGGTACGGTTAGTAGAACATTAGAAATAATTGACCAAACGCTAAGCATAGTTGGCGATAATATTTCTAATACGATGCCTGATTTTATATATAATAAATTCATCCCAAAGATAAATATTTGCGATTTAAATTATAAGTATAATTCTGAGAGCACGTTTAATTTATCAAGTATTAATCTAGATATTTCACCTGGCGAACAGATTGCAATTGTGGGAAGTTCGGGTGCTGGGAAGACAACTCTGGTGGATTTAATTCTTGGGGTACTTTCACCATCCTCAGGAAGTGTTGAAATTTCAAACTCTTATCCATTAGAAGCATTTAGAAAATGGGCAGGCGCGATTGCATATGTACCCCAAGATATAGTCATTTTAAATGGGACAATTTGGGAAAATGTTGCTTTAGGATTCGATCACGATTTCGAACACGAACATTTTATTTTGGAGGCATTGAAACTTGCACATTTAGAGGAGCATATAAAAAGTTTGCCAGAAGGATTATTAACAAAAGTTGGCGAGCGTGGTCATAAATTGAGTGGCGGACAGCGACAAAGACTTGGAATTGCGCGAGCATTGTTTACAAAACCAAAAATACTTGTATTGGATGAGGCGACAAGTGCTCTGGATGGAGAAACTGAAGCAGATATTTCCGAAGCGATTAAATCACTAAAGGGCAGCACAACCGTTCTCATAATTGCACATCGACTATCGTCAGTAAAAAGTGCTGATAAGGTAATTTACATGGAAAAAGGAAAAATAAGCGCAAGTGGTACTTTTGATGAGGTAAGAAAAATAGCACCTGATTTTGATAAACAAGCTAATCTTATGGGTTTATAAAGACTGAGATAAACTGTTAATTTCGCAGATCAAATCTTCAACTAGCCACTCCCCTTGTAAAATTAAGTCTGGCTTATATTCACTCAACTCGGCATGCGAATGACTACCGGTAGTAACAGCAATATTTTTTAATCCACAAGCTTTTGCAGAAAGTATATCTTTTGGACTATCACCAATTACTATGCCAACCTGGTCAGAAAAAAGTGAATTTTTAGCGTTACTTATAATTAAATCACGTGACCAGTAATTTTCAGATGCACAAAATAAATTATCATCAATAAAATAATTAATCAGACCAACATGATTTAACTTAATTTTAGCTCCAGGCAAAAAATTACCAGTTCCAACTGCAAGCTCCATTCCCGGAATTTTTGACAATGTATTTAATACTGACTCAATAAGGTGCACCTTTTCAACTGATCCATTATTTAGAGACACCGGTAATTTTTCTGCATAACTATTGAGAATCAAAGTTATATCTTTCAATCTAGTCGTTATTCCTACAGAACTCAATAAACTTATTGCAATTTCATAATCTGTAAAACCACTTAGTTTTTTTCTATCTATTATTACCTCAACGCCAGCATATTCAGAAACAGCCTCGGCAAATGGAAGTGCTGCGGCACCATTTGTTCTAAGAAGAGTTCCATCAATATCCCAAAATAACTTAACATTCTTCAATAATTTTAATTCGTTAATCATTAGTTGATAAACCTCCTTATTAATCCACTAGTTCATTAGTGAAACCTAAAATTGTCTAGGTAAAACACTGATTTTTACCACCAAATACTCAATTTTATATATAATTGGTATATTAATGGACTAATCGAGATTTGGGACTAAATGGCTTCTAAAGTTATCGAAATCGGCTACGGCGACGTTAAACGTGTGAAAATTGGTGGCAACGGTAAATTAGTACTAATTGGTGGCCCATGCGCTATTGAAAACAGAGATCACGCATTAATGATGGCCGATCGAATTGCAAAAATTTGTGACGAATTGGGTGTTGATTGGGTTTATAAATCCTGTTTTGATAAAGATTGCAGGTCATCCCCAGATAGTTTTCACGGTGTAGGAATTGATCATGGTTTAGAGATTTTATCTGAAGTTAGAAAGGAGTTTGGCATCCCAGTTACATCGGATTTCTCAGATCCAGCATGGGCGCAAGCAACTGGAGAAGTATGCGACCTTGTTCAAGTGCCAGCATATTTATGCCGTCAGACTTCAATTCTAAAGGCTGCGGCAAAAACTGGCCGGCCAATACATTTAAAAAAAGGTCAATTTATGAGCCCGTGGAATATGAAGAACTCGGTTCGAAAGATAGAGGCCGCAGGAGGCACACAAATATTATTGGCAGATCGTGGAACTTTTTTTGGTTACAACATGTTAGTAAATGACATGAGATCATTTGCAATTATGGCTCAAACTGGTTATCCAGTTTGTTATGACATTACACATTCAATACAAATGCCAACTTCAATGGGTGAAATTTCTGGCGGAGAACGCGAATTTATTCCACCATTAACTAGAGCAGCAGCCGCCGCCGGAATTGATGCGATATTTGCTGAAATACATAATGATCCACCAAATGCTCTTTCTGACCCAAATACAGTTCTTAATATTGAACATTTACGGCATGTATTAGGCCAAGCTCGCGATATTCACAACTTCCGCCTTGAATTATTAGAGAAGTATGGTGTTGATAATGTCTATTAAAGCTAAAGATAAAATGAAAAAATTAACTGAAATTCCGGTTCTGGAAGAAAATGCCAGCCTAAAGAAGGCTTTAGATTTAATGAGCCAAAAGCATTTAGGGATAGCATGCTTTGTTGATAGCTCTGGAGTCCTAAAAGGCTTACTTACTGATGGTGATCTTCGCAGATTGCTACTAACAAAACAAAGTCCTTTACCAGCGCTACTAGTTGCTAATGGATTGTCTTTTGGAAATACAAAACCAACTGTTGCCCATGAAAATGATGAAATATCTAAACTGCAAGAAATCATGAATAATAAGCAAATCTGGGACCTACCAATTGTTGATTCAAACAATAAATTAATTGGCTTACTACATCGCCACGATGTTAACTAGCAACTTAAAGCTGCGCCTGCGGGCCCGAGAGTTAATTTTTGGTTCTTGGGTCTCATTTGCTCATCCATCCATTACTGAAATTTTTGCTTCCCACAAGTTTGATTTTTTAGCTATTGATATGGAACATGGAACAATAAACTTAGAGCAAGCACAACGGATAATCGCTGCTAGTCAGTATTACCAGGTCGCATGCCTACCAAGACCAGTTTCACATTCAAATGATTGGATTAAACCCCTTCTTGAATCTGGGGCTGATGGGTTAATCGCCCCAATGGTTAATACTCCTGTTGAATTACAGAATTTGATAAATTATGTTAAGTATCCACCTGTTGGGAAAAGAAGTTTTGGTGTTAATCGAGCACAAGGTTACGGAAGCAATTTTGATGGTTATATTAAAAGTTGGAATAAATCCTCAGTATTTATCGCCCAAATTGAATCTAAATCAGCTGTTGATAGTATTGAAAAAATTGTTTCCCATCCAGATTTGGATGGAATTATGATAGGTCCCTATGATCTCTCTGGATCATTAGGTGTTCCAGGTGAAAAATTTCATCCACTAGTCAAAGAAGCCGAAGTAAAGGTAATAAACGCCTGCAAAGAGCGAGGAATTTCTTGCGGAACCCAGTTAAGTGACTTTAATTCAGAGTCAGTTAAAGCAGCACTGGCGATGGGCTATACCTTCATAATCGCATCATCTGACCTATTTGTTTTAGATGCTTGGGCAAATAGCGCAGAGAGGGTAATGCAAGGATTTAGGAAATGAGTCAAAAACCTAACCTGGAGTTTAAATCTCACTCAGAGTTGTTGTCATTAGCAGGCAAGACTGCCGCAGTAATTGGTGGCGGAGGTCATGTATGTTCTGCCCTTGCCAGAGGTTTTGCTAGCGCTGGGGCTAATGTCGCAATTATCGACTTACGGATTGAAAAAGCTGAGGCGGTTGCAAAGGAAATTAGTAATGATTTTGGGGTTAAAAC
>Ga0214921_10006827_pt1 | contig 15428 bp, 13 predicted proteins | sample LL1505_MetaG_FD_177992 | JGI IMG/M metagenome (GOLD analysis project Ga0214921, IMG submission 177992) | Freshwater microbial communities from Lake Lanier, Atlanta, Georgia, United States - LL-1505 | ecosystem: Environmental > Aquatic > Freshwater > Lake | place: USA: Georgia | collected...
CGTGCATTGCCAATGTCGGCCACCAGCATGGCGGCGCCGTCGGGCAGCAGGGTGCCACAGTAGGCCTGATTGAACTGTGCGGCGGTCGCCGGGCCGCCGTCTCCCGCGAAGCCCGACACACCGGTGCCCGCGACCACGCGGACAGCGCCCGATTCCGGATCGAACGCGCGAATGCGGTGGTTGAACGTGTCGGCGACATAGACCGCGCCGTCGGGCCCGATCGCCACATCGTGCAGCCCGTGGAATCGCACCTCCTGCGCGGCGGTCGCCGTGTCGGGTAGAAATGTCTGTTTGGGCGCCGGCACGTAGAACGTGCCCGCCACGAACTCCACCTGCGGCTCACTGCCCTCAGCCTTCGTCGCCGCCGCCGGCTTCGCGACCCGAAAAAGCCGGTTGCCCCGCGTGTATTCCACGCCATACATCCGCCCTTCGGCATCGAAGGCCACGGCAAACGGTTCATTGACCTTTGCGGCATCGGGCTCCTTCCCGACGCGGCCTGCAGCTGTTCCCGCCAGCACGACGACCTCCGCCCACGCGGCAGGGTGATGGAGGCTCGCGAACGCCACGGCCCAGGCAAGAGCCGACACCTCAAGGAGACGATTTCGTGGAAGCATTTGGATCTCGTGCGGTACACAGAAGGAATGCCGAACACGGCGATCGCTCCGACCTGGATCAATCATAATCCAACCCATGCTTGATGCTGAAAGCCTTGACGTCCCGCGAGTTCGGGGGCTAGCCTGCGACGGCCCCTGGGCAAGCCTTCCTCGGATGCAGGCGTCATGTCGTTCACCCTCGTTGGCGACATCCGTGACATTGAGCCGATCGCTCTTGGCCGGTCCGTACGGATGAGACTTCGGCTCCGCAGACTCTACGGTGGACTCAGGTGGCGAAAGCTCAAGGGCATCGCTGTGGTGCGACTACCGAATGGCATGCGTCGCCTGGCCGAAGTACATTGGTATGAGTCGCATGGCATTGGGCGACGGGAACTCAAGCTCAAGCGTTTCGTGAAGGACTAGTCATGGCAAAATCGGTCAGGTTCGCGATCTGCGTAAGCAATGCCGGAGTTCCCGCGTCGCTCGAACTGCGAAAGGTTTATCGTCTCGTTTCGGATCCAGCCGCCGCATCTGAGGGGCTTGTCCGCGTGGTCGACGAATCGGGCGAGGACTACCTCTACCCGGACAAGTTCTTCGTGCCCATCGAGGTGCCGAAGGCAGCTGTTCGTGTGTTTTCGAAGCGATCGGCCTGACGAAGTGATGCAGCGGACTCGCGAAAACATCGCGGCCATCGTCCTGCTTGCCGCCCTTGGGCCGCAGTTGTATCGACAGCCCGCCGTCGCGGCAGGCCCCGAGCCGCTTACCACGGCCGCGGCCATTGCGAGGTCCGTGGTCGCCAAGACCGACGAGCCGCCACCGGTCAGCCTCGAAGCGGTCGTGACGCATCGCGACGCGACAGGCTCGATCTTTCTCGAAGACGCCACAGGCAGCACGTTCATCAGTGGGGGCACGACGAGCCCCCGGTTTGCCAGAGGAGAGCGTGTCCGGGTCGAGGGTGTCGTTCACCGCGGTCTATTCATCAACGGCATCCGTCCATCGCAGATCGAGCCACTCGCGGCCGGGCCTCCGCCCGATCCCAGGCCGATCACGCCGCAGATCATGGCTACCGGCACACTGCACTACGCATGGGTTTCGCTCGAGGGCGTGGGACGTGCCTTGCGGCGGACGGGCGAGGACACCACCACGCTCCTTGTGAACGTGGCCGGCAGCATCGTGGAGGCCCGATTCGAGCAGCCGCCCACCGATGACGATGCCGCAGCTTGGATCGGAGCCCGACTGCGACTGGCCGGCATCGCGGCTGGCGACATCAATGATCGTCGCCAGCTCATTCGGCCATACCTGCTCGTTCCACATCGGGCCGATGTCGCGGTGCTCGAGCCAGCTCCCATCGATCCATTCAGCCTTCCGAAAACAGCTTTCCTCGAACTTGGTCGGGGTGAGCTCCACGAGGGACTGCAGGTGGTGTCGGGCGTCGCCGTCGCTCCGCCGCGGGACCGGCGGCTCTTTCTCACCGATGGTGAAAAAAGCTTGTGCGTGCTGCTCGACGAGCGGACGGCTGCTGCTGCCGCATCGATCGTGGCGGGAGACCAGGTCGACGCGATCGGGTTCGCCGACGCAGGCCCCTTTGCCGCACGGCTGGCAGAGGCGCGCGTGCGGGTGACCGCATCGGGAGATCCTGTTGCCCCCCGCCGTCCCAGTGCCGATGAGCTTCGCGCAAGCTGCGATGCGCAGCTCATTCAAATCGAGATGGCGGTCATTGAGCGGGAGGATCGCCCGGAGGGGACACTGCTGGTGGCCGACCTCGATGGCATCTCAATGCAGGTCAATTCGCCAGGACAACTCTCACCGGAGATCGTGCCCGCCGCAACCATTCGCGTGACGGCTCCCTGCCTCGTCACGAAAACACGCACCGAAAAATACACCCTGCGGGCCGCGGGCTACGCCCTCTACCCGACCACTTTGGACGACGTGGCATTGATCCAGAGGCGGCCTTGGTGGAACGTCCGCCGTCTGGCCATCGCGTTGATGATGAGCCTGACCGCTGGTGTCGTCGGGCTTGCCTGGGTCATCCTGCTGCGCCGGCAGGTGCGTCGACAACTCGGAGTGATCGAGGGAAAGATTCAATCCGAGGCCGTCGCCGAGGAACGGCGGCGGATCGCCCGGGAGTTTCACGACTCGCTCGAGCAGGATCTGGCTGGGCTCGCCCTGCGGATCGATTCCGCGGCAGGAAGCATCCGCGATTCCGACGCCCGCAGCGTGATGGAGCGGCAACGGGAGATCCTGGCGCGGCTCCAGGACGAAACGCGGCAGTATGTCTGGGATCTCCGCGAGCCGGCCCGCCTGCAGGGCAGCCTCGCCGATCGTACGGACGTGATGCTCAACGACCTGCGGGAACTCACGGCCGCGCCGATCGAACTCTCGACGAAAGGTCCGCTCCCCGAGTTTCCGCCGGAGACGACTCATCACCTGCTGCGAATGCTTCGCGAGGCCGTAAACAACGCGGCCCATCACTCGGGCGCGACACGGATCGCCGTGGTACTCGAGGCCGACCGTGGCAGCCTGGTCGCAACGGTCACCGACGACGGCAGGGGGTTCGATGCCGGCTCGGCAGACAAAGCCTTGTCCGGCCACTTCGGCCTCCGCGGTCTTACCGAGCGGGCTCGTCGCATCGACGCGAAGGTGACGGTCGACAGCCGGCCCGGCGGTGGCACAACGGTGATCATCCGCCTGACCGTTCCACCCACAGCCGAATCGCAAGCCACAGGATGATCGGCACAAGTGCCAGTTGGCGGGGGCCTGCCATCAGTGGCATAGTGACTGCGTCAGAGAGAATGAGGCATTCAGCGATGCGACTGCTGCTGGTCGATGACCATCCCGTGTTTCTCGAAGGGCTCGCCGAGGCGCTCGCCCGGCAGCCCGACTTCGAGATTGCCGGCATCGCAACGAGTGGCGACGAGGCGGTCGAAGCCTGTGGCCGGCTCACCCCGGATCTCATTCTCCTCGACCTGTCGATGCGGGGGCTCGATGGCCTCGCCACGCTCGCCCGACTGCGGCAACTCGCGCCGCAGCCCCGCGCCCTAATGCTCACCTCCTCCGATGACGCCGCCGACGCGGTCGCCGCGCTCGACGCTGGGGCGGCCGGCTACATCACGAAATCGGCCCGCTACGACGAACTCGTGGCAGCTATCCGCGAGGCGGCCGCAGGCGGTCGGCCCTTGGGCGAGGCGGTGGCCCGGCGAATCGCTGCCCGTCAGAAACATGAGCCGCTCACCCAACGGGAGCGGGAGGTGCTCGTGCTTCTGGCCGAGGGCCTCACCTACGAGGCGATCGGCGAGCGGCTGGGAATCGCCAAACGGACGGCGCGGGCCCACGTCGTGGCACTCCAGGAGAAGTTCGACGCAGCCAATAACGCCCAGGTAGTCGCACGCGGCTACGAACGCGGCCTGCTCAGGCCCTAATGGCGTGGCATCAATCAGCTCGCCTGCAGCGCCTCGACGCTGTTGACGTGCACCAGAGCACAGGTCACGCTCCGATCGTCATCGGGGTAGTAGACGATCATCTTTGTTTTCATGACGAAGGCACACTCGGGATGACGGATCTCGTGTGTCTCGCCATTCGACATCCGGATCACGAAGGGCTCGAATGGCTCCCGACGGATGTAGTCGCGAATCGTTTCGGCATTCATGGGAATCCTCACAGAACCATGCATGACACTGGACGCATGAACATCGTACCAGTCACGCGGCGGGGATGCAACGCCCCGGGCAGCGACACCTCCAAGAGCTCTCGTTCGTCGCGACGCATACTGAATCGCCGTGGGTTCTGGCACAACTGCCAATGGCCCCGGGTTCGTGCGGTCGTTACTGTTGGATGATGGAGCGGGTGGCTCCGCACTCTCGCGCCGGTGGAGAAGCGATCGTGGCATATCGTCAGAGATCCTGGCCGAAGAAATTTCGTTGCGGAACCGTCACTACCATCGTGGCACTCGCTCTGTTCGCGGGGCACACCGGCCCGACCGTGAGGCCTGTCTTCGCAGCAGATGCCCCGTCGAAACGCTCCGCCGATGAGGAGGTGCTTACCGACCTGCCCCTGGCGTTCTGGCGGTTTGAAGAACCTGCAGGCGCCAAGCGGGCGACTGCGGAACGGTCAGCGGCAGAGCCACTGGCGGTGGACGTGAGTGGCGCGGTCGTGTTCGGCGAGGCGGGACCGCGGCCGCCGCGGCATCCGACCCTCGCAAAAGACAACACCGCCGCCCTCTTCGGCAGCGGTCGCAGCTTCCTGAAACTCTCCGCTGACACGCCCCGGTTCGCGGAGTTCCAGTTCACCAACGGCGACTCGATCACGCTCGAGGCCTGGGTGAACCCGTTCGAACTCACCGATGGCCAGCAGGTCTACATCGTCGGCAAGGGAAGAACGTCGAACCCGAAGGTCGCCGCCGACAACCAGAACTGGGCCCTGCGGCTCTCGGCAGCCGACGGCCTCGCGCGGCCGAGCTTTCTCTTTCGCAATGCCGACAACCGCAAGGGACACACCGAGGATTTTCATCGCTGGGTCGCCAACGAAGGCTTCGCAGCGGGCACCGGCTGGCACCACGTCGCCGTGAGCTACACGTTTGGGGAGCCCGATTCGATTCGCGGCTACGTCGACGGCCGTCCGGTGGGGGGCGAGTGGGATTTCGGCGGACCCACCACGAAGCCGCCGGTGGTCGACGACGACGAGGTCTGGATCGGCTCGTCGATCAACGGCAACATGGCCAACACGTTTCCCGGTCTGCTCGACGACGTGGCGATCCATCGCTCGATCCTGCCACCGGAGCGGATCGCGGCCCGCTGGGTGGTGGACGAGACCGTGCCGCCTGTGCCTGTCATCGCACTCGCGCCAGTGCCCGAGGCCGGCGTGCTCTGCGAGATCATCGAGGGGGTTCCTGACGGCACCTGGTATTACGGCGGCCGCGGCCCATCGGACTCGTTCACGCGTCTGTTCTTCGCGTTCACCGACCTGCCGCAGCGGTATGACGACTCTGGTCTACGGGCCGATCGGCCCACGCCGTTCGTGGTTCGCGCCCGCAGTCATGTCACCCTGCCCATGGGCCCCCAGCAGATCACGGTGCGGTCGCGCGGCGCGGCCCGCGTGTTTCTCGACGGAAAGCGGGTGGCCGAGATCAAGCCACCGAAGCAGCGATCGGACGGCCATGAAAAAATGTTCGTGCCCGACCGGTCGGGTCCGGCCGGTATGCGGATCGTGCAACCGGGCGACCAGCAGGTGATCGTGGACACCGTCGGCGATGGCCAGCGGCACCTGCTCCACGTCGAAGTCCGTGTTGGGGGCCAGAATCTACGTCCAGAGACAGGGGAATTCTCGGCGAGCATCGGGCCGCCGGGCAAGGTGCCGACGATCGTCGCGGCCTCCGACGAACGGATCCTGCTCACCGACGCGGGCTGGACCGATCTCGCGGCCCGACTGGAGGCCGAGCGGGTGGCAGGCAACACCGCCGCCCGGCGGGCTGCGGCGGCAAAGCAGGCGAACTATTGGCAGAAGCGGTACGAGGAAGCCCGCCGGTTTGTCGAGTCGTCGCCCGGCCCTGCGGTGCCCGAGCTTTCGGCTGACCATCCCGAGCACGCGCGGGCGGTGCACAACGACATCGACCGATTCATCAATGCGCGGCTGATAGTCGCCGACGTTTCCCCAGCGCCGCTCGCCGACGATGCGGCCTTCATCCGCCGCCTCTCACTCGACGTCCGCGGCATCGTGCCGACGCCGGAGGAGATCGAGGCGTTTCTGGCCGATACGCGGCCCGACCGTCGCGACCGGCTCGTCGATGCCTTTCTCGCCGATCCGCGGTGGGCCGACCACTGGGTGGGCTACTGGCAGGACGTGCTCGCCGAGAACCCCAACCTCGTCAACCCCACGCTCAACAACACCGGCCCGTTTCGATTCTGGATCCACGAGTCGTTTCTCGACCGCAAGCCGATCGATCGGATGGTGACCGAGCTGGTCATGATGGGTGGCAGCACCCACTTTGGCGGTCCCGGCGGCTTCGCACTTGCCACAGAGAACGACGTGCCGATGGCGGCCAAGGCACACGTGCTCGGCCGGGCGTTCCTGGCGATGGAGATGAACTGCGCCCGTTGCCACGACGCCCCCAATCACCGCTTCGTGCAGCAGGATCTCTTCAGCCTCGCCGCGATGCTTGCCCGCGGTCCGCAGAAGGTGCCGGCCACCAGCAGCGTGCCGGGCGGGGCCGAGCGGCTCGCCCGACTGGCGATCTCGGTGACACTCGAGCCGGGCACGGAAGTCAAGCCGGCCTGGCCCTTCGACGACGTGGTGTCGCATGCGTCGGCCACACCGCTCGTGCAAGCGGCTGGCGACACGCGGGAGCAACTGGCGGCATTGATCACCGCGCCGCACAACGCACGGTTTGCCCGCGTGCTCGTCAACCGCCTCTGGGACCGGTATCTCGGCAGGGGCTTGGTCGCCGACCCGGACGACTGGGAGAGCGAGACGGCGAGCCATCCCGAACTGCTCGACTGGCTGGCCCGCGAACTGGTGAGCCACGACTATTCGCTCGAACACGTGGCGAGGCTGATCCTCACGTCACACACCTATGGCCGCGGCCCTCTTCCCACCGGCAGTGAGTCGGTGCCTGCGTCCCTCTTTGCCGGCAGGCAGCCGCGGCGGATGTCGGCCGAACAGCTGCTCGATTCGCTTTTCGTAGCCAGCGGCAAGCCGTTCGACGTCGAGCCGATGAACATCGATGTCGACACGAGCCGCCCGGCCACGCTGTCGCTCAACCTCGGGCAGCCCACGCGGGCCTGGCAGTTCGCCGGAATGGGCAACGAACGCGACCGGCCGAGCCTCTCGCTGCCGTTCGCCCAGCACTCGGTCACGCTCATGGAGGCGTTTGGCTGGCGGGCCGAACGGCAGGCTCCGTTGACCCACCGAGAAACCGACCCCAACGCTTTGCAGCCGGCGATCATCGCCAACGGCGTGGCCGTGAAAAGGGCCAGCCAGTTTTCCGATGGGAGCGGCTTCACGCAGCTTGCGCTCGACGAGATTCCGCTCGACGCGTTCATCGACGGCGTGTTCCTGCGGATCCTTGGCCGCAAACCGACCGCAGGCGAACGGTCACTCGCAACAGACCTGCTTGCCGATGGCTACGCATCGCGCAGGGTCGCCGTTCCACCGACACCGCCCGCCCCTGAAGCACGCCCGCTCGGCGTGTCCTGGTCAAACCACGTCACGGCAGAGGCCGACCGCGCCAAGGAAACACTTGCTGCGATCGCGGCCAAGGGAGACCCGCCCACCACCCGTCTTGCAGCCGACTGGCGGGAGCGGGCCGAGGATCTCGCCTGGACGCTCTTCAACACCCCCGAGTTCGTCTTCGTACCCTGAGGCTATTCATGTCGATCTCCCGCCGCACCTTTCTCGCAACTGCCGCAGCTTCGTCCGCGGCTCTCGGCTCGCGGCCGCTCCTTGCCTCGACCGAAACACCCTCGCCACGCGGCAAGGCGGAGCACTGCATCTTCGTCTGGCTCGGCGGCGGCTCCTGCCAGATCGACACCTGGGATCCGAAGGCGAAGGGCGACGCCCAAGCGAGGAAGGCGGGCAGCTACTACGACGCCATTCCGACAGCCATCCCCGGCGTGCAGGTCTGCTCTCATCTGAGCCGCTGCGCGCCGCTGCTCGACCGTTTCGCCCTCCTGCGGACGGTGCACCACGAGGTGATCGACGAGCATGCCCGGGCCACGAACCAGGTGCACACCGGTCGGCCCACTGCTGGCACGATCGTCTATCCGTCGATCGGCTCGGCCGTCACCGCCACGCGAGGGCCGATCAACGACCGCGTGCCTGGCTACGTACTGATCGGTTTCCCCAACGTCACCCGGGGCCCGGGCTTCCTCGGCTCGCGGGCTGGCTACGTCTATCTCACCAACACGCGGGTCGGCCCCTCGGGCTTCTCGCGGCAGCCGGAGATCACCGACGGCAGGCAGCAGCGCCGCGAGCAACTGCTCGACAGCATGCGGAAGGGCTATCGCGACGACGGCAGCCTGCCGCAGGTCGTGGCCGACTACGATACGGCCGCCCGGCAGGCCTTCGCGATGGCAGGGCCGGACTTCATGGACATCTTCGCGCTCGACCGCGAGCCGAATGCCCTTCGAGAGGGCTATGGCGGTGAATTCGGCCAGCGGCTCCTGCTCTCGCGGCGGCTCGTCGAGGGGGGCGTGCGGTTCATCGAGATCTCGCACAACCTCGGCTTCGTCAACGGCACCGGCTGGGACACCCACAACGAGGGACAGCTCAAGCAGCATCTCTTGATCGAGGAACTCGACACGGGACTCGCCGCGCTCGTCACCGATCTCGAGTCGAAGAAGCTGCTCGACAAGACGCTCATCGTTGTGGCGACGGAGTTTGGCCGGCCGGCACAGTTCGACGGCGGCGGCGGCCGCGGCCATCACAGCAAGTGTTTTTCGATGGTCCTCGCCGGCGGCGGCCTCAAGACTGGTCAGGCGATCGGCACGAGTGACGACCTCGGCATGGCAATCGTGGACGAGCCCGTCTCGATTCCCGATCTGTATGCCACAATCCACGCCACCCTCGGCACGAACCCCGCCGAGGAGCTCTACGACGGGGCGCGGCCCGTGCCGCTCACCGACGGCGGCACCCCGATCGCGAAGTTGTTCCCGACGGGGTGATGCTGCAACGAAAAAGGCCCGCGGCGCTTTCGCACCGCGGGCCCTATTTCATTCATGTTTCATTCAGGCTGGCCCCTGTTGGGTCGCTCGCCTTGTGTCATACGGCAGGCAGACTTGCGTGCACTGCCGAAGGAATCTGTTCGCGAACCTCCCTGTTCGCGACTACCGCACCGCCTCCAGCAGCATCTTGGAGTTGGGAACGCTGTGCCGGTGCACGAGGCCGTTCTCACGGGTTTCGATCACCGTCGCCACCGGGCCCACCTCGCGAACCGTGCCTTGAAGCGTGCCCACGGTCACCGCGTCGCCGGCCTGGATCCGCTGGCGGACGTAGTAGCCCGAGAGAATTCCGCTCATCACGTCGCGGCCGCCGAGGCCGAAGGCCAGGGCGAAGCCGGCCGAGAGGCCAGCCGAACCGATCAGGATCAGCTTCTCGAGCAGGGCGAACTGGATGCCGAGCTGGTTGAAGGCCGCGATGAAGGTGAGGATCGAGAGCACCCAGTAGCAGCCGCCGGCCAGATACTCGGCGTAGGTCAGCCCCACGCGGTCGGCGCTGGTCGCCACCACGCCGCGGAGGAAGGTCGCTGCCAGGAGCCCGATCACCACCACCACCGTCGCCACGAGCAGGCGGGGAATGTAGTTCACCACCTCGCCCATCGCATCAGAGATGCTCTGGAGGCCGAGGATGTTGAACGCCGCCATCACGAACACGCACATCAGGAGCCAGAAGACAAGGCCGCCCACGATCGACGGCAGCGGACGCCGAATCCCCACGTCGTGCATGCTCTTGGCCAGGCCGCTCTTCTCGGCGGCTGTCTGCAGGCCGATCTTCTCGCTCACCACCGTGATGATGCCGGCCACCCAGCGGGCCAGCACGTAGCCGATCACCAGCACCGACACCATCGCCACCAGCTTCGGAGCCAGCATGATCACCTGGCTCCACGCCTGCGTGAAGCTGTCGACGAGCGCCTGCTTCGACACGTTGACGGTCTCCGCAGCCGTCTGCCCGACCGTCGTGAACTCTTTCATTGCGAATGTCCCCTTCTCGATCCCCACCATGCGGGAATTGTGTATTGGCCCGCAACCCAATCTGCTCCACCGGCGCCACACCGGCGAGTGTCTTTCCTGTCGGCGGCCGGAACAGCGGTGCTGTCTCGGCCTCCAGAGAATGAGTTGCCGGCCGGGCCCGCCGTGTCACAACCCTGTCACAAAAATTTTTTCGGGCCTGTTTTATGGCCTGTTTTCCCCACTCTTTTCCGGCGGTTGCTCGCGGGGGGGCCAACTGCCGGTGAGCGTGTACCGCGCCGCCGCGGCCAGGGCGGCCGCCATGTGCAAGACGGCCCAGCAGGTGGCCCCGAAGGCGAACTCGATCACGTGCAGGACCAGCAGCCGTGGATGCAGCTTGCGACGCACCCCGTCCGTAAAAGTCCGCGCCGCCGGCACAGGTGGCACCTTCTCGCCGGCCAACTGCTCGAATGGATCCATCGGTTTCACCCTTTCTCCGTCACTCTTCCCGTCTCAGCCCTTCGTATCACGATCCCCGCCAAACAGGCCGCCGGCCTTCGCCGCCAGCTTCTCCCTGATCCTGCTGATTCGCATGCGGCAGGCGCCAGCTGACGTGCCGAACATTTCCGCCAGCTGCTCGTAGTCGTGGTTTTCAGCGAATCGCATCAGCACGAGCGCCCGGTCCTCCTCGTCGAGGTCTTCGAGCAGCGTGCGGATGTCGTGGGTGGCGTCGACCGCGGCGGTGCCCTGCGGCTTCGCGTCGGCATGTGCCTCGATCCGCTCTTCGCTGCCGGAATCCTCCCGCCGTCGCCGCCGCGACCGCGATCGGCGGAGCATCAGGCAGGTGCGGATGGCCACGCCGTGGAGCCAGGTCGAGTAAGTCGATCGTCCGGCAAACTTCCCCCGTTCGAAAAACAGCCTGACGAACACTTCCTGCGCAGCATCCTCGGCGTCGTGCTCACTGCCCATCAGCCGCCAACAGACCCGCCAGACCTTCTCTCGATACCGCTCCATGAGCGCCGTGAACGCGGCCCCGTCCGATCCCTCGCGGGCCGCCTGGGCGACGAGCTGCTCGTCGGAGAGGCCAGCCAGCCCCTTGATGTCGGAGATGTCGGGGGCTGCGTCTGCGTCCACCAGTGCATCATCCCTTCGGCTCGGGCCACTCCGGCCCTCCTCAGAACGATTTCCGAGGGGCCCTCCGTCGCGAAGAGTGTCGCGGCTGCAGGGCACTTTCCCCAAGGGGAGTTTTCACGCGTGCACGGCTCACGAGCGATGTGCGATTCCTTGCTAGGCTGTGTTCCCAGACTGCTCCGGCGATCCCCGGTCTCATCCGCATCATGACGCCTCACCACCATTCGCCCGTTGCGGTGGCCGTTGGCATCCTGCTCCGCCCGGATGGCCGGTTTCTGCTGAACACCCGCCCAGCGGGCAAGCCGTGCGCGGGCTCGTGGGAGTTTCCCGGCGGCAAGATGGAGCCGGGGGAAGCCGTTGCGGACACGGTTCGTCGAGAACTCCGCGAAGAGCTGGCCGTCGAGATCGGCACGATGGACGATGACTGTCGGCAGATCCAGGTCGTCGAACACACCTATCCACACGCCCTCGTGCGACTCCACGTCTGCGTCGTGAGATGCTGGCACGGGGAGCCACGGGCCGTCGAGGGCCAACAGTTCTCGTGGCAGTCGATCTGGGATGACATGACGAGCGTGTCGCCGGTGCTGCCCGCCACGGTGCCCGTGATCGCGACGCTCCGCAGCATCCGCGAGACGCTCTGCGTCCGCCGCGACCCGATGCTGCCGTCAGCGTTCCATGAACGCTCTTCATCGGCCCTCGGCACGACCGACGAGAACCGTGCCTGACAGCACACGGGCCCTCACGTTTCCCGGCAGATCGATCACCGTCGGAACCGCCACGGTTGGGTAAGCAGACGCAACCGCCATGGCGGCGAGCTGACTATAGTGCCGGGCGGTCATGTCGCGTTGGGGCCATCCCGCGCGCTGCCACATCGCCACGAAGATCTCCGCAAGCAGGTGCCGATCGAGCCCCGCCAACTTCGGTGTCTGGAGAACGGTCGTGCCGTCGGCGTGACGATGCGCATGCGCCTCGAGCAGGTAGTCGGCCGCACTACGCACGGCGCCGGCCACGGCCGCGGCCTGACTCCCCAGCCGCGTGAGCGATGCGACTGCGGCCGGATACGGGCCCGACTCACAGCGGGCAAGGACATCGTGCCGCAGGAAATTCCGCGCATAGCGGACATCGGCATTCGTCACATCCTCTACCCAGCACTGTCCGCGCGACTCGAGATACGCCCGCACGACGCTGCGAGGCACGGCTAGCAGTGGCCGGACGAGCGCCACGCCGTCGCTGAGTTCGCGGGCGGTGGCCATGCCCGCCAGACCCGCCAACCCCGTGCCGCGGAGGCTGCGATGCAGGATCGTTTCAGCCTGGTCGTCCGCGGTGTGGGCCACGACGACGAAGCGGGCTCCCTGCTCACGGGCGACCGCTGCGAAGAACTCGTGCCGCAGCCGCCGCGCCCGCCCCTCGATCCCCTCGCCGCGCACGCCATCCGGTTCACGGACCCGAAGGTCACGAATCACACACGGAACGCCCAACCCGGCGGCAAGGTCTGCCACGAAGGCGGCATCCGCCGCGGCGGCCTCACGGAGATCGTGCCTGGCATGCGCCACAAGCAGCTTGGGGGGAGCCCCCTGCCCTGCTGCCAGACAGTGCAGCCCCACGAGAAGCGCTACGCTGTCGGCGCCGCCGGAGACACCCACCACCACCCGCTCCGACCAGAAGCCGTGCACTGGCAGGCCCGCGGCGAGGGCCGCGAGAAATTCCACTTCAGTCCCAGACATGGTCGCCTCGATCGTCGCCATGCTGCCATTCTGGCCTCGGAATCCTGCGGAATGAAATACGTAAACTGGGCGATTCTGCAGCGGGCGGATGCCCTCTGTCGGCCGCAGGCCTCTCGTTTCGGGCCAGGAAGCGGCATTGAGCAGCCGCTGGCCGCTGGCTACCCTCCCACGCCACGTTCCCGGGCCTCAGGCCGCCGGCGAACACGGATCAATGAACCAGCGAACCTGAACGAGGATCATCGCATGCTCTTCCGGATCAGCCCTGCTCTCCGCCTCGCGGCCCTCGCCCTGCTGATTCCGCCGATGGCGGGCGGCTGCTCCTTGATCACCACCGTCGCCTACCTCGTCGCACCTGAGAAGGATGCCCCGGCCGAATTCAAGGGGCTGCGCGGCAAACACGTGGCTGTGGTGTGCAAGCCGATCGTGGAACTGGAGTTCAGCGATGCGAGCTCCGCCCGTGAACTCGCCACGATGGTTGGTTCACAACTGAACCAAAACGTGCGGAAGGCCCGCGTGATCGACCAGCGCGAGGTCGCCCGTTGGATCGACGAAAACGCCTGGGTGGACTATCCGTCTCTCGGCAAGGCGCTCGACGCCGACATCGTGGTCGGCATCGATCTCGAGCAATTCCGCATGCACGAGGGCTCGACGCTCTACCGTGGCCGCGCATCCGCGAACGTCAGGGTGTATGACGTCGCCGAGAAGAAGGTGCTCTTCGAGAAGCGCATCGACAACTTCACATTCCCGGGCGACAGCGCCGTGCCAGCCCAGGACCAGTCGGAGCCACAGTTCCGGGCGCTCTTCCTGCAGGTGTTATCAGGGAAAATCGCCCGCAGCTTTCATGCCTACGACAGCCGGGCGACCTTCGCGGAAGAAAACCTGACCTTTTAGCTATACGCCGAGGCCGCCATCCAGGCGGCCTTACCTTGGCGGGCCTCCGCCCCTGGCGGCGTGGGCCCATACGCTTTGCGCCATCCGTGAGGGGCTGCCCATGCCTCGAGAGCCGGCGTTGGCGGCAAGCGAAGGCAGGATGCCGAGAGCGCCGCCGCCATCGAGTGAGCGAAGGCCAGGATGGCCGTAGCGAACGTCCGGCGACGGGGCATGGGCAGCCCCGAACCGCCGCGCAGCCTGCAGATCCCGTCGCTTGCGCTCAGGGCTTGTATGGGACTTGGAAACAACGCCTACAGATTCTTCAGCGGCCGCTTCGGCTTGGGGGCTGCGAGCATCTTCTTCTTGTCGTCGACACCGGCGCTGGGCACCCCGCCGCCGCCACCGTCACCCATCTTCGGGCTGTTGACGCCGGTATGCTGCTCGACCCACGTGTACCCGAACGGCCGCCGCAACTCCTCGCCTGCGAGAAGCGCCCAGGGCGTGCCCTGATGATCCCGTACAACACGTTCCAGGAGCATCTTTGCCTGCTGCGAAACCTTTTCCGTTTGCGAGCCCGCCTTCGAGACGTCGTCGCTCTCCTCGAGCACCCACGTGTCGTTCTTGGGATCCTTGAACTTCATCCCCGACTTCGCCTGCGCGAGCATGGTGTTGTAGGTGTCGGTTCGCACCTTCAGTGCCAGCACCCGGCCAAGCGACAGGTCGTAGCCCGCCTGCCACCGCTTTTCCTTGATGGCATCGCGATCGGGCAGCCCCGACTTGAGCAACTCAGCCAGGGCGTCGATCCGCGGCTGGATGCGGGCGGCCGTCTTCTGGGCATCGCTCAACAACAGCGCCAGCGCGCCGTCGTCCTTGCGGGGAAAGGTCATCGTGGGCGACTCCATCGGGCTGATCTCGACCGACCTGGCGGCCTCGACAAGCACCTTCTTGGCGCGGTTTCCGGCGAGCATCTTGTCGATCGTGGCAGCCGACAGGTAGTCGGGCTGGTAATTCCGCATCACGTCGGGGTCGAAGAAATACCGCAACTGCGAGGACATCGCCGCGGTGTCTTGCCTGGTCACCTTGCCTTGGGCTCCGCGGTTGGCGTGAACCGCAAAATAGATGCCGCCGGTCGCGGCACAGAGCTTCGAGAGGCTGAAGGGGCCAAACCCGGAGTCGATCGCCTCGTCGGCAAGGTTTCCGGAACGAACGTGAACCACCTCGGGATAGAGCGTCTCGGGCCCCTGCTCCACCACGGCCCACTGCACGTCCTGATCGTATTTGGTGTCGAATTCGACGAACTTGAATTTCACATCCTTGGTGCCGAACGGAGCCGGCACGCCGACGACATACACAGGGATGCCGAGTGTGCGGCAGAATGCGGCGGTCTTGTCGGTCTCATTTTGATCGTTGCCCACCTCGTCGGTAAACACGACGATCATCACGTTCCGCCGAGG
>Ga0214921_10006828_pt1 | contig 15422 bp, 14 predicted proteins | sample LL1505_MetaG_FD_177992 | JGI IMG/M metagenome (GOLD analysis project Ga0214921, IMG submission 177992) | Freshwater microbial communities from Lake Lanier, Atlanta, Georgia, United States - LL-1505 | ecosystem: Environmental > Aquatic > Freshwater > Lake | place: USA: Georgia | collected...
ATGTTATGGATTGGACAAAAAATAAGTGTTTTACCATTAATCAAATTCACCTTCTTTCCCTCCATTTTATGCATCACGGTACCTCTTCTTCTTGCGCGATGGCTGCCTATTTTCAGGGGAAGCGTAACGGTTCATGAAGAAAATGCCCCTACCAAGGGTAAAACGGAACTATTGTTAGGTATTGGGTTTTTCTTATCGATTCCCCTTTTAAAAACATGGGTTCATCTTCCACCCTATATGGGCATGCTCTTCGTCTTGGGGTTATTCGCCTTGTACGCGGAATGGAAATCGAACCGATCCTTCAAGCTTACTGAAATCAATGAAGATCTTTCCCCCATGAGTCCAACCTTGAGATCCTTGGAAAAAGTGGAGCTTCCTACCATTCTGTTTTTCCTTGGGATTTTACTCGCCGTTGCAGCTTTAGAATCGGCAGGAATTATCTTCCATCTCGGTCAATCAGTACAAGCAGCGGGCATTTCACCTGCGGCTTTCATGGGCTTGCTCGGGCTAAGTTCGGCGATTTTCGACAACGTGCCGTTGGTTGCTGGAACCATGGGCATGTTCCCTTATGCGATGGATCATGCCGCCTGGCATTTGTTAGCCTATACTGCCGGAACCGGGGGTTCTATATTAATTATTGGTTCTGCCGCAGGGGTAGTTGCCATGGGGATCGAAAAAATTTCCTTTGGGTGGTACCTACGAAACATAACCCCCATCGCTTTTGCTGGGTATGCCATCGGCTATGTAACCATGCTATTGATGATGTAACTTTTATGTAAAATTTACGATATAACGTCCGTATGATGACCAGTAGCCCAAACAATATCGCCTATTTCGATAGCCTTCCGCAGGAAAAACGAAAAAGTGCCTTACTTTCTGCAGCTTTTATTGGTGCCTTGTGTTTGCTGCTTTTTCTCATTAAATATACTACCCCAGATCCACCTCCCGTGGCACATTTGATGGTGGAAGACGAAATTTTGGACGCCATTTCTGTAGAAGACCTGTTGATTGCCGATGGAGGATCCGCTAAAGGTGGAGGCACTCCTTCGAACGACGAACGCTCGGAACCGATGCAACAAAGCGAACAACTTTTAACTGCAAGAGGGAATGAGCCTATTGTAAATGGAAAATCCAACCATACGGTGGGTAATAATCCTAATAATCCGTCGAGTTCTCCCAATAAGGCCAATAACCCCTTCGGTGATGGCGGAGATGGTGGCGGCCAAGGAGGTGGAAACGGAGCCTTTGAAGGTAATGGAAAAGGAACCGGTGGTGAAGGAGACGGTGAAGGGGATGGATTTGGAAGTGGCAAAGCGCGTATTCGGAACAATGACCCCGTATTGCCTAAATACAATACAGATGTCGATGTAAAAATTCACTTAAAACTCACTGTTTCTGGCGATGGTAATGTTACGAATGCCGTTTGCATAAAAAGTAAAAGTACCACGACCGATCAAACCATCATCAGCGATGTAATTCGTCAGGTGATACGCCAGGTCAAGTACAATAAAGACCCGAATGGAAGAGTAGCCTATTGTTATCTCACCGTTCAAGTGGATGCTCGATAATTATTCCAGCACCCTAACGTGGCTGTTTCAGCAATTCCCGTCCTATCAACAACTTGGGGCTGCCGCGTACAAACCGGGCCTCGATAACACCCGAAAGCTCCTCGCTAGTCTGGGGAATCCTGAAAACTCCCTGCGATTTATTCATGTTGCGGGCACCAACGGAAAGGGTTCTACTTGTGCTTTTATGGCCAGCTTTCTCCAGCAAAGCGATTATCGTGTGGGCTTGTTTACATCGCCGCACCTCATCGATTTTCGAGAACGCATTCGGGTGAACGGAAAACCCATTTCAAAAGAATCTGTGGTGGCATTTACCGAGAAAATTCAAACCCAAAAAGCCGATTATTCCTTTTTTGAAATCACCCTAGCCATGGCCTTGGTACATTTCCAACAGGAATCCTGTGGCTTCGTGGTGCTTGAAACCGGCATGGGCGGAAGGCTTGACGCCACCAATGTAGTCACTCCCCTGCTCTCCATCATTACCCAAATCGGATTGGATCATCAAGTATTTTTAGGGGAAACCTTACCCGAAATCGCTGCTGAAAAAGCAGGAATTATCAAAGCGCGCATTCCCGTATTGTGCGGCGAAGAACGGATTACGTTGCAAACCATTTTTCAAAGTCGTGCCCAAGCACTCGAAGCACCCATTCAATTTGTTACCCAATCCCACGATGCCTCAACGCAGCTCCTTCCTACCTACCAGCGCAAAAATGCAGCCTTGGCACTGGAGGCAATGAAAACCCTGGGCCTTTCCATACAGCACCTTAACCCCTTCATTACTTGGCAAAATCTGTTTGTTGAAACCGGCTTCCTTGGGCGCTTAACCCCTTCCAAGCATCACCTACAGGTATGGTACGATGCAGCGCACAACGCCGAAGGATTACAAGCCACGATGCAGGCACTTGAAGGGTTCGGAGTACGTGAGCTGATTGTGGTATTCGGCGCTTCGAACGATAAACCGTTAGCACATCTCGCCAAGTTTCGCTACCAAGTAGCCGCATGGGTATTTTCTGCATTCAGCAACCCCCGCAGTTACCGCGTGGATGAATTAACGACCCAAACTGAAGGGTTAAATTTACCCCAAAGGTATTTCGCCCCAGAAGTCAATGAGGCATTGGAAATGGCACTTACCATGCGCAAGGAAAACCAAGGGATTTTAGTCACGGGGAGTTTCTTTTTGTTGAGCGACTGCCAAGAAATTCGAGAGCTGCTTCAACCTTGAAACCAATGTACCACTTTTTTGGACGCAAAAAATTCCTCCTGAAAGCTTTCGTTTAAGGCGTATTCTCGAACATTTCCGCTGACCCCACTCAGTTCCTCGGTTAAATCGCCTCCTTTTAAATATAAAATACCATGAGGAAAACCATGGATATCTGTCCCCTTGTTTATTTTATCCTTAACCCAATTCACGAATTCCGGCATGGCGGTAACCGCTCGGGAAACCACAAAATCAAAAGTACCAGTGACCTGTTCTGCGCGGGTATGATGTGCTTGTACGTTGTTCAAACCTAAGGCCGCAACCACCTCGTTCACGACCTTAATTTTCTTTCCAATTGAGTCCACGAGTACGAATTGAGCCTGCGGAAACAAGATGGCTAAAGGAATTCCAGGAAACCCTCCTCCTGTGCCCACATCGAGCACCAAAGCCTTGGGAAGAAAAGAATATACCTTGGCAATGCCCAATGCGTGTAGCACATGGCGTTCGTAGAAATTAGCTAAATCCTTTCGGGAAATCACATTGATTTGTTCGTTCCAATGCGTATAAAGCGCTTGAAGTGCGGCGAATTGAGCGCGTTGTTGCTCCGTTAACTCAGGAAAATACCGCGAGAGCAGTTCCACAACATCGAGTTAAATCGTGTCTTTGGTTTTATCCATCATGGTAGCGAGGAAGTCCCTCGCGCGAAAGAGTTGCGCCTTAACGGTACCTAAGGGCAAATTCAATTCATCGGCAATCTCTTCGTAGGATAATTCATCGAAGTACCGTTTTTCCACCAACTGCCGGTAGCGGGGTTTCAATTGGCTTACCAGTAGGCGCATATGACCCACTTTTTGGTCGTGCATCATCGATTCTTCCGGATTGTGCACGGCGGCCTTTGCATCGATGCGCATGGTTTCTCCGTCGCCTGTTGAAATTCCTTGATCCATGGACATCACCGACAATCTTTTTTTACGAATAAAATCAATGCCGTTGTTGGAGGCAATTTTGAAGAGCCAGGTGCTGAAAGCAAAGCTCGGTGAATATTGGTCAATGCGGTTGAACGCCTTTCCAAAAGCTTCGATGGTGAGATCGTCGGCGTCATCGGGATTCTTCACCATTTTCAGCATCATAAAGTAAATGGAGTCACGATAGCGTTCCATCAGCTCTGCATAAGCGGCTTGATTTCCTACTTTCGCCTTGTCTATTAGCACTAAATCGTGTTTAGCTTTGTCCGAAAGATGCTCTGTTTCTACCATGTTGTTTTTGCTTTACGTTTTGCCGACCAATAAAGCAGTGGAATCAGGATTGAATAAAGGAAGTCCCACCAAGGGAAAAACCAAGCCAAGCCGCGTTCATTCAATTTCCACAAACCTCGACCTTGCACCCCCCATTTCATCAACAACAACCCACCGAAGGAACTCAATGCCAAAATTCCCGCATTATTTGTCAAGCACAAAAGAATAAAACAAATAGCAGTCATCCACAGGGTAACAGGATATATTCCTAACAACGTTTTTTTAATAACCTGATACTTGCCCGAAGTCGTGTAATGTCGCGTCTTTTGCAACCTCCAACGAAACCACTCCGTATGGGCATCGGAATAACAAAAGGACGCGGGACTCGTTTGTAGGGTATAATTGCCTTTTTTCGCAGCTTGCTGGATGAATAAGTCGTCGTCACCCGAGGCGAGGCCGTAGTGCGATTTAAATCCTCCAACCGCTTCAAACACTTTTCGAGAATAGCCTAAATTCCTACCAACCCCCATGTAGGGAAGTCTTGCCAGGGCAAAAGACATGTAATTCAAGGCGATGAATGAAGTGTCAAAACGTATCAAGCGATTTAAAAACCCGGGCTTTTTCACCATGGGACCATAGCCCAGAATGATCTCCTTACCCTCGAGAAATCCTTCGGCCATGGATCTTAACCATTGGCGCGAATTCGGCATGCAATCGGCATCGGTTAATATAAAGTGATCGTATTTGGCCGCTTTTATTCCCAAGGTCAAAGGCAGTTTTTTTCCTGGACGCAAGTTGCGATTTTTATCCAGATGAACGATTTTCAAGTTTGGGTATTCCCGCTGAAAGGCCTTGATAAGCCATGCACTATCGTCCGTAGATTGATTATTGACAATTACTACTTCAAATCGTGGATAGTCTTGTTCCATGAGTTTAGGAAGGAGTTCATAGAGGTTTTCGGATTCGTTGCGCGCTGCAATGAGGACACTGAGTGGAGGATAAGTTTCTTCTTTATCCGCGAAGGGTTTACGGTGAATGAACAAAAACCGGCCGTGAAAAAAGAGCACATAGCAACCATGGAACACTATGGAGGCAAGATACACGATCCATAAAACCGAAAGAAAGAGCGGGGTTTCCTGCATGTAGTCCAAAAATGCAAAGATGGTTCAGGAAAACAAATAGCTGTATCTTTGACCACGATACTTTTCAACATTTGGATGCACTTTGAAACACTTCTTACGGATTCTGAAACTAAAGCTCGGCGTGGGAAATTGCATACGGATCACGGGGTCATTGAAACGCCCATTTTCATGCCCGTGGGTACTTCAGCTACGGTAAAAGGCATTCAGCAACGGGAACTCAAAGAGGATATAAAAGCACAAATCATTCTGGGGAATACTTACCACTTGTATATGCGCCCGGGAATGGAGGTAATGGAAGCCGCAGGAGGCCTGCATTCCTTTATGCATTGGCAAGGACCCATCCTCACCGATAGCGGAGGTTACCAAGTTTACTCGTTATCGAATTCACGAAAAATTGTGGAAGAAGGCGTTCGGTTTCAAAGCCACTTGGATGGAAGTTATCATTGGTTTACGCCCGAATCCGCCATAGATATTCAACGTTCGATCGGTGCAGATATCATCATGGCCTTTGACGAATGTACGCCTTATCCCTGCGATTATGGTTATGCTAAAAAATCCCTAAAATTAACCCATGATTGGTTGCTTCGCTGCGTGAAACGCATGGAGGAAACTTCACCAAAATACGGGCATGATCAAACCTTGTTTCCCATAGTCCAAGGATCGGTATACAAGGATTTACGCAAAGAATCGGCGGAATTCATGGCGCCTTACGGAAAGATAGGAATTGCCATAGGAGGTTTATCGGTCGGCGAACCGGAAGAGGAACTTTACCACATGACGGATATCGTAACGGATCAATTACCTACCGACAAGGCCCGATATTTAATGGGTGTTGGAACCCCCTGGAATTTGCTTGAGTGCATTAGTTTAGGCATCGACCTGTTCGACTGCGTATTGCCGAGCAGAAATGCCCGCCACGGCTTACTTTATACACGAACGGGTACCATCAACATAAAAAACAAGCAATGGGAATTTGATTTTACTCCGATCGATTCGGAATCGCCTTTAGCCAACGACCGATTCTACACGAAAGCATATTTGAGGCATCTTTTTCGAACCCAAGAAAACTTGGGACTTCAACTAGCTACCTTGCATAATTTGGCCTTTTACCTGGAGCTAATGCGCGAGGCGCGCGCGCATTTGGATGCAGGAACCTTCTTGCCTTGGAAAAAGCAACTTATTCCGCAACTTAAACAACGATTGTAAATGTTCAGTATTCTCGATAAATACATCATTCGCAAGTTCTTAAGCACCTTTTTTTTCATGCTCGGGATTATCATGCTTTTTGCAATGGTTTTTGATGTATCGGAAAAACTCAGCGAATTCATTTCGAATAACGCACCCATAAAAGCCATTATTTTTGAATATTACGTGAGTTTTTTCCTATTCCATGGAAACATGTTCTCTTCCATGATTGTATTCATTTCGGTTATTTGGTTTACGGCAAAACTGGCCCAGGATACGGAATTGGTTCCCATGTTTTACTCGGGAAAACCCATGCTTCGATTTTTGAGGCCATATATGGTTGCAGCTACGGTATTAATGGTTTTATCCTTGCTCCTTAACCATTACATTGTTCCGATATCTAATCAACTCCGTTTGGGGTTTGAGGAAAAGTACTACCGCGATGTAATGACCGTTCAAGATTACCATGCGGACTATCCTAATAATACAACCGTGTATTTTTCAAATTATACCAACGACCAAGGGAAGGTTACCAACCTCATCGTTCAACGCTGGAATACGGAGGGTAAACCCGTTTTTTTTCTCAAGGCGAATGTCGCCGTTAACGTTCCTAACAGCAATCGTTGGAAATTATCGCATGTGTACATAAAAGAGCTCCATTTTCCCAAAGGTACATTGCGCAATTTAGTAACATTAGATACGGTGTTTAATTTCTCCATCCAAGACATGGCTCAACGGGAGAATGTGGCTGAAACGATGACTTCTCCGGAGCTTTCACACATGATCTCCAAAGAAAAAGCCAAGGGGTCTACCATGATTCCCTATTATGAAATCGAATTATACCAACGTACTTCTTATCCTTTTGCCACCTACATACTCACCCTCATTGGATTTTCTGTTTCCTCGCAAAAACGTCGTGGAGGCGTTGGGATGAACGTGGCTATAGGACTAGGATTTGTTTTCGTTTATATTTTTTCCATGAAAATTATGGCAGTATCCGCGCTGAATTTGGGAGTTCCGGCAAAAATCGCGGTATGGATTCCAAACGCACTCTTTGGTGTTGTTGCTGTGGTTTTATATCGCCGTGCTCAGCGGTAGGAATTGCCAAAACTGCGCAGAAATTGGTTTTTGAAACGTATAAACACGTACCTTTTAATCTGTAATTTATATTATTTAGTCTTGCAATATCATTTCAGCATTGCATGGAATTGCAAAACAAGATTAATTTTATTCTATAAATCGAACATTTTTTTGCTATCTTTTTTATTAAAAAACTATGAAATCTTTCCTAAAAATCTTTATGCTTTTTCTCTGCTCGGGGTATTACGCGCAAAATTGGATTGACCAAACCTACCAATATGACAGCCTTTTGAACATTCAGTACGGCAGTGCCATCGATTTTAACGGAAATTCTGTGAATCTTAACTTGGATCTATATACGCCTAAATGTCCAAACCCCAATGAGACATCCCGCTGGCCCTTGTTAATTGTAATCCACGGAGGGGCCTTTATTGAAGGTAGTAAAAACGATGCTAGTGTGCAAGATTACTGCAAAGAATTTGCAAGAAGGGGTTATGTTAGTGCCAGTATATCATACCGGTTAGGTTTTATTTCAGACGAAAATGCATGGAATTGTAATTATCCTAATTACAGTTGCATATTTGCCTCGGATACAGCCGAATGGTATCGCGCTTATTACCGTGGCGTTCAGGATGCAAAAGGCGCCTTGCGTTACCTAATCAATCGAAACCAGCTATACTCGATTGACACGAATAATGTCTTTCTGGTGGGTGAAAGTGCGGGTGCATTTGTTGCGCTTGGAGCGGGACTTATGAATGATGCCACAGAACGGCCTGCTGCAACCTATGCACTTGGAGCACTTCCTGCTCCAAATCCAAATACCATGAATTGTTCTTATAATACTGGTCAAACATTCCCTGGTTCTATTCAACGTCCCGATTTAGGCGGTATCGATGGAACTATTGAACCAACCGTCGTACATTACACGATCAAAGGAATTGCGAACCTTTTTGGTGCCATGCTTTCTGATTTACTTCAGGTGCATCCTGCAAATCAAGTAAAACCTGTTATTTATTCTTTCCACCAACCCTGTGATTTAATTGTGCCTATCAATAGTAAGCAAGCTTTATGGGGCTTAGATTGGTGTATGACGAATGGCTATAATTGTTACAGCATTGCTAACACGCCCATCGTTCATGGAAGTCAAACCATTAGCGATTGGAACAATCAAGGTAACTATGGCTACACGATTCAAAATAATTTTACGGCGAATGGCTTTCCCTTCCAATTCGCGTTACTTCCTGGAAGCTGTTTGGACCAAGTGAATTCGCCGTGCCATAATTACGATAACATGAATCTGCGTCAGTTGCAAATTGCTCAATTTTTTGCACCCCACATTTCTAGTAATGAAATTTGCCAGACGCTATATATTCAAAACGAAACCATTGATTTTAAGCTAATACCTAACCCTGGAACTTTTGAATTAACCGTAACTGTAAATGATGGACTTCCATTTGAAATAATCCTTTATAATCTCGAAGGTCAGCCCATTATTACAACTGAAGGAGCCAATACTATTCGTGTTGATTCGCTAGAAGCAGGCCTTTATTTAGTCGAACTTAAACGACAAAATCAGCGCTTTGGACTCGTTCGCTACCTAAAACAATAGCCTAACAATACAGCGTTCTTTTGACCGCGCTTATCAAGCGTTCCACATTCGGTAAGGCTTCATCAATCAGCGTGGGAGAAAAGGCAAAAGGGGTATCGGTTTGGGTAACGCGTTCCACCGGCGCATCCAAGTAATCGAACGCATAACGTTGCAAATGGTAGGCAATTTCAGACGAAATGCTGGCAAGGGGCCAAGACTCTTCCAAGACCACACAACGGTTTGTTTTCTTAATGGAATTCACTACACATGGATAATCGATGGGACGAATCGTACGCAAATCGATGATTTCAAGGTGGATGTTCTCTTTAGCCAAGATTTCGGCAGCCTCATGGGCTACTTTAATGATTTTCCCGAAGGAAATTACGGTCACATCGTCGCCCTTTCGCTTGATATCCGCGACACCGATGGGAATGATGAATTCTCCTTCGGGCACTTCGCCTTTATCCCCGTACATTTTTTCGGATTCCAAAAAGACCACAGGATCTTCGTCGCGAATAGCTGCTTTTAACAAGCCTTTCGCATCCGCTGGATTAGAAGGTGTAATGACTTTTAAACCCGGTACATGGGCATAAAAAGCCTCAAAACTTTGTGAATGCGTAGCCGCCAACTGCCCAGCCGTGCCATTTCCTCCACGAAAAACGATTGGACAGTGGTATTGTCCACCGGACATTTGCAACATCTTCGCCGCAGAGTTAATGATTTGGTCGGCCGCCAGAATGGCGAAATTCCAGGTCATGAATTCCACAATCGGACGAAGTCCGTTCATGGATGCTCCAACGGCAATTCCAGCAAAGCCCAATTCCGCGATGGGGGTATCAATCACACGTTTTGGCCCAAATTCATCGAGCATTCCTTGTGATACTTTATAGGCTCCATTGTATTCTGCAACTTCCTCTCCCAAAAGAAAAACCGATGGGTCTCTGCGCATTTCTTCTGACATGGCCTCTCGAAGTGCTTCTCGAAATTGAAGTGTTTTCATGATTTATTTCGCGTTTTATGAATTAATTAAGCGGCAGAAAGCCGTTTTAGGTTCGTTTTTTCAAAGACGGAACGTGCATATTCTAAGTCGACGTGCAACTTTTTCTTTAATGTGGATGGGTATTCGTACATGGCCTCCATAAAAATCGCTTCTACAATGGAGCGCAGCCCACGAGCCCCTAACTGAAATTCCAGTGCTTTGTCCACAATGAAATCCAACACTTCTTGATCGAAGGTGAGTTTTACACCGTCCAACTCAAACATCCGCACAAATTGCTTCATCAGAGCGTTTTTCGGTTCCGTTAGAATTCTTTTTAGCGCTTTTTGATCCAGTGGAGTTAGGTAGGAAATCACAGGAAATCTTCCTATCAATTCAGGGATTAGACCATAGGACTTTAAATCCAAGGGTGAGACACTTCCCAGCAACTCGTTTTGATCCAAAGGTTGTTGATCGAAGGAAGAAAAGCCGATGGTATTTTTATTAACCCGATTCGCGATTATTTTTTCAATCCCATCGAAAGCACCTCCGCAAATGAACAGGATATTGCGCGTATCCAGCTGAATCATTTTTTGATCAGGATGTTTTCTTCCTCCTTGCGGTGGGACATTCACAATAGCACCTTCGAGAAGTTTAAGCAACGCTTGTTGGACCCCTTCACCGGAAACATCCCGGGTAATCGAGGGGTTGTCGCGTTTTCGGGCAATTTTGTCAATTTCGTCGATAAAGACAATTCCACGTTGCGCGCGTTCAACATCGTAATCGGCAGCTTGGAGCAAACGCACCAAGATGTTTTCAACATCTTCCCCGACATAACCCGCCTCCGTTAGCACCGTGGCATCTGCGATGCAGAAAGGAACATCTAACATTCGGGCAATGGTTTTCGCAAGTAAGGTTTTTCCCGTACCGGTTCTTCCTACCAAAACGATGTTCGATTTCTCTATCTCCACCTCTTCCTTGGAGCTTGGATTTAAAATTCTTTTGTAATGGTTGTAAACGGCAACGCTGAGCACCTTTTTTGCCTCTTCTTGCCCAATGACATAATCATTCAATAAGGCATTGAGTTCTTTGGGCTTTAACTGCTTAAGCTCAGGTGCAACGGTCTCTGAGGGTTTGCTGCGCTCAGAATCCACGATGCGACCTGCTTGAATCACACAATCATCGCAAATGAGGGCAGAAATCCCCGAAATCAACACATTGGGAGGGGCAACTTCTTTACCACAAAAAGAACATTCCTTTTTTGAAGGCATGTTATTTTGGATTACGAATCAACACTTCATCCACCATTCCGTAGGCCTTTGCTTCTTCGGATGTCATCCAATAATCGCGGTCTGAATCTGCGTACACTTTGTCGTATTCTTGTTTCGAATGGAAAGCGATGATATCGTATAACTCTTTTTTTAATTTCTGAATTTCACGGGCCGTAATTTCAATATCCGAAGCTTGTCCTTGCGCGCCACCAAGCGGCTGGTGGATCATTACGCGCGCATGCTTCAAGGCACTGCGTTTTCCTTCTGCACCTGCACAAAGCAATACCGCTCCCATAGATGCCGCGATACCAGTACAAATGGTTGCAACATCGGGACGAATATATTGCATGGTGTCATAGATTCCCAACCCCGCATAAACTGAACCTCCTGGAGAGTTCATGTAAATTTGGATGTCTTTTTTAGCGTCTAACGATTCCAAAAACAACAACTGCGCATTGATGATATTGGCCACTTGGTCGTTAATTCCCGTGCCTAAAAATATAATGCGATCCATCATCAGGCGTGAAAACACATCCATTTGGGTCATATTCATTGGGCGCTCTTCAATAATGTAGGGGGTCATAGAAGACTCAATAAAATGCCCTAAATGCAAGCTATTAATTCCGTGATGCTTTGTCGCATATTTTAAAAACTCATTTCCTTCGTTCATTTGACTAATTTTATTCTTCAAAAATAACCAATTCGAGGCAAACGCAAGGCGAATGGAATTAAAAAATCAGCCAATACCCCAGGTATCGACCCTAAAAAACCAGCGAATACTCTTTGCTGCCTTGAATTGGGGAATGGGACATGTAAGCCGATCCCTTAGTATTCTTCAGCAATTGGAGGATCAAAACAATGCTCTTACAATAGCCTGCAATCCCCAGCAAGAATCTATCTTTCGCGCGTATCTTAAGACGGTCCGTTACCTTTCCTTACCCGACTATCCTTTTATTTTCAACGCGATGGGATTTCGTGTTTTCGATTTCATGTACAGTCTTCCTGCATTGATTCGAAGATACCACCAAGAGCAACAATGGGTTCGAAACCTAGTACACCAAGAATCCATTACCTACATTCTAAGTGATCACCGCTACGGTTTTCGGAACCCTAAAATACCCAGTATATTTATAACCCATCAGTGCCGCCTTCCGCTTCCGTGGTTTGGTTTCATGGCGCAATGGGTACATCGCTATTTCTTGCGTCAATTCAATGTGTGTTGGATTTTGGATAATGAAGAGACACGGTGGGCAGGGAAACTATCCACGGCTCCAAACATTCCTTTTTATTACCTCGGAAATACTTCGCGCTTTCAAAGGACATCGCTTACGAAAAAATGGAACGTTTTAGTGCTGAACGGGCCCTCACAATTCAACACGCTCTTGATACGGCATTTTCAACCGGAAATCGGAAAGCTGGATTACGTCATTGGAACACATCCGCTTATTCCGTCGCATATCCCTCAAATTCAGGATTGGCAGGAAGCCGATCGTGTGCTGCGTGAAGCCAAGACCGTATACAGCTTTTGTGGATACACTACGCTTTTGGATGTAGCCGCCCTTGGCTGTAAGTGGCGGACTATTCCAACCCCTGGTCAATTGGAACAGGAGTATTTATTCCAACAAAAAACCCTCCGTGAAGGAGGGTTATGACAGGATGTTTAAAATCTTATTTATTTAACCGCGGAGGTAAACGTCGCGTCTTCCATAAATTTAATAAACTCGCGATCTTTGGATGCTTTTTCACGAAGTTTCGCATCTTTAGCAATAGCCGTTTTCAAATTGCTAACGATTGCATCAACCCCAGCATTTGAACGCGCTGCTATGATGGCTTTTAAGTAGTGAGCATCCGCTGCATCTTTGTCTTTGCTTTCAGCAAGCGTTTTACTCGCCTCATCCATGGTACCTACCAACACTTGAGCAAGTGCCTTATTGAATGATGGGGTAGCGAAACCGGTAACTGCTGCGCTGTATTTGCCTTCATAAACGGCGATAATCGCATTATTGTAGTTGATTTCTGCGTTTTTTTCTTTCACCTGACCCAACATTTTTTTAGCGGTGGCTCGATCTCCTTGAACCATAGATACACCCGCGAGGTTGTTTTTAGTTTTGTTGTTGTCTTTAACACTCAATGCTTTCTCAAAGTTTGATTTGGCTTTTGCGTAATTTCCTTGCATGTAGGCTATTGCGCCTGCATTGTTAAGGGCTCGATAATCTGAAGGATAACTCAATACCGCAGCGTCGTAAATTTTTCCTTGATCGTTCATATCTTTTACGAGTTTGGAAGCAGTAAAGATCAATTCATCTGCGGACATTGCAGCCGGCGATGCCATTGCTTTTGCACGCAATTCGTCATCTGACAAACCTTGTTCTGTGTAGCTAACAATGATTTCAGTTCGTCGAAGCGCAGGAAATATTTCTTTCTCTAGTTGGGTAAAACCTTTCGATAAAGCATATATGTCGTCTTCTTTTTTATCATTCTTACCTCCCATCGACAAAACGCGCGTGAATAAATCTTTATCCTCTTGTTTGATGGTGGTACTGTTAGCTAAGGCCGTTTGAAATCCAGCCATATCTTCACCTTCAGCCGTAAGCGCATACATGTTGGTATCCAAATATTGCATGAGGTTTGCTTTTTTCATAAGCGAAATAAAAGCGGTGCGTGCAGTTCTAGTACGACGACTCGAAAGCGGATTATTAAACGTTTCTTCGCCGTCTGGGGAAGCAAAACCTTTAACAGCAATGGAATTAATTTTAATTTTCGGGTTCGATTGTACCGTTTGAATCCATGTAATTAAATCAAGTACATCTTTATCTTTCAATTCCGTAGCACGAACCTCATCTTTGCCTCTTAAAAAGTTCATTTGTGCCATAGCCGTTTTAGTTTCAGACCTTGGAATATCCGCCGTTTCCGTTAGCATCATAAATACAGGACGAACCATGAGTGGCGTAATGATGGTGGCATCCGCCAGTTTGGTTGATGGAATAGCTTCCTTTGATTTTTCTTTGGTTCCTTTAAACACTTTCCCTGTGAAACGCAACTCAGAGGCTTCCATCGATGGATCATAAGCTACAATTTCAGTAAATGTGGCTGTTCCTCCGGGCTTGAAAGTTATGGTTTGCCCGTTCCCTGTTGCTTTTTCACCTTGGATCTTCCAAGTAGCCAGTTTTGTATTCCCTAAAGTTGGCGTAATTTCCACGCTTACTTTCTTTTTAATTCCTTTGGGCGGAATATTAACCGTAACAGCAATCGCTACACTGTCACCATGCATTTCCAGAGGATTCGGTGTGGTGGAATAGGATAAATCTTTAAGTTGATCACAACTTGTAAAAAAGAATCCAACGGCTACTCCAAACACCGCAAAAACGTAAGATTTAAAATTCATTGGTTGTTGATTTAATAATTTGCGTGCTAAATTAACAAAAAATGCATTCAAAAAAAAAAAATTACAACACCTCTAAAAGAGGAATCACCACGAAAGGCCGTTTATGCCATTCGGGATGTGGAATGATGAGTTCGTCGGAAACCCATTCAAGTTCATTAAAAAAAAGGATATCGATATCCATCGTGCGATCGCTTTTCGATACGTCCGCTGTCCCTTTGACCCTTCCCATGATTCGTTCTATTTCTTGCGTAGCTCGAAGCAATTCCATCGGATTGAGTAAGGTGGTTATCTTCATGCACACATTACAAAACTCATGGCTTGAAACAAAACCCAGAGGTTCCGAATAATACGGCTGAGAGGTCGCCAGGACAGTGCCAATATTCGTGGAAATCAACGCTTCAGCTTGTGCGAGGTGTTGCTCTCTTGGCCCTAAATTAGACCCTAATGAAAGCAGCACAGTATTTAAGGATTCCATCGAAAAGAGGTAAGGAAACGGTCCAAGTCCAGCTTAATATAGTCCAAGCTGGGTTGAAGACTATCGTAATTGGGAGGGCATTCCAGCATCACATTCCCCAAAACGAATCGGTGTACAGAATCTGTGATATGAAAGCGAAAATTATTCGCCACGTTGCCGTAAAGTTTATAAAAGGTACCGAAAATTCGATGCTCGGGATCCAGAAACCGCGAAAAATTGATGCTATCGGCTTTAATTTTATCCTCATCCACTAAATCGTTGGAAAAATTGATTAATCGATTTAGGGAATCACGAGAAGGGAACACAAATGAAAACAACTCTA
>Ga0214921_10006829_pt1 | contig 15422 bp, 13 predicted proteins | sample LL1505_MetaG_FD_177992 | JGI IMG/M metagenome (GOLD analysis project Ga0214921, IMG submission 177992) | Freshwater microbial communities from Lake Lanier, Atlanta, Georgia, United States - LL-1505 | ecosystem: Environmental > Aquatic > Freshwater > Lake | place: USA: Georgia | collected...
GCCCAGATATTCCTCAGAATCTCATGACCGTACTATCACAGCCGAAAATTGGATCAACCTGGTTTGAAGCTAAAGCAAATTTTTTATCTATATTGGGTGATAAGAACCTTGGTGAAGCTATTTATCATCTTTTTCAATTACCATCGATGCAACAACAGGCAGGTTACGATTATTTGGTCTATGGAACGCGTTGGGGTTTAAGTATTCCTTTTGCGCAAGTGCTTCGCATTGACCCATCATTGCTGGTGATTGAACAAGCAATGACAATTTCGGTTGGTTTGACAGCCTTAGCTCTCATTATGTATTCATTTTCACGTTTAGTTTTCGTTCGTTTTTCACTCTCCTACATGCTCCTGATCGCAACAGTTTCTTCAGCACCACTTGTAGTTCAAATATTCAATGGTGGAATGGCGCAGGCATGGGCGTTACCGGGCATAGGACTACTTTCCTTCGCATTTTTACTCACTTTGATGTTAAAGACAAAGTCTGAATTAACTCCCGTTGCCATTAAAGGTTTAGTGGCACTTTCATGTTTTGGATGGCTTGCTAACGCTGTAACCTATATTGACTCAAGCATGACGTTAGCGGCAGTATTCTTAGTTTCTATATTGTTTTTAGCCCTCTTTACTAAGAGAGATATAAGTATTTCCTTGGCAAAGACAACATTCTATGGAGGCTTACTTGCAGCCGTAGTTGTTGCCCCCTATTCATTTGCAGCCATTTCTACAATGTCGATAAGGTTGAAGTTGGCATCAGGAACTGGAATTATCTTTGACCACTGGCCATTGCCTTCTGAAATGTTAGGGCTAATCAATATATGGACGGGTGAAGCTGGCAAATCACGAGACCCACTTATTATGTTACTGAGTATCCTATTTTCTGTGGCAATCATCGCAACGGTATTACGTGGAATTCCATCTAAAAATCTATGGGACCGATCGGTCTCTCTCTTAGGACTTTCAATTTTATTAGTGTGTGGCGCAATCGCTCTGTGGGCGAGCCAGACCAGTCTAGGAAGCAATTATTCCTATGTAAAAGTGGCTACATACGTAACTCCATTATTCATGTTGGTAATAGGTGAGAGAATGTCTGAAAACTTAAAATCTGGCAGAGCTAGAAATACCAAGAATGACACTCCTTATGCTTTAAGAATGGTCTCGCCCGTTTTCTTAGTCTCAATTATGGTTTTATCCGTGGGAACCGCAAATTCGGGACTAATTAAGAAATCGGAGTTCACTTTCCCATCCTCCATGACCAAAATCTTGAGCAATGACGAGGCTCAAGATGAACTTAGCAAATATAATTATTTAACCACCTATAGAGCACTCAGCAATGTTCTTGGATTCGTAGGTGATGTCCATTGGGTCTCTAAAGCCCCAAATGATCAAAGGCTTGAATCGCGGATGAAGAATCAAATGCGCATCATTTGTTTTGCGGGCGATAACGCATGTTTACCCAAGACTCAGGAACTTTCAGTTCCTTCTTTGAATAAATATGGGTTAAGAGTTTATGAATCTCCAATCTCTACGGCGCAATTTGCAGCTTTAAAACCGCTGGATCGCTACTACGCCGCGATGGATGCCGTAGGTCAAGCGCGCTTTGAAGTGCCTAAACGATTTATTGGCGGAAACCCGCTCTTAAAACCAAATACATGAAATTAATTGTTACAGGTGCTTCAGGTTTTCTCGGTTCGTGGATTTGCCGGGTACTTGCCCTCAACCATGAAGTAATTGCGCTAGTACGTCCTACATCTGAGGTCTATCGGCTTTCAGGAATAAAGAAGATAAGCGTTACTCCCCGAGAGACCAATCAATGGGCTGAGTTCATTGGCCAATCCAAGCCAGACGTATTGATTTTGGCGGGTTGGTGGGGGGTGGGAAATCAAGATAGAAATGAAGAGCGACAGTTTGAAAACATTGAGGCAATGAAGTCCTTAGCTTTGGCAGCACGAGAGACTGGAGTAAAGACGGTAATAGGAGTGGGTAGTCAGGCAGAGCTTGGCCCTATTGAAAATACGATTACAGAAGATTTACCTGATAATCCCACAACAAAATATGGGATGGCCAAAGTGCAGGCAAGAGAGGCTTTGGGAGAAATTTGCAAAGGCTCCAAAACTCGTTTTGCGTGGCTGAGAATATTTTCAACTTACGGTCCCTTAGATACAGGAGCCTGGCTGATTCCTCAAACAGTAGATTCACTTTCCCGGGGTAAATCTATGGATCTAACTAAAGGGGAACAAGAGTGGAGCTATCTGCACGCTTATGACTTAGCGCGGGCCTTTGTCGCCGTTGTGGAAAACCCTGCAGTTGCTGGTGTTGTGAACGTTGGTAACCCACAGTCGATTATTTTAAAAGATGCGGTTACAAAAATTGCTAAGGCTTTAAGCGCAGAGAAACTGCTTAATTTTGGCGCTGTTGCTTATCGAGAAGATCAAGTGATGAAGTTACAACCCACCTGTGAAACACTAATTTCTATAGGGTGGAAGCCCGTCGTCTCCTTTGATTCAGGCGTTGCGCAGACAATAGCTTGGTTAAAAGGTCAATCTGCCGATGAGCTAGTTTGCCTAAATGGAGAAAAAACTACTTTTGAGCTTCCTGCAAGGCGATAAATTTCTTCACAATCATGTCAACATTAATTCCATTTGTATTGCGCAAGAAGTTTTGATCACCAATTTGAGATAAGTTATTTTGGTCTGCTGCAACTAAGGCAAGAGGTCCTTGTAATTCTGCAGCGTTTACTGCCTCTAGAACAGCAGAGCCGACGCCTCCACGATAAGAATGCTCTTCAATAACAATCACTGGACCCTTTTTGAAAGCTTTTGTTAGATATTTAGTATCTATGCTCGAGACAAAAGGAATTGATGCTACTGATACAGATATTCCTTTAGTTGCTAGTTCTTTTGCGGCATCAAGTGCAACTGTGCCGACAGAACCTGCAAATAATAACGTTCCTTGACTTCCTTCAGAGATTTCATTGATAGCGCCAAGTGCGATTTTTGGTGCACTTGAGTGAATTGTTGGCTCATTACTCTTACCTAAACGCAAATATGTTGGCTTCTTGTTACCAACAATAAAGCGGGTTAGTTCGCGGGTTTCTAGCGGATCTGCTGGGACTATCACTTCCATATTTGGTAGGGCACGCAATACTGCAATATCTTCCAGTGCGTGGTGGGTGTAACCCTGACTACCGTATGCGTAACCAGCACCAACAGAGACAACCACTACAGGGTTATTCATCAGGCAGACATCATTTCTGATCTGCTCAAGGCATCGCAAAGTTGGGAAATTACCGATGCTGTAAACAAATACACGCTTACCAGTTGATGCATAACCAGCCGCCAAGCCCATCATCGCTTGCTCATTCACGCCTGAGTTAAGAAATTGACCAGGGAGTTCTTTAGCAAACTCATCTAGAACACCATAACCAAGGTCACCAGTAATCAGAATAATGTTCGGATCACGCCTAGCTTCTTCAAGCAGAGTTTTAACAAAAGTATCACGCATCAGTAATTCTCACTTAACTGATCAAAGGCTTTTGCAACATCATCACTGGATGGTGACTTGTAATGCCACAGGACGCTGTTTTCCATGAAGTCAACACCTTTGCCTTTAGTGGTGTCAGCAATGATGCACTTAGGGCGGGTTTGTGAAGCTATTGATGTGGCAAGTAATGAGTAATCGTGTCCATCTAGGGTTTCAGTCTGCCAGCCGAAGGCGATCCATTTGTCGGCAAAGGGTTCTAGTTTTAAGGTGTCTTCTGTAAATGTCAGTGATTGAATCTTGTTGCGATCTACTATGACAATCAAATTATCTAGGTTGTGATGGTTTGCAATCATGGCAGATTCCCACGTTGTTCCTTCATCGCATTCACCATCAGACATAACAACAAATACTCGACCCTTTGCCCCATGCTTCTTGCGTGACATAGCAATTCCTAAGCCGTATGGCAGGCCATGACCGAGTGATCCTGTGGATAGCTCCACGCCGGGGACTCCTTTGGATGTGACGTGGCCACCAAGAGAGGCATTGTTACTGCAGTATTGTGCTAGCCAATCTTTTGAAAAAAACCCTTGAAGAGCTAGAACTGAGTAAAGGGCAGATGCTGAGTGACCCTTAGATAAAATCACAATGTCTCGATCAGGGCTATCCATATTGTTCGCTGAAATATTGGCAGAGCCTGTATATAAAACACTTAAAACATCGATCACCGAGAGCGCCGAAGCCACATGCGAGGCTTTGGCCACGCTAGTCATTGAAATGATTTCATGGCGTGCAGCCAGAGCTAACTCTGCTGCATCTGAATAGGGGGATTTGCTTTGTGGCACTTACAGAACGCCCCTTCCTTCTTGTGTGAACGTGGCTAAGGATAGTAACAACCAGGTAAGAATACTTGTTTTGCAGGCTTAGGCGCATACTGCCGATAGACTTGAGGCCTGACTGACAAAGGGGGAAACCGTGAAAGCGGTAATTCTTGCAGGTGGCATGGGAACGCGTCTTCGTGAGGAGACTGAGTTTCGTCCAAAACCGATGGTTGAAATCGGTGGACGCCCCATTCTTTGGCACATTATGAAGACCCTTTCCGCACAAGGGATAAACGATTTTGTGATCTGCTTGGGCTATAAAGGCGATTACATTAAAGATTTCTTCATGAACTATGAGTCTCGCACGCATGACATCACAGTTAAATTGGGTGATAACGAAGGAACTACCCAACACAGCAAAGTAAGTGCTGAAAACTGGACAGTGACTTTGGCTAACACAGGCTTGACCACTATGACCGGTGGGCGAATAAAGAGAATTGAAGAGTATGTAAAGGGCGAAACGTTCTTGTGCACATACGGTGATGGCGTAGCAGATATAGATCTTAAAGCGCTTACGAAATTTCATGACTCACATGGAAAAACTGCATCAGTAACAGCGGTACGCCCAACTAATCGCTTTGGAGCGATGCAGATAGATGAAAATAATACTGTGACTGAATTTGCAGAAAAGCCACGAGCTGAAAAATGGGTTAATGGTGGTTATTTCATTTTTGAACCAGGAGTCTTCAAATACCTTGACTCCGAATGCGTTCTAGAGAAGGAGCCACTTGAGAAGCTGGCTAGTAACGGCGAATTAAAATCCTATAAGCACGAGGGTTTTTGGCAGCCAATGGATACATATCGTGAGTCACAAGATCTCAATGAACTATGGGACAGTAATAAGGCGCCTTGGAAAATTTGGTGAGCTAGTTCATGAATAGTCTGTTAGCAAAGTATTCAGGTAAGAAAATACTGATTACTGGCCATACTGGGTTTAAAGGAACGTGGCTTTCTCGTATTTTGGTTTTAGCAGGGGCACAGGTTTATGGCGTATCCCTTGAACCCGAGAGAGACTCTCTTTTTGCAAAAATAGAGAGTCTAGGGATCAAGGAAAGTTCAATCCTAGATATTCGGGATAGAGCTGGAGTAGAGAACTACTTTAAAAGCCATTCATTTGATGGGGTTTTTCACCTTGCAGCACAACCGCTGGTAAGACGCTCATATAAAGAGCCGATTGAAACTTTTAATACAAACGTGATGGGTACGGCACATGTTCTTAATTCAGTAGTTAGTAGCAAAGCTGCAAATTGGGTTGTAGTAATTACCACCGATAAAGTTTATAGAAATGTAGAAAAACTGGAGGGGTATGTAGAAGATGAGCCTCTTGGCGGCAAAGATCCTTATAGTGCAAGCAAGGCTGGAACTGAGATGGTTGTATCTGCTTGGCAGACGATTGCTGAGCAAGCAGATAAAAAAATAACTATTTGTGCCGCTAGAGCTGGCAATGTCATTGGGGGCGGTGATACTGCAGAAGATCGTCTAATCCCAGATTTAATTAGAGGTTTTCATGCAAAAACCAAAACACTTATTCGCAACCCTGAATCAATCCGCCCGTGGCAACATGTTTTAGATCCACTCAATGGATATCTAACTATCGGTGCCAATCTGATGGATTCTAAAAAAATTTCTTCTGCTTTTAACTTTGGACCAGGGGAAGCCTCAAAATTAACTGTTAAAGAAATGGCCAACTTTGCCTGCTCTCAATGGCCCCAGAGCCTTGGTATTGAAATACAAGTGGATCCATCCGCAGTTCTGGAATCAGGTTTGTTATGGCTTTCCTCAGATTTGGCTACCAAGGAGTTAGGCTGGCGCAATAGATTTGAAGCACAAGAAGCTATTGGCTGGACGATTGAATGGGAGAAAGAATCAATGTCTTCAACCCCTTTGTCAGCCCTAGATCAACAAATTAATGGATTCTTTGGGGCTAAATTATGAAAAAACTTTCAATAATTACTCCTTGCTATAACGAAGAAGTAAATGTAGAGATCTGTGCCCAAGAGTTAAAGAAAGTTATGCAGGAAAAACTTTCTGGCTATGACTACGAACATATCTTTGCTGATAATGCATCAACTGATTCAACCCTTGAAAAACTTCGTGAAATTGCAGTTAAAGATGCCCATGTAAAGGTAATTTCAAATAGTCGCAACGTAGGTCCATTTAGAAATATGTGGAATGCAATGAAAAGCGCAACAGGTGATGCTGTAGTGCCATTACTGCCTGCTGATTTACAAGATCCACCTTCTGTAATTCCAGAACTGGTTAAGCATTGGGAACAAGGCTTTTTGGTGACTTACGGTGTCCGTGCCAACCGTGAAGAATCAATCATCATGCGCATGGCACGCGGTCTCTACTATCGAATTATCAAAAAGTTTGCTTCTGCTGTAATTCCACTTAACTCTGGCGAGTTTTTACTTGCAGATAAGAAAGTTATTGACTCCATCTTGGTTGTAGATGATCAATATCCATACATCCGCGGTCTCATTGCACAAACTGGCGTTAAAAGTGCCTCAGTACCATACACCTGGGTGCGACGAGAACGTGGTAAATCAAAGAACAGCTTTATCTCACTCATCGATCAAGCAATTAATGGTTTCGTATCAACTTCACGAGTACCTGCGCGACTAGCTCTACTTGGCGGCTTTCTCCTATCCTTCTTGGGTTTTGCGTATGCAATCTTCACAGTGGTTATGGTCTTGATCTCGGACGGCACTGCACCAGTTGGTATTCCTACGATTATCGTGGGTATTTTCTTACTTGGCGGAGTTCAACTTCTATTCCTAGGTTTGATAGGTGAGTACATCTTGAGTATTCATGGACAGGTTCGCCGCACTCCACCAATGTTTGAGATAGAACGGATTAATCTCAAGGAGAAGAATGACTAAGAAAATCAAAATTGGTTCCAAACTTGTCAAGTTTTCAGACATTGACCTCTCAAGAAATCTTTTACTATCGATCCTAACAATAAATGCACTAATTGTTTTTGCACTTCAATTGATAAGAACTTCGACAAGTGAAAATTGGGATAAAGCTGTAATCCTCACCGCTGTCACTTTCGGAGCATTGATTTTCTTCGCTAGACTTTTTTCACCAAAAATTCTTCCAAATAGACTTTCACTTTTAAGTTTAGTGGTGCTTGTAATTGGGATATTATCGATTGAAAAGCATGGCACGCAGACTACAAGAGGCGTCGATGTTAGTGACTTACTTTGGTTGGGCTTTGGCCCCTGGGTGGCAATTGTTGCCCTACTTCTTGTTCCGTTTATAGCATCAATTTATTCCTGGGATAAATTAGGAAAGAAACTGAAATTATCAATCAATTTACTGGCTATCGCTATTACAGTCTTTGCCATACCAGCAATTTGGCAGGGTGGAGCTTCTATTATTGATCGAGATTCAAGTGAGTACGTTCTAAATGAAACTCTGTCTGTATCAGCCGGACATTTCCCTTATGTTGACTTCATTCCTCAGTATGGAACCATGTATGCATGGCTTCTCGCGCCTTTTAGTGGCATGCTGACAGCGGATCAACTAGTAACACTTTCCTTTTATCTGATGAGTTTCGGGACGATAATTGCAATTGGCTTGGGAGTATTCCTAGCCCATAGAGCTCTAGGAAAGCGCTCAGTCGCCCTTGCCATATTATTGATTATTCCATTCACAAGCCTTGCACAATTTCCTGATAGAGAAGTTTATTCAGGCACGATATTTTCACTGTTTTCGCAACTTCCAATCAGGCTTCTCCCGGGATTATTTCTAGGCTATTTAGTAACAGTAGCGTTGTGTGGCCGAAAGTCGTCACAGGCTCAAATGCGACTAAAAATATTTATTTCATTTCTTGCTGGATTAAACCTTTGGATAAATCAGGACTTCGCACTCCTTGCGGGCTTAGTTTCTCTAGTATTTTTGATTTTTTATGAGAGCCAATTTAAGTCAGTAATATTCTATATTTTTAGTTTCTTGATTGGAATTGGAATCTATCCTGCACTAATGCTGATAGCTGGGTTTAAAGTAAATTTCAAATTTATTGGTTTTTTCGCCGTCCAATACAAAGATGGTTTCATGGCAGAGCCAATTATTACTCCCGGCCCAGTACTGATAATTCTTCCAATCACAGTTGCGTTAGTAGGCGCTAGTTATTTCTTAGTAATTCGAGAGAGATTTAATCGAATAACTCTAGATGATCAGCAGCGCCTAGCGGTTCTCACTTCGGCATTCTTTTCAACCTGGTCGCTACTTGGGTTTGCATATTATCTAAATAGATCTTATGCGTCAGGTCAAATGCAAATTCTATTTCTTCCATTAGCAATCGCCAGCGCCTCCTTATTTGCTTATTTGAATGCACGTGATGGGTCTACAGTAAATTGGAAGGGCATAGAATTTTTCAAAATTGCATCTTGGTCGAAGTCAAAAGTTTTCCCAAACCTAAATAATATCGTCGTGGGACTAGTAATGGCTTTACCATTAGCAACCATAGTTGCTTTTCCGAACCCAAATATAGAAATTGATCGCTTGACTTCCGCTTCGCCGAATCATGTTTGGCCAAAGCCAGGAATAGAGAAACTAATTCAAGATAGTGCAATAGTTTTAAAGTACGCAGAAGAAAATAAGCTGAAAGTTGCCTTTTTTGGTGCATCTGGAAATTATATTGAGTTAAGAACTGGAGTTTCTTCTGCCAATATTTTGAATAGCCCTTGGGATATGCCTGTTACACAAACCACTCTAGACACTGGATGTCAGAGGCTATTAGACGTTAATGCAGATCTATTGCTAATCGGTGATGAAGGACCATCGCTCTTCAGGTTCCAAAATCAAACCCTGTGTGCAAAATATGCATTTGTCTCCATCGCTGAATTGAGCCCAGTGCGCGCAGCTAGAAAGGTTAATTGATATGAGAAAAGACCAGAAGGGATTTCTAGAAACATCTAAACCTGAAATAGCAAACCTCACTATTTCTGTAATAGGACTAGTGTCTGTTTGTGTTGCCTTTTTTCAAGTAATAAGGGGGCAGAATAAATCTGAGTCTATAGATAAGGCAATTGTTCTTGCATCAATTTTGATTCTCTTGGCAGTTTTTGTCTCAAGGTTTACCAAACCCGCCAAAGCAAAGCCTTCTTTCATCCTCCCTGTTATTGCCACCTGTTCGCTATTTGTAGGCATCATTGGAATTGAAAAACACGAAGCCATTAACGGGGTCGATTTGGCTCCGATTTTATGGTTAGGTTATGGACCATGGGTAGCGTTGTTGACGTTGGCCTTAATTCCATTTGTATCAAGAATTTACTCATGGGACCGTTTGAATAAACCTGGGAAGTATTTTTTTAGGATCACGGCGAGTTTAGTCACAGTTTTTTCCATCCCTGCAATTTGGCAAGGAGGGAATTCGATTATTGATAACTATTCTTCAGAATACGTCTTAAATGAGGCGCTTTCAGTCAGCGCAGGTAACTATCCATATGTAGATTTCATTCCACAATATGGCACTTTATATGCTTGGGTACTAGCGCCATTTAAGGGACTCATAAACGCGGATCAGTTAGTTACTTTTGCACTCTATTTGATGAGTGCTGCAACTGTTCTAGCTATTTTTTTAGCCGTTATAATCGTGCACCGTGTTATGAGTAAAAGGTCCCTGTCATTAGCCGTTCTGTTAGTAATCCCATTCACTGTGTTGTCGCAATTTCCTAATCGCAAAGTCTATTCCGGAACCATATTTTCACAGCTTCCAGCTATTCCAACCCGCATAGTTCCAGGAGTAGTCGTTGGGCTTCTTGTTTTGTTGAGTTACAGATCAATAACTGAAAAAAAGGGGAAAAGACTTCTTAACTTAGCCTCGGTTTTAGTCGGCGCAAACCTTTGGAATTCAGTTGATTTTGGCATTGCACTCTTTTTATCCTTCGTAGTTGTGACTTACTTTATTCGAAAAGATCATGGACTGAAAAATTCTTTACATGCCATTGCTTGGGCCATTCTTGGTTTTGTGATTTATCCGAGTCTGATGTTATCCACTGGACATAAAGTTCAATGGAGTTGGTATGGAACATTTGTGAAGCAATTTGGTGGAGGTTTTGGGTCAGAACCAATCATTACCCCAGGCCCCGTTCTAATCATTCTCCCATTGATTATTGGATTGGTTGGTGCAAGTTATTTTGTTCTTTTCCGAGAGAAGTTCTTGGGAACCATTCTCCAAGATGAACAACGCCAGGCTCTGATTATTTCTAGTCTTTTTTCCACTTGGTGCTTACTTGGCTTCGCGTACTACCTCAATCGTTCATATGCCTCCGGCCAAATGCAAATTCTCTTTCTACCCTTAGCGGTAGCAAGTGCAGCGTTTTTTGCATTTCTTAATCCGCGAGACGGATCCGCGAACATGTGGGCAGGCAAATCCTTCTTTAGTAGGTCAATATGGAAGAAATCAAGTTTTGCGCATAACTCTGGAAACATTTTACTTTCACTTGTAATGGCATTGCCACTTGCCACCATGTTAGCTTTTCCAAACCCAGCAATTGAATTTGATCGACTGACTTCCGCCCCACCAGATAATTTATGGCCTAAACCTACAAACGTTGTTGCTTTTTCAAAGTTAGCTGAGGGTAAAGCTGGATTTCCTGCCAACGCTGGCTATTTTGGGACCTCATCAAACTACGTTCAACTAAAGTACGGTATTAAATCTGGAATGTTATTTAATAGCCCATTTGACTTAACATTAGGCCTGCCAATGGTATTACTAGAATGCGATTATTTAAAGAAGCAGAACTTTGCTTTTCTTTTTGCAAATAATGAAGGATTAGCCATAGCTGATGCATTTCAAGACAAGAAGGTTTGCGGGGTGTATGGAATAACCCCAGAAACGAACACAAGTAGAATTTTGGCTCCATGAATCATGCCAGCACTGAAATACTTGGCGGCCGGGATACTTACCACTTTACTGTCGTATTTTACTTTTCTAACGCTCTATTGGGGAACTAGCTCAGTAGCACTTTCTCTCGTATCAGCGAATATCACAGGAATGTGCTCATCCTTTATTTTGAATCGCTTCTGGGTTTGGAAGTTAGGGGAGAAGAAAGCTGTTTTAAAGTTTCTTCTGATTCAAATTTGCGCCATTACAATTAATTGGCTTATTTTACACTTAATTTCTTTAACTACATTTCCCCGAGCTACCGCACAATTGTTTATTTATGCCATTTTTGCTCTTGGCTTTTATCATCTAAACAAAAAGTACATTTTCACTAATTCTTAGTACCTGCAGCCCACATATTGCCTAGAGGGACAGTGATTCTTATCTTTCTCAGCCCTTCTCCAAATTTTGATGCAAGAATCTTCATTCTTAAGTTTCTACTAATTGGGATCAAATGAACAAGATATGCAAGTGAATACGAATTCTTGTAGTGGCGCACTCTCACTGCGTTGAATCCTGCTTGTGTTAATAGGGACCTGATAGTTTTCTTTGAATATAGATAAGTGTGTTCAACATCAAAAATTGGTGACTTATCCTTAAGAATTGTTGCAGAAATCGAATTAACGTTATGAACTGCAATGCAAACTGAGCCACCAGGCTTTAACATTTTATGAATCAATTTTAGAATACTGAGCGGATCAGGCAAATGATCCAAAACATGGAATATGACAACCAAATCCTCTGAATTATCACTAATGAGACCTTCACGAACAATATCCACTCTGAAGTATGGTTTTAACCTATCTGGGGCTGATTCAAACGCTGGGATACTGGGTTCAATTTCAGTGATTGAAGTGAATCCCATTTGTTGAGCTTCTTCAAGAAAGAATCCATTACCACCTCCAATTTCTACAATGGACTTTCCTGCAGGCGAAGGGCATGTCTTGAGTACAATCTTTCTGTAAGAATTTTTCAGGCCGTGTAGTTCTTGCGAATAATCAAAAGTACTCTTTGAGTAAAGTTCCTGTAGATCGATATCCCAAATTGGATCTGATCTAAACAAGCTACATTCATTGCATTTAACCCACTGATAGTGGCGGCGATCTGGTAGGCGGCGGGCAGAAAAGACTTCATAGTTGAAGGTATTTGCATCGATAGTGGCAGAGTAAATTGCCTCTGAATTACCTAAAGTGCCACATATGGCGCACTTAGTTGCTATCTCCACTCGATCTGCCCCAATTCTTATAAAACCTTTACCGACCCCGAACCATACGGTACAGCGCCGCAATTAATGGGGGTTTTCATGAGGCGGCACACCGCTATCCCTCAGTCAGTTCTCAGGTTGGGGCGGTCTAATAGGTACATGACCAAGCCAACCAGGATTTATAAGCACTCATCGGCTGGCACGGACTGGGCAGCGCTTTTGCTTGGCGCAGGCCTGGGTTTAACTCTGGCTTTGCAGTTAACGACCGTGCGCAAAAGTGATTTCACTTCCGTTTATGCATCCCTTGCATCGTTCTCTCGTCTTTCTGCATTAGTAGGTACATACCTTGCAATTGTTGGCATCTTTTTAGTGGCACGTATTCCCTGGGTTGAAAAGGGCGTGGGCCATGATCGACTTGTTACCTGGCACCGCAACTTAGGTCCATGGTCTTTATATGGCATTGGCGCACACGTTCTATTCATTGTTTTATCTTTTGCAGGACAAGATTCAATCCCGCTCTATAAAGAACTATGGCGCATGCTCAACTCTTTTGAATGGATGTGGTTTGCGCTCGCTGGATTTATTTTAATGATTTTAGCTGGGATTACTTCTTATAAAAAGGCTAGAGCAAAGATGAGCTATGAGACATGGTGGATCATCCATGTTTACACATACATAGCCTTTGCAGCATCTTTTATGCACCAAGTAGTTAATGGACAGATGTTTATTGGTCATCCACTTAACCGTGCTTACTGGACTGCTTTGTATGTCTTAATGGCATTTTCAATTGTGTATTGGCGCTTTGGTGTGCCACTGGTGAGATCACTTAAAGTAAATCTGAAGGTTGAAAAAGTAATTGTTGAAGGTCCTGGAGTTATCTCAGTGATCATGAAAGGCCGCAATGTGCACAAACTAGAAGCACAAGGTGGCCAGTTCTTTGGATGGCGCTTTTTAGCACGTGGACATTTCTTAATGTCACATCCTTATTCTTTATCAGCTGCTCCTACGGAGCATCTGATGCGCATTACAGTTAAAGATTTAGGTGATCACTCACGCTCACTTGCCTTTATGAAGCCAGGCACACGTGTCTTTGTTGAAGGACCATATGGTGCTTTCACTGCAGGGCGCTCAACGCGCCCTCATGTGGTTTTAGTAGGTGGTGGAGTTGGTATTACCCCTATTAGAGCGATTATGGAAGAGCTCAGTGGCGGTGTGCAGATGGATGTAATTTTTAGAGCATCTAAAGAAGAAGATTTAGTACTAAGAGAAGAGTTAGATTACTTAGCCTTTAATAGCGGTGGATCTATTCGTATTCACTATTTGGTGGGACCACGCAAGAACCATCCAATGGATGCACGTTCCATGAAGCGCCTTGTGCCACAGTTTGCAGACTCTGATGTTTACATCTGTGGTCCAGAGCCTCTGGTGAGCTCAGTGAGAAATGCATTTGAAGATGTGGGTGGACCTAAAAACCGTTTTCACGATGAGGCTTTTGCTTTCCACCGTGAATAAATACGCAGGTCGATATCGGCCCGCATTAAGCAAACTCTCAGGTTGTTAAGGTTAAGTTAGTTAAAAGGAAAAGGAGAACGAGATGAAGCGGGCGTTATTGATTGCAGGAGGCACCTTAGGTGGCCTTGGTGCAGTCATGGCTATCACACCGCCTCAGTTTTCAACTTCTAATACCGCAGGACTTGGCGGTGGCATTGGTGCAATTGGTGGAGCAACTTCAACACCAGTAGCAAGTAAATCTTCAATTGCAGTTGCAATAAAGAGTGCAACTGCAAAGCCTGTTACAACTAAGAAGGCAACTGCTACTAAAGCTGCAACGGCTTCTGCAATTGCTACTGCAACACCAGTTGCAACTCAAACAACGCAAGCTGCTGCACCTGCCCCGCAAGGTGTAAATGGAACTTTTACAGGACCAACCGTTAACGTCAACTACGGCAACGTGCAGGTCCAAATAACGGTTAAAGACGGCAAAATAACTGATGCAACAGCTCTTCAAGCACCTAATGGGCGCAATGATCGATGGACCAATATGGCTTTGCCTATTTTGAAGAAACAGACTCTTGCGGCGCAAAGCGCCAGCATTCAAGGAGCATCAGGTGCTTCTTATACTTCCTACGGTTGGTATACATCCCTACAAGGAGCACTGGCTAAAGCTGGTTTGTAAGGTATTAGGTAGGCTCACACAATGAATCACCTTCGCAAGCAGTTCCCTGTGTGGGGAACGATTGTGGATGTGGATATCTCTTCATCTCTTGTCAGTGAAGATGGTTTGAATCAAGGAATGCAACAAGCTATAGATTTCTGCAAACAAGTAGATGCCGACTTTTCTACCTACATCGATACTTCTTGGGTTACACGCCTTCGCACAAACCAAGTAGAAATCTCTTCTTGCCCACCTTCGGTGCAGGAAGTGTGGGAACTGTGTTTACAAGCTAAACATTTAACTGATGGTGCTTTTGATCCTTGGACAGTTGCAGGTGGCTTTGATCCATCTGGGTTAGTTAAAGGATGGGCGGCAGATAAGTGCGCAGATATGTTGGTTGCTTGCGGTGCGCAGCACGTGCAAGTTAATGCCGCAGGTGACTTAGCGCTGCGTGGTGGCTACTTTGATGGCGTTGTTAAGCCGTGGAGGATTGGGGTTGTTAATCCTGAAAACAAAAATGAAATAGTGCAAACCTTTGAGATTACAGAGGGTGCTATTGCAACATCAGGAACATATGAGCGCGGAGCGCACATCAATGATCCCTACACCGGTATGATCGCTATTGGAGCAGCCTCTGCAACTGTGGTTGGTCCTTCCGGTTGGCTCTGTGATGGCCTGGCAACTGCGCTGATGGTGGTGGGGGAAGATGGGGCTAAGTACTTTGCCCAGCCTGAATTAGTGGGCTATGGGGTCTTTGTTATTGGTCGACATGAAAATAGTGCGTGGAGCATCTAAAGTGACGCTCATG
>Ga0214921_10006832_pt1 | contig 15417 bp, 19 predicted proteins | sample LL1505_MetaG_FD_177992 | JGI IMG/M metagenome (GOLD analysis project Ga0214921, IMG submission 177992) | Freshwater microbial communities from Lake Lanier, Atlanta, Georgia, United States - LL-1505 | ecosystem: Environmental > Aquatic > Freshwater > Lake | place: USA: Georgia | collected...
AGGGTCGGCCGCCCCCCCGGCTGCTTTAACCAAGGCGCCGCAAGAGCCCTCCACGGTGCGCCTGATGAGTCTGGAGCGGACTGGAGCGGATGAGGTAGCCGCTAAAGCCGCCCTGCAAGTGGAGGTCGAGCGACAACGTATAAGAGCTACTGAGGCGTGTAAGAGGGAGCATGAAAGTGGGGGCACGTGTGTCGCCATGAAGCTTAGCGCTCGGGCTAGTATTCTGAATTCATTAAGTTTTGGAGCTCGTTCTGACCTTGAGAGAGCGCTTTCAGCGGAGTGCCGCCAACAGCAGGGAACTTGCCTAAGCGTCGATACCTTAGACCCAAAGTGTGTTGAGGTGGCAGGGGCGAAACCAGCGGAGTCGCCAACCCCAGAGAAAAAGGCTCCAGCCAAGAAGAAGTAGTCTTCTACCCACCTTGCTATTGATTCAGGGAGTTACACTGGTTTAACGTACCTCTCGGCGTTTAGAGCGCCTTAGTGGATTAAAAGATCGAACAACCTTTTACAGGAGAATATTTTTGAAGCCTTTCAAGCCTGGTTTCCGTGGCGGACGTTTTAACCGCCCAACCGCCCCTCCCGATACGCACCGTATCAACGAGTTCATCATCGCCAAGGAAGTTAGAGTCATCTCTCCGACGGGGGAACAGCTCGGTGTTTTGCCGGTGAAGGACGCCTTGCAGCGTGCCCAGGAGCTTGAGCTTGATCTCGTTGAGGTTTCTCCGCAGGCCAAGCCGCCTGTCTGCAAGATCCTGGACTACGGAAAGTTTAAGTACAAGGAGCAGAAGAAGGAAGCTGAGGCGAAGAAGAATCGAACCGAGAACACGATCAAGGAGCTCCGCCTCCGTTACCGAACTGATTCCGGTGATCTTGAAGTTAAGCTGAAGCATGCTCGTGAGTTCCTCGCTGAGGGTGACAAGGTTAAGTTCGTGATGCGTTTTAAAGGACGAGAGGCGATGTATATCGACCTCGGCAAGGCTAAATTCGAGCAGATTGTGGAACGTCTCGCCGACGTTGCTGTTGTCGATGAGCGCTCCCCCGCGGCTGGTCGGCAGATCCATATAACATTTGCCCCAGCGAAATGAGCCAGGCAGACTCAAAAGCAGTAGCCCATTTTCGTGGGCATACGTGCCGAGATCTATACAAAGCTATCTTCGACGCTGAATCACCCGAGCAAGTTGTTCGGCAGCTCCCCGCGCAAAGCCTCTACATGGTAGTGAAGAGCGCGGGCCTGCAATCGAGCTCCGATATAATCATGATGGCATCGCTTGAGCAGAGCAGGCTCTTGATGGATTTTGACCTGTGGACCGGGGATATCCTCAATGAGGAGGCGGTGTGGGAGTGGCTCTCTCTGACTGATGAGACTGAATCGCTTGAGCTTCTCCAGAGGTTCATGAAGATCGTTGATCTGAAGCTCCTAGCTCTTCTGATCGGTCGATATGTCGAAGTGAAAGTTTTCGAGGAGCCGACTGAACAGCCCCCGGGGCCCGGATTTCATACGCCTGACAAGGGGTTTACATGGATCGGTATTAAGACCGAAGACGCGAATAAGCACTTCTTACTCGCGCGGCTGTTGGCGCTGATCTTTGAGTCGAGCGCGGAGCTTTTTTATCAACTCATCTCGATCATGGGCGTGGCAACAGTTTCCATGCTTGAGGAGGAGTCGTATCAGGAGAGGATGAAGCGTCTCGCGGCGGAGGGCGTACCGGAGCCGGAGGTGGCTGCCGCAATCCACGCGCCATATTCCTTGGTAGAGGCCAAGGGGGAGTTATCGGATGGAGCCGGGAAAGTCGTGGTTCAGGATATACGGTGTGTTGAGCCCCTTATATACGAAGCGCGCGCGACAAAGCTCTTCGCTGATCTCATACGGGACTGCTCTGATCGAGAAGAATTGGAGATGGAGTTCACGTATATTTTGAACGGAGCGGTAGTTCGTTGGGGGATCGATTTCTCAAATCAAGAGAGTGTCTTTGACCTCGCGGAGCGCATAAAAGGCGCCATAAACCTAGCCCTGGAACGCTTAATTGTCGCGACGAGTCTCTCGGTTAAGGGTGTCCATGGAACTCTGGGCTTAGGAAAGTTGTACCGCCTAGGGATTACTGAGCTGATGGCGTTACGCACCAAGGCTCGTAAGATGCCGCTCGATGGAGTCGGGGGACTTAAGGACTCTGACCCAGGATTGTTTGGAGCGTTGGCCTGCGCTCGAGAAGCCTTCCCTGTGATGCCCCTCTATCTTAACGATGACGGCTCACTGGATCAGCAAGAAGGCTCCTTGGCCGCGGGGCATCGCCCATTCGCGACGGTGCGGGGGGTTGAGACCGTGGGGGTATTGCTAGATAGAGTCCGTGAAATAACGCGGAAGAGTTAGAGGTCTTCTACCGGTTGAGCGGATGGAAAGGCACGAGGTAGTCCCTCGTGCCTCAGGTGGGTGCGAGAGAGGGCAACATGGATACGGGTAGCTCCGAAAAGATGATTGAAGGTGTTTTGGTAAAGAGTTTAAAGACGCACCCCGACTCGCGCGGCTTTTTTCGTGAAGTGATTCGTACAACTGATGCCGTGTTTGAGGGGGGCCCCTTTGGGCAGTGGAGTCACAGTCGGATGGCTCGGGACGTAGTGAAAGCTTGGCATTATCACCATATTCAAACTGATTGGTGGTACTGTCCGATCGGAAAGATCGAGACCGTTCTTTACGATAATCGCGCGGAGAGCCCGACCTTTGGGACCAAGCTGGTTTTGTTGATGGGAGATTCATCGGAATTTCCTGATGCGCGTGAGGTATGCGTCCGGATTCCGCCGGGGGTCCTGCACGGATGCAAGGTGCTCTCCAATCAGGCCCACCTTTTCTACATAACCAGTGTGACCTACGATCCAGCGGACGAGGGGCGTATCCCCTTTAACTCCCCAGTAGTCGCCCATGATTGGGGCAAAAATGCGCTAACGGTGGAGAATGATCGCCGTGAATTCGTACCGGCTAAACAACGTACGTTGCTGACATAACTAGACAAGTCTGGGTCTCACTAAAGTTTTTTCGTAGTCCGGTCGATCGAGTAAGTGGGTGAGATTTATTGTCCAGTGCCGCCCATAATGGCCACTGGTTTTTTGCTCCTGGGCGAGCCTGAGAAAATGCCGAGTCCATACGGTTTAAAAAAAGGCATAAAGATTTTGGTGGTGGATGATTTCCCCACGCAGCGCAAGCTTATTAAGCGCTCGCTTGAGTCCCTTGGCTTTGAGAATATTAAAGAGGCGTGCGATGGCGCTGACGCGCTGGAGAAGCTTCATAGGGAAGAATTTGAGTTCATCATTTGCGATTGGAATATGCCGAAGATGATGGGGATCGATCTTCTGCGAGCCGTCAGAGCGGATGACAAACTGAAGGCAATGCCGTTCTTAATGGTTACCGCCGAGGTTAAGCGGGAAAATATAATCGAGGCCGCCAAAGCCGGTGTCTCAAACTATATCGCAAAACCTTTCACAGTCGACGCGTTGCAAGAGAAGTTGCACGCGATCCTCAATAAGTAGAGCTCTGATACCAGAGCGATTCACGCGGTCTGCGCTCTCCGATCGATCCGCTACCGCCGTGACGCCCGAATAAGGCGATCCATGATGGCCTCGCCTAACCCGATCGGCTCGCAGGTATCAACAACTATAAGATCAAGATCCGCCGCATCTAAATCTCGTAGCGCTCCGAAGAGGTGAGCGGCGGTCTCCTCTAGGTCTCCGTTTGGGCTAAGAATTTTCGATTGAGTGACCGGAAAAAGCGGGTTCCAATCTGAAAAGATCAAGGCGCCAACCCGTGGTGGAAGCCCTTCATGTTGAGAGATCGATGTTTTGAGTCTTACAGGGGTGTGAGGAGCGTAGTGTTTCGCGAGCATTCCCGGGGATAACAGTTCTTCAGGCTCGGACGGCTTCAGATTGTTGGGACTCTGGACAGAACATCCGAGCACATCGCTCAAGGTTTCGCTGGTCACCGCGCCAGGCCTTAGAATACGGGGCGTCGAGTGTAAGAGCGATAGCACAGTTGACTCAATCCCAACCGCGCACGGTCCACCGTCTATGATCAGATCGATCGTATCTTTCAGGCTATCCCTGACGTGTTGGGCTGTGGTCGGGCTGACGTACATGCTTTGATTGGCGCTGGGAGCGGCTATCGGACCGCCGAAAAGCTCAAGAAGCTTAAGAGCCACCGGGTGTCGGGGAATTCGAATCGCTACAGTGTCACCACCGGCGCACACATTAGTCGCTACCTCTTTCCCGCGAGGAAGGATGACTGAGAGCGGGCCGGGCCACAGGGTAGAGAGTTTGCGCAGCCGCGACCGCACCACTGTCGGATCCCATGAGCGAGAGATATCACAGTATCGTTCGATGTCAGATACAGTCGCGACATGGACGATGAGTGGATTGTTTGATGGCCGACCCTTGACCTGAAAAACCCGCGCCACGGCGGCTTCGTCGCGAGCGTCCGCTCCAAGGCCGTACACCGTCTCCGTAGGGAAGGCGACCAGCCTTCCCTCCGCCAAGAGAGCGGCGCCCTTTACAATATCGTCTTGTGTCGTCACTGATGTCATACCTAGGTTCGGTGAGTATGCCACTAAAGTGAAACGATAGGGAAATCCAGTCGATTATAAGGGTCGTGGTCTTGGCAAACGAGTGAAGAAAGAGCCGCTAACGCCGGATAAACAAGAGCTGAGGAGCTTTTTTAGCTTGGATTGGCTCGGACAAAGATGAGCGTCGCCCGTGCCCAGCCCGTTGACTGGGAGGCCCCAGGAGCTATCGAAGAGAGCTCTGACGGAGCTGAAGCCTCCGAAAGCCCTCCGCTAAACGCGACCTTCAACTCGCTTCTAGTCGGTGATGTATGAACTACTCTCAACGGGATCGTGGCAGGGCGCACTCGGTTTTGCCATGAGTAAGTTCCAGCCGCTACGTACTCATCTCCTCGAATATGCTCAACCGAGGAGCTCCTGAAGCCAGCGGTGGATTGTTTGAATCGGGCTAGTATCGACTGCAGAAATACGCTTTGAAGAAATTGCTCAGGTGGAAGCTGAGCTGAAGATATATTTATACCGAGCTGTAGTTGCGCTATTGAATTATCGCTCGGATTAATTGAGACCGCTCCGCTAAAATCGTGTACGTGTCCATTCATAGTCAGCGCTGGAGAGGGTGAGTCAACGCCGAAAGCGATACTAGAAGATGGCCGTGAGAGCGTTTGTTTGACCGGGGTCGCTGAGGCCGCGAGTGGTGAACACGCGGCCCACATCAATACGAGAAGGGGTATCGCTCGTCGCGCTAAAGATAGGATCCGGGCGCTTACGTATAAAGTCATACCAAGACAGTACAGCCTATAGCTGAAGGGGACAAATACTAAGTGAGGTTCAGATAACGGTGGCGCTCGCCAGTCGGACGGTTGGTAATGGCGTTGGCGCGCGTTGTTGAGCGCCTACTCTTTATCGATGCCCTGCGATACCAGCGAGAGCGCTCGGCTCTCAGTTTCTTGAGATGGGTCAAGAAGGGTAACGTGACCCAATTTTCGCCCGGAGCGGGGTGATTTTCCGTAGAGATGAACTTTCGAGTTCGGGAGGCCGGCGAGCGCTGAGAGCGAGGGTAGGGAGCCTATAAGGTTTACCATGACCGCCCGACTTCGCGGGGTGACCGCGCCGAGCGGCATCCCTGAGATAGCGCGGATGTGGTTCTCAAATTGACTGGTTATGTTTCCATCGATAGTCGCGTGCCCCGAGTTATGCACCCGAGGCGCGATCTCATTCACGAGTAGATGTCCGCCGACGTCAAAGAGCTCAATAGCCAATGCTCCCACATAATTCAGACTTTGAAGGAGCTTTGTGGCTATCGCGAGAGCCTCTTGCTTGAGGGCTCCTGGCACGTCCGAAGCGGGACTCATGGATCGATTCAGTATTCCATCCCTATGCTCATTCTGCACTAGGGGATATATCTCGATATCGCCTTGGATACCACGAACTCCGATTATCGATAGCTCTCGGGAAAATGGAACAAAACCCTCAACGATGAGGGGCTGCTCACCGAGTGAGCGCCATACCGTTCCAACCTCGTTTGTGTCTGATAGACGAGCCTGTCCCTTTCCGTCGTATCCGAAGCGGCGGGTTTTCGCGACACAAGGTATCCCCAACTTGACGCAAGCGTTCGCTAACTCCCGCTCAGTTGACGCGGGCTCGAATCGAGGGGTAGCGATCCCTAGGCTCTGAATATAACTCTTCTCGGTTACTCGATCTTGAGATACTTCAAGCGCTTTGGGTGGTGGATACACAGCCACCTTTGATTGAAGAAAGCGCGCTGCCTCGCATGGAACGTTCTCGAACTCGTAAGTAATGATGTCGCATTCGCGAGCGAAGTTGGTGAGCGCGCCCTCGTCAGAGAAGGATCCAATAATTGTTTTACCGATAGTGGCGGTGGCCTCTCCGAGAGCTTCATCAAAAAATACAAAGGTGTGACCGAGCGGATACCCAGCGAGGGCCAACATCCTACCCAGTTGTCCTGCTCCAAGAATCCCAATTCGCATGAATGGTTCGCTCGCTAAGTAATTTTAGGGGGGGGAGTGTTGAGTACGGACTCAGTTTGCCGCGACCGGAAGTTCTGAAGAGCGCTCGATATCTTGGGGTATTTTATGCCAAGGATGCTCGCCGCTAGAAGGGCGGCGTTGGCGGCGCCCGCTCGACCTATCGCTACGGTGGCGACCGGAACGCCCTTTGGCATCTGCACGATTGATAGTAGTGAGTCGACTCCTCTGAGAATATTTGACTCAACGGGAACTCCGATCACGGGGATGTGAGTCATGGATGCCGTCATGCCCGGTAGATGCGCCGCTCCCCCCGCCCCCGCAATCACGACCTCTAGGCCACGCCCGGCGGCCTCTGACGCGTATGACATCAACAGTTCAGGCGTTCGGTGCGCGGACACTACCTTAGTTTCGTAGGGAATATCGAGGGCGCTGAGGGTCTCGGCCGTAACCGAGAGGGTCTCCCAGTCCGACTGAGATCCCATAATCAATCCTACCAGGGGGTGTGTCGAATTTATCATGGAGAGAGGCTACCCCTCATTGGAAATATCCGTCAATCACGGTAAGGGTGGTTATGTGAGGTTCCCGACGATCCCTTCACTACGGCCGGGGCAATTGGTTCGTTTCCGATACTGAACACGAGTCAAGATCGCGCGAAAGAGACTCGATCGCCTCAGGGGAGAGAGCTCCCTTCACAAGGGCGGCTGACCAGGCGGTGTCAAATTTGTCCACGCATCGCTTATCTATCATTTGAGGCCCGAGGAAGGCAGGTCCTTGGGGATCGTCCCACTGTTTGATCGAAGCGAAATGAGTCCTTTTATCAACTAACGCTCCGAGGGGCGTTCCGCTACACCGCGAGTGCTCAATCGAGGAGTGTAGACATCTTTCCCGAGAGTCACTCGCCTTGGCAAAGCACTCTTTTATCTGATCCTGGCACGTTTCCCATTGCTCGGCGTCGCTTTGTGCTGGCCATACAATCCATACGCTGGCACAAAATAGCGCAAAAGCGATCTCTCGAGTGTGTTTCATAATCTCCCTCACAACCGGGAGGCATGATATCAGGTTGCTCGGAGTATCGCTAAAATATTTGTGAATGTAGATGAGTCTAAGGTGCTGGATATTCACACAGTTCGGTGAGAACGCCAGAAAATGAAGAGGGATCGAGGAAGGCTATGAGCGTTCCCCCGGCGCCGTGGCGGGGAGTCGCGTCGATCAATTTGACTCCCTGAGTGTTCAGACGAGCGAGCTCACTTCGGATGTCATCGACCTTGTAACAGATGTGGTGCAGTCCAGGGCCTCGTTTGGCGAGGAATCGACCTAGTGGCGTCTCAGGTCGCAGGGGCATAAGGAGCTCAATCTTTGCCCCTCCTGTGTTCAAGAACGCAAGCTCGACCCCGTGCTGTTCGAGCTTCTCATGGAGAGAGACGGTAGTGCCCGCTTGATTCGCATAGCGATCGATCGCCTCTTTGAGGTTGGTGACCGCGATCCCAACATGATCAATGCTCCAAGCGCTTGGGAGATTCATATCGCCTACTGAATACCATACACCGCGCTTACCGCGACCTCGAGATCGAGTGGGGCGGCGTCAATTGATGGCGCCCCCCCTGCCTTCGCTTCCATCGCGACGGCTCTATCTCCAGCGAACCCGCGGTAGATGGGTGGGCCTGAATGAGAGTTCTCGGTAATTGAGGTAACGGGGCCGAGCCTGACGCCAGCGCCGGACGCGATCTTCTCGGCCTTCGCTTGCGCGTTCCTAGTGGCTATCTCAAGGCAGCTCTCACGTTCTGATTTTAAGAGAGAGGGTGAGGCGAAGGTCTCAAGGTGAGCGACATCTTCTGCCCCATACTTTGTGGCTATCCCGATGATGCTCTCCAGGTCGGCGAAATGTGGGGTCTCGTATCTCGTTGAAATAGTAGTTCGATACCCTGTGCACTTCCTTTCAGAGCTACTCCAAGAACACTCCTGAGACACGGAGTACCCGGATGTGGAGACAGTGAGGTCGTTGAGAAGGAGGTCTTTCACGTCTCTCTTGAGCCTCTCATGGGTTTCCGTGGATTTTTGTGATGACTCCCTCGCGGTAAGGGCTACCACTGATGATGAAACCGTCACCGCGCCGCGGTCACGGGTCACTTTTTTAAGACACTCTCCCACAACGGTGATCCCCCTTTGTTGCTCTTGGTCGGCTCGAACGGACGAGATCAAAGCGCCTTGGGAGATCAAAACAACGGCGGACGCGACGATATATTTTTTCATCAGAGATACCTTCCTAATTTGTCTCACGGAATCGTTGCGCACCCGCATCGCAAAGGCAACTCTTTTGTTGTTGTCGCGGGCGATGCCTATGCGCTCCAACACTTTGAGATCCGCTGACGCAGCGTTAGACGGCTGGTCCGGTTATGCGTTTACTCCGCGGGATGGAGCTTTACGCTCTCCGCTTAGCCCTTGGCGCCTTTAAGGTATGAGTCGATCTCCACGACCTTTAATGCTTCAGCGAATTTTTTCAACGCCGCGCCATCGATCCCCTCATCCGTAGAGAGTTGAAGGATAGAGCCGCTCTCCAAAAAGACAGAGAGCTCAGGAGAGCTATCGGTGGTGTCCAGGCTCGCCGTGCGGCCCGCGATTCGAAACTGATCGCGTCCGCTCTGTGTGGCGCCCATCATCATCCCCATCTTCGCGATACCGGCGAGTCCACCCATCCCTTCTGTGCCACCTGTTCCGGTGATCGCGACACGAATAGTCTTGTCACCGTTTGTATACTCTCGCTCAATGTTGGAGAAACCCATCATCTGTTGAACTTGAGTGTCGCCTCCCTTGAAGCCCTCAACCTCCGCGGGGAGTAGCTCAGCGAGCCGCCCTTGGTGAAGCTTCTCAATCTCTTTTTGAGCCCACGATAGCTCTTCCATCGCTTTAGGGTAGTTCTTCGCCTGAACGTACTCATTAACTTTCTTGAAGACTTCATTAATGTCTTCTCCAAAAGCGGGGTTGGCGAGGGACGTTAGAAGAGCGGCGATGGCGATTACTTTTTTCATGAAGGCCTCCAAGTCAGGTAGGCAAAAAAGTAACCTCCGAGGGGCTACATGACAAGAGGCAAGTGGAGTCTCAAGGTAAGTCCCCTCGGTCCTTCATTCCTTAGTCGTTGTATCTCCTCGCCACCACAACGGGGAGACCATTACCGACCCGTTGAGCCTCTTCGATCCCCCCTATATTTATCTCAACGTTAGCTCTAAGGTGCTTCGCCAGAACGGCCGCCACATCCGGTATCGAGGGCGCTTCAAGATCGTTATGGTCGTCTTCGCTGAGCGGCTGATGAATCTCAAGATAGAGCTGATCACCGCGCCACGCCGCCTTGACCGGTTGGTCAACAATTCTGACGGAGGTCCCAATTTTTATCATTTCGAAGAGTCGCTCCATATCCTCCGGGTAGAGACGGATGCACCCGTGACTAACTCGCATCCCAATACCAAAGGAACGGCGCACGTCTGTTCCGTGAATCAAGTAACCAGAGATCCCCAGCTTGAGCGCGAAGTGGCCGAGTGGATTATCAGGATCTCCCCCTGGAATCATGGCGGGCAGCTCCTCTCCCTCCGCTCTATGTTCCGCGCGGATGCTTTTGGGCGGTGACCAGGCAGGGTCGATCTCCTTAGAAACCACGCGTGTCTGCCCGAGCGGCGTGCGCCAGTCAACGTCACCGATGCTAACAGGGAAAGTATGCACCAGATGGCGTTCGGGCTGAAAATAATAGAGCCGAAGCTCCGCGAGGTTGAGCACTATCCCTGTTCTCTCTCCCTCGGGGAGGACATAGAGAGAGGGTAGCACCACCTCGGCGCCCTCTTGGGGTACCCACCGGTTGAGCGCGGGATTCACGGTTATAATTTGGTCGTGCCCGAGGTCAAAAGCCCGCGCGATATCGAGAAGGGAGTCGCCTTTTGAGACGCGTGTGTACCGCACCTCGCCTACGACCCCCTCGCGCGGCTGATCAGGAAGCCAAAACTCCTCCCCAAACGCCATCAGTGAATGGAGTGATACAACGACCAATACCCCGATCAGAGATGAGGCTCTGAGCACGCCCCTATGCTCTCACTATTTTTTCATGGAATGACGGAAGCCTCGATTCACCATCTCTTCGGTGCGGATCGATCGAGCGTTTGCCTCCTGGGCGGTGGTGAGAGCTTGCTCCGATACGCGGTGGGCGTCTTTCGCCTCATCGCGGACCTTAGAGAGCGCCGAATTTGTGGCGCATCCAGTTGTGGTTGTTAGTGTCGTGGCGAAGAGTACAGCGCATGCCAATGATTGAAAACGCATAAGGCCTCCCTGATTTTAATGACCGCGGATCGTTACAGTATTATCACGCTTAAGAGATATCACCTTTTGAGGGGGTGACGTCTGAGGAGGCTCATAATCTTAACGGATACGGGCAATCTCATCGCGAGCCAGCTCATCACACCGCTCGTTTTCAGGGTGGCCCGCATGACCTTTAAGCCAGTGCCATGTGATCGTGTGCTTCGTTACGAGTTCATCGAGCTCTACCCATAGCGGCTGGTTTTTGACCGGCTTCTTGTCAGCGGTTTTCCAACCGTTACGCTTCCAATTATGAATCCACTGGGTGATCCCTTGGCGAAGATATTGGGAGTCTGTGTAGAGATCGACCACGCAGGGAGCTTTGAGCGCTTTGAGCGCTTCAATCGCGGCTTGAAGCTCCATCTGATTATTTGTGGTTTCAAGTTGGCCGCCCGAGATCTCTTTTTGAGTTCCCTGGAAACGTAAGATCGCTCCCCAGCCTCCCGGACCAGGATTACCGGAGCACGCTCCGTCAGTAAAGATCTCCACCCGCTTTTGAGGGGTTGGTGTGTTTGGTTCGGTCATAGAGTGGCGCGCTGGTCGCTACGTTTTCTTTATGGTGCCCCGTTTCTATCACCGCTGGTGATGGCGTGGTAGACGAGGCGAAGCATAGCGCCAGCCGCCGAGCATCGAAAGATGGGAACGATGGATTAGGAGAGCGCGCGGAGCCGGGACGACCGCGCGGAAGGAGGCCCGGAGGTGTGGCGAGCTGAGGGATCTTTCCTACTGGATCGGCGAGGCGCCGGGTTCCATGGGTGGGGTAATGAGGTTTTCTACCTTTTTTACACCGTGCACGAGTTCAGCCGCTCGGACAACGAACCCGGCCTCGTGGGGCGGAAGGGTGCCCCGCAAGCAAACTCGCCCTTCGGTAACCGTCACGTCTACCGCATGAGCATGGGGCGTTGTTCGACCGAGTACGGAGCGAACGCGGGCTTGGATCTTGGAGTCTGACTCCGCGCCACTTTGGCGCAGGGTTCCAGCGGCGACAGCGACGAGTCCCTGAAACTGATTTCTCAGATGGCGAGATAGCTTGCCTCCCAAGTGCGCGTATCGGCGGGCTGTGCTTGATGTTTTATCACGGAGCACAACCCGTCGGCGGGTACCGGTCCGCGGATCAAAGAGGTACATCAGAGCCGTCCCCACCAAGACTCCACCAAGAAAGATGAGTCCGATCGAGGCTTGTCTTTGAGGGCCTTGTGACGTTGTTTTTTGAGAGGATATGTCCATCGTGCCTACCGTCGATAAAGAGATTCGTGAGCCCCACGATGCTCTATCGATTGCTCGACAGATATGATCTCAGCGGGGTCAGACGCGTTAGGCGGTGACCCTTTGTATGAAGGCTCGCATATACGAGAGGCGTAGATTACGTCACTATCAAGTACCTTTTTGTGCGAGGGGATCGTCGCTAATGTCGGAAACAAACCAATTTTCAGTAGTATTTCACTCGATGGAACCTTCAGAGCCTGTGCGTCAAAGGGGCGAGCTCCTGTTGCAACGGCTAATCAAATCTCATCCAGCTATTATGAGGGGTGCGATGACGATTGAGGGGCGGCATCGACACCACCATCAGGGCAACCTGTATCACGTCGCTTTACGCTTTCATTTGCCTGGCCTTGATATCGTTGTAAGCCACGATCCAGAGAGGAATCACGCTCACGAGGATGTCTACGTGGCGATGCGGGACGCCTGTGACGCCGCGAGAAAACAGCTAGAAGCGTACGAGGGGCGGAGAAGCGGGAAGGGGGCTCAGCATGAACGGGAGAGGTTCGAGGGCAAACCTGAGCGCGGAGCGGGCAAGTAAGTTCAGATTAGGTGCCTAGTCGTTTCGCGACCGAAGCCTCAACCGCGTCAGTAAGGGTGGAGATCTTAAAGGGTTTTGCCACGCAGAAATCAATCCGATTGCTATCGATCGCCTCGCTAATCTCTGGGTTGATACGAGTGCCGGTTGCAAGGACTCGACCAGTTGCCTTCCAAGCTTCGTGGTGTCCTGAGCGGATCAGAGATAATTCGACCGCTTTCCAAATGTCGAGCGAGGTCACGCTAGGAGTAATGTTGTAATCAGTAATGATGCCAGCGATAAAATTGCCCGTCTGCTCGAATTGTCGTCGAAGAAGTGTCTCAATCCTGTCGACTAATTTGGGAAACGTATCTGACGCGAAAACTTCAACTGTCAGAGCCTTGTCGGGCGAGATGCCCCATCGTTTGCCACAGATTGCGCGAAGGGTATCCAGCTGGCTTTTGTCGTCGTCGAGCATGAGAATTCCGTGTTGTGACAAACGGGCTCGAGCGACGTCAATCCGCGTTGGATTGGAGGATTGCCCCAGTTCTCCCAGCGAGGCGTGGCGGTCGTTGTCACAGGTCGAAAAGTTATTCTGCTGATTTTGCATGATACGTATCTGGTTGAGTTTAAGAATTTGTCGTCAGTTCAAGAAGGTGTAAAGGTACTCGAATCGATACTAGGCATACTTTAATTACGCTTTGAACATTTCTCGGTTCAGGCGTCAGTCTAGCAGATCTCCGGGCATTAAAAAGAATAAAGGGGCGAAGTCTCGCGACCTCGCCCCACTCAGCGGAATGGACCGCTATCGAACAGTTATTCTGCGTGACCTACCACCAGAGGGCTCCGTCGCCCAGCACCGTATAGGTCGAGAGGGACGCTTGAAAACGAACTCATAGTAGCCATCCGTGTCTGTACTTCTCGTGCCAACCCCCCGATTATCGCATACCAGGGAGACATTAAGGTTGCTAACCGGCGCGTCCGTGGAATCAAGCACTTGACCAAAAATGTATACCTTCCTTCTCGTGCGCTCGATCGCTATCGAGATCTCATTCGGATTCTCATCAGCTGGGGGAGTCTCCATGGTGGGTGGGGTGGGCGTTGGGGTAGGAGAGGTCGTTGGGGTAGGGGCCGGAGTCACCGTTCCTGTGGGCGCTGGCGTTGGGGTTGTTGGGGCTTGCGTCGGTGTGGGTGTTGGTGTCCCTCCCTGCGCTTGAAGAACCGCTTTATAGATATTTGCGCGACCACCAGAAACCATCTTCCCCGTCATTGAGGAGATGGGATCAACGGTCGATATGAGAATTGATTTTATCTGTGAGTATGTGAGTGCTGGGTTTACCGCTTTTAATAAGGCGGCCATTCCAGCGACATGAGGTGTCGCCATCGAGGTGCCGCTCGCGTAAGCGTACTGTCCCCCGAGGTAGGTGCTTAAGATCGTATCTCCCGGCGCCGCGAGGTCTACCGAGGTAGGTCCCCAGTTAGAGAAGTAGGCCAGGGTGTCGGACGAGGTGCTAGCCGCGACTGATACCATATTATCTTGAGCGGAAGCGGCCGGATAGTTCGGGGAGATATCCGCGTTCGCCCCGTTGTTCCCCGCGGCCGCCACGACGAGTGCCCCATTTTGTTTGGCGTAGATGATGGCGTCCTCAAGTGTCTGGCTATAGGAGCTCGTTCCGAGTGACATACTCAGGATCTTTGCGCCCCGCTTTACGGCATAGTTCATCCCTGAGACTACCGACGCGATAGTCCCAGAGCCGTAGGAGTCGAGTACCTTGACAGAGAGAAGTTTGACAGACCAGTTTACGCCCGCCACGCCCCTATTGTTGTCACCTCGCGCTCCGATCGTCCCAGAGCAGTGAGTGCCGTGGAAGTGGTCGTCCAATGGGTTGGAGTCGTTATTGATGAAATCGTAGCCGTAGTAATCATCGATGAAGCCATTGTTATCGTCATCGACGCCATTATCCCGGATCTCTCCAGAGTTAGTGGCGATATTATCAGCGAGATCAGGATGGGTATAATCGATCCCGGTATCTATCACACCAACCACTACGCCGGAGGAGCCTGTCGAGATATCCCATGCGGCTGGCGCGTTAATCTTGGTCATCCCGTAAAGCGCGCTGTACTGTGTATCATTTGGAGTGCGTTGAGTCTCAATTATTGTATTCGCTTCGCAGGTAAGATTCACCCCCGGGTTCTGCGCCCGTATGGATCGACATAGAGCTGAGATCTCCTGTTCGTTAGCGATTATCGCCTCAGTGGCGTGCGCGGCTAAAGTGGAAGACGATGAAAACACCCCGAGAGATCCGCTCGCCATAGAGCGGCTAAGTCGAACGTCCCTCCCCAGCTTTAAATTATTTACCTTGCTCGATGCCCTTGCGGAAAATCCTCCCCCCGTGGCGGGAAATGAAACTACCACCTCTTCTCCGCGGATCACTCGTCGCGAGGGGCTCGCTTGTGAGTGAGCTAGACTCGGTAGGACAGTCAGTGACGCCGCCAATACCAATAGGGAGATTCGGATGGAAACAACAAGAGAAGATATCATACTGACGAGCTCCTTCGGTTCGGTGCTTAAGGATAAGACCCTCAGCAAACGATTTGAGCAAGGAGTGGGCCACCCGTATTTATGGGCTCCGTTACAGCACTTAGCTCAGGCGCCCTTCCCCGATTGGGTAGCGGCTTTCTCCGTACGAATAGTTTTTGCGTAATCGAATCGTCGGCGAGGAGAGGGGTGGGGCTGACAGATTGATCACGCGGGGAGAACGAACGGCTGCGAGCT
>Ga0214921_10006834_pt1 | contig 15416 bp, 11 predicted proteins | sample LL1505_MetaG_FD_177992 | JGI IMG/M metagenome (GOLD analysis project Ga0214921, IMG submission 177992) | Freshwater microbial communities from Lake Lanier, Atlanta, Georgia, United States - LL-1505 | ecosystem: Environmental > Aquatic > Freshwater > Lake | place: USA: Georgia | collected...
GGGGTGGTTTGAAGACTACAACGAGATTGCGCCGCATAAAGGTCTGGCGATGAAATCGCCGCGAGAGTATTTGAGGAGCTATCAACACGCTTGACGGCGGATGTCCGTTTTTACGGGGTCAACTCCAAGCCTGACGTTGTTTTGTGATCCGTCCACCAATGAATTTTCCGGCGAGATTGACTTGAGCGGACTGCCCGACGGTCTGGTTCAGATCCAGTTTGGATTTTTGAAAAGCCTCGAAAGTGAGTTGCCCGTCTATGAACTCACCCGGACCGTCACGAAAGACACCGAGTCCCTTCCAGCTTTTACGTTGCCTTCGCCCCTGACTGATTCAGGTGGCGTGATCGCCGTGGATCCAGTGGATGGCGCGGTGCTTTATCGCGCGACTTTCACGCCCCAATCCGGCGGCGGCCCCACGGTAACCGTGGAGGAAACCTCGCCATCGATCCCGGTCGCCTCGCTGACTGTCGGGACAACGTACTCGTTGTCCTTGGCGGCGATCGATGGCGCCGGCAACGAAACGGTGGCATCCAATACGCCGACCTTCACCAGGCTCTTCAAGATTCAGGCGCAACTCGTCAGCCTTCCGCCTGGAATAGCTTCACCTGTGCAGTTTTACAGATTCACTGGCCCCTGGATCTCAAATTGCACGGATGGCTTCGTGAGCTGCAACCCGAACATGAATGTCACGAACGGACGGACTACGATTTCTGTCAGTGTCGGGCAAACCGTGACCGTGGGTAGTGGCTTGACGACATCCGACATGTACTATTTTTCAATCGTCGGCGGTCAACGCATCGACTGCGTCGCTGACACCGGATCGCCGGCTCTCTGGGAATATGTCACTGGCAGTGCCACGATCAAGGTTGTCTGCAACTTGGATCCCCCCAACCCGGTCAGCCTCGCGGCCGCCGCGACCTCGTCCAGCCAGGTCGATCTGTCGTGGACATCCGGTGGCGGGTTCACCATGGGATACCGCATCGCCTACAAGAGTGGTGCCACGGCGCCAAACGACTGTTCGACCGCCGGTACGGGAATCACTTTGGTCGGAGAAGGCTCCATCACCGGCACGTCATACTCGGTGACCGGCCTCACTTCCGGAACCCAGTATGCATTCCGCGTTTGCGCAACGGACGGTACGACGACGGAATCCCCGGGTGTGACCACGACGGCGACGACTCAGTAAAGCAGCGGCGTCTTGATTCAATCGGCTGTCCATGCGATATAACGCCAGCAGTGGTATGACAGGCATGACGCGCCAACGATGATCAAGCCGGCGCCGCTCAAGAAAAATGCCTGGGCCGGGGAAATCACCGTCAGGACGCCAGTGAACAGCAGGTAACTGACCGGTTGGGCCGCGGCAACGAAGGCTTGCAGCTTTGCGAAAAAATCCGCCCGCGAAGACTCGGGCACCGTTTCCTGGAAGAACGTGATCACCTTGACGTTGACCAGTCCGGCGCCCGCGCCTCCGCAGGCCATGACAAAGGCAACCCAGAATGGATGGGGAACCAGCATGATCGTGCAGACAAGAGCCCCGAACAGCGCGAACAGGATTCCCGACATCCGCAAGTAGCCGCCCCATACCGGCAGTCGTGAAGATTGATTCGCGCCGGTCAGGATTCCGAGCCAAAAGCACGATTCGAGAAGCCCAAGCAATAACACACTGCCCCCCAGTGACTCTTTGACAAAAAGAGGCAGGATCAAAAACAGGGGGAACATGAAAATGTTGGCAATGGCAAAGGCCCGGAGCAGGGGCATCACTTCGGCCGGGAGGCCCTTACTCTTTTGACTCTGTGGCACGACTGGGTCCGTTGGAATGTGTGCGGATTCGGGTCCCGGGGTGTCGGGCGCATGACGGAATCTGGCCCGCGAGGTCAACCAGGCCGAGACTGCGTAGCTCAGTGCGTTGAGGCCGACTGTGACGGTAAAACCCAGCGTCCCGCTGGCCACGGCGCCAAGTGCCGCGCCGGAGAAAAAGGCCAAGGCTTGTGTCGAGGATTCAAATGCGACCGCGCTTTCAACGTCTTCGCGATCGACCAACTCAGGCACAGCTTTGACGAGAGTCGGATCGACAAACGCCTGGCAGGTCGCGATCAGAATCGACAGTACGTAAACCAAAGACAGGCTCAAGTTGCCCGACCATGCCAGTGCGAGAACAACCGTCGTCAGCACGGCCCCGAAAATTTCAAATCCGACGAGGATATTTTTACTGGAATGCCTGCCAAGGGTCTTCCCAATCCATTTGACCAGCAAGACGGGAGGCAGGCCCATGATGATGAGCAGTACACCACTCGCCCACGCGGCCGTATGGTCCTGGGACAAGTTGGATGCACCCGTTGACGAGACGATCCACCAGAGAAGGTTGATGAAGTAGGCGCGACTCCCCGCCTGACTCAGGACCTGGGCCATCCAGACAAATCGAAAATCCTTGTTGCGTACCAGCAGATTGCGGCTGGCGCTCATTGCAGCCTCCCCGGGAATGCCGGATAATTACAGGACAGGAGTCATCAACCCATGAGTAACAACATCGCGGGCAAAAATTCCAATACTTCCAATGCCTCCACAATACCGCGCCTGCGACTTGCGACTGTGGAGGACGCAACGGCGATCAGCGTTTTGTATCAGCTGATCTACGGTGGCAATTATACCAACCACCTGATGCGAGATACAGCGCTGCTCAAGTCGTTTCTCGAGAATCCAGCCAATGTCTGGGTGGTGGCCGAGGCCGGCGGCCAGATCGTCGGATCCGTTGTCTATGAGAGTGATGTCGCCAACCGGTTGGCGCGGGCTTTCGGGGGCGCTGTGCTTCCGTCGTTTCGCGGGCATCAGATTCTAGAACGCGCGATGGTCTTCGCGCAGGAACACTTGACCAATACCCTGGGCACTGTGGACGTCATTTACGCAACGACCCGGACTTCGACTCCAGCCCCGCAAATCGTGACCGAACATCTCGGGTATAAAAAACTCGGTGTCTTTCCCAACGTGCACAAGACGGATGTTTACGAAACCCACTGCCTGACGGCGTTCTTCACGACGGAAGCCCTGTGGGATCGTTACCAGGACTTCAGGCTTCATCCGTCGATTTTGAATTTATATGAAATCGTCCGGACGGAATGCACCCTGCCACGACTGGCGCCGGCGACCGAATCGGATCTGGCTCTTGACCCTTACCCGGACAAGATCCAGCTCGAACTGATCCAGGCCGAAAAATTCGCTCGTCACAGGTTCGAGGCGCAACGGGACCAGGAACTTCTGCAGGCCCATTTTTACCCGTTCCACTCGCCGAATATTGTGATCTGCTCGCCATGCCAGACGGTCGAGATTTTCGTTTACAAGGCGGATGCCGACAACCACTGCACGATCATGGGTGTCAAAAAGCCTAGGACGTATGATTTCACGGAAATCCTGGAACAGTGCGTCAAACAACTGAACGACATCGGGGTGCGGTATATCGAGATTCTTGTACGCGCGGACAAGGCCAAGACGCTGGAACGGGTCATGCGCGCCAGATTCCTGCCGTGCGCCTATTTCCCGGCGTTTCAATTGATGGACGGAAAACGTTACGACTTTGTCGTCCTGAGCCGGACGTTTGAGATCCTGGACTTCAAATATCTGAAACTGGCCGGAAAAAACCGGATCTTCCTGGATGAATTCGTCCGGAATATCCAGGAACATTTCCTGAGTCCAACATGAACGCGCTGGACCGGCTGGACCGGTTATTTGGCAGCGACCCCTTTGATTTCACACCCGCCGCGAGGCGGTTGTTTGTGGAAAGTTTTTCCGCATGCGCGGAAATCCATTATGAGGGAAACCGGTTTTTCCGCGGGCTGTGGGACGCGGCGGGTCTGAAACCATCGATAATCCGCCAAGAGGCTGACTTGTTGCTCGCGCCGCCCATCATGGTGAACCTGTTCAAGGAACATGAACTCATGACAGGCCCCGCCGAAGATATCGTCTTGAACCTGACGAGTTCCGGGACCAGCGGCCAGAAAAGTCAGATTTTCCTCAATCAGGACTCGTTGGACCGCGTGAAGAAACTTGCGTGGCAGATTCACGCGTCTCTCGGCATGACGTCGGACGACGATGTCAATTACCTGTGTTTCACATACGATCCCCGGGTCGCCACGAATCTCGGGACGGCCTTCACCGACGAGCTCTTGACCAGCTTCACCCGCAAGAAAGAAGTCTATTACGCGATACAGTGGGACGAAAAAAAAGGCGACTTTGCCCTCAATGTGCCGGGCGTCCTTGACACGCTGCGGCGATTCGCGAGCCAGAAAAATCCCGTCCGTATCCTTGGATTTCCCGCGCATCTCTACAAAGTCGTCAAGGACCACGACGTGCACCTGACGATGCCGCCGGACAGTTGGATCCAGACCGGCGGCGGATGGAAGGGATTTGTGAACGCGGAAGTTCCCAAGCACCAGTTCCGGAGTTTCATGGCCACGCGCCTCGGCATTCCAGAATCCAACAATCGCGACATGTTCGGTATGGTGGAACACGGGATTCCGTACTGTGATTGTTCACGCGGCAATCTGCACGTCCCAAACTATGCCCGGGTTTTCATCCGGTCACCGCGCGGTCTCAAGATCCTGCCCCAGGGCGAGACCGGATTGATTCATTTCATGTGTTCGTATGTCACCAGTTACCCGAGCATCAGCCTTCTGACGACGGATTACGGCCGCCTTGGCTCGTGTGACTGCGGTCTTGGCGGGGCAACCCTGGAAATCATCGGCAGGGCTGGTGTCCAGAAGCACAAAGGCTGCGCGCTCACTGCGTCCAAACTCCTTGAATGAGAGACGAGGCCTGATCGATGTACCTCTTTGGAAAATCACTGTCCGAATCCTCGCGCGTTGCGACCCCGGCACCCGTATGCGACGAAAAGTTTTTGAAGGGCGTTTTCGCGGACGCGCGCATGGCCATCCCTGCGATGACGAACCAGCCCCTCGCGGAAATCATTGAAGTCCTGCATCGCCTCGGTGAAACGTGGCGCAGAGGATCGGATTACTGGAACCGCGCGTTTGCCATGACCAGGGGCGAAGTCCCGTTCAGCGACGACATGATCGCCCACTCTCTTGATGTCGTCTCCGAACTTCTGCATGCACGCAACGTCACAGCCCGCGTCAAGGCTGACTTCGGCAGCCTCGACAAGCTGGACCATTTCGTAAAAAGTCCCTCGTTTGCCGGGACAGAGCGGGCTTTCCCTCTGGGCGTCCTGTTTCATGTCTCCGCGGGCAACGTGTTCCTCGGGGCCATTGATTCGTTGCTCATGGGTTTTTTGACCAAGAATGTCTCGGTCATTAAACTCAGTTCGCGAAATCTTTCATTCCCGATGTTGTTTGCCGAATCCATTCGCGAAGTCGACCATGACCGGGTTTTGAGCGACAAGTTCGCCCTGATTCATTTTCCCGGCGGCGACACCAGCCTTGAAACCGTCGTAAAAAAAGAATCGAGCGGGATCATCGCGTGGGGCGGCGAAGAGATGATCCTGTCCTACAAAAAAGGCCTGCCCCTTGGCGTCAAGTTCATCGAATATGGTCCGAAAATTTCCTTTCAAGTCGTGACGGCCCGCGCGATTGAACAACACGGCATGCGCGAGGTCGCGACGTGGATCGCGCGCGATATCGCGATGTGGGACCAGGCTGCCTGCGCCTCACCACAGAATCTTTTTGTCGAGGCCGGCGCCGACGCCCGCGAACTCATGAACCACATCGGACGAGCCCTGGACGAATTTCCTTTCGCACGGGGGCGTCTGTCAGACGACGAACACGTGGAGATCCTCAAGGAGCGCGCCCGCGCCGAATACAGCCAGATTGTCGAAGGCGGCGGGCTTCATGAAGGGAAAGACTACCTGCTGCATCTGGATCCCAGGCCGGGCTTGCGCACGTCGCCGCTCAATCGCAGCCTGATCATCAAGACTTATTCATCAACTGGTGACCTGTTGCACCAGTTGAAGCCCTTCGCGCGGTATTTGCAGTCATGTTCCCTCCTTGCGGAACATGACGATGGAGATGACGCCGGGAATGACAGCAAGGCGACCGCGTTGATCCATGCCCTCGGCGGTCTCGGCGTGATGCGTTTCGCGCACCTTGGCCAGGTGATGCAGGCGCCGATCGGTGCGCCTCACGACGGCAAGATGACTTTGGTCGAACTGACGCGAATCGTTCCGGTCGAGCAGGATTCAACTCTCGAGGGACTCGCCAACGAAGCCATTGCCCACGTGCCTTTTTACCGCGACCTGCGGGGCGGGCGATTTGTGGCGAATATTTCCGAAATGCCCATGATCCGCGGGGCAGACCTGGACTCGGGCAACGCGGAGAAACTCGCGCGGTTCACGCAGGCCAGCGATCAGGGAGGTTTCGTTTTTTCATCGGGAGGAACTTCAGGCGCGCCGAAATACATCGTCTATACCCACGATGAGTTCAGTCAGGTCGCCGATTTGCTGGCGACGGGATTTCGCGCCCAGGGAATCCGCGCCGGCAGCGTCGTCGCAAATCTGTTCGTCGCGGGGAATCTCTGGTCGTCCTTCATGGCAGTGGACCAGGCCATGGCGAAAATCGGAGCCCGGGTCCTGCCGATCGGTGGGCTCGCCGACAGGGACCAGACGTTGTCGTGGCTGGAACTGTTCAAACCGGAATACGTCGTGGGATTGCCGACCCAGATCGTTGAGCTGGTGCGTCGCGCGCAGGAAACCGGACGAAAGATCAACATTCCTTCTGTTTTGTACGCCGGAGAACACTTGAGCCTCGTCGCCCGGCAGTTCATCCGTTCGGTCGCAGGCACAAGTTATTTTGGCTCTGCCGGATACGCGTCTGTCGATGCCGGACCGATCGGGTATCAATGCCGGTCGTGCGAGCTCGGGGTTCATCACGTGTTCATGGATCATGTGCATCTTGAAGTAGTCGATGGCGAAGGCGTCGTCACTTCGCGCATCAAAAGGGCGATGCCAGTCATTCGACTGCGCACCGGCGATTTGATCGAATGGATCGAATCTACAGAAAAGCCGTGCGCCTGCGGCAGCCGCGACGCGCGGTTCCGTTTGCTGGGCCGCGTCGACAGTCAGATCAACGTCTGGGGCTGCCGCCTTTTCGTCGGGGATTTCGAGAAGTCGCTGGCGGATTCGGGACTGGAAGGTGCCTTGTTTCAAATCGTCTTGAAGCAAGACGAATCCGCCCGCGAAACGATTGAAATTCATATCGAGCATGACGAAGCCGCGAAGGTTGGAGTTCAGGCCATCGCGGCGCTGCTCCATGGACATTCGAAAGATCTTGGGGCTACCCATCCGAAAGATTGGGTGGCGCCAAGGTTGACCGTCGTACCACATCATCGCGGCGGAATCCCGCGCGTGGCTCGCACCGGGAAAATCAAGATCGTCAATGACCAGCGCTTCGGTACCTGATTTCGATCCCCTCGCGTCAGTCCGGGGGCACGCGCCCGATTCTTCTCTGGTGAAGAGAGGATCCTTCGCCTTCGGCTCAGGATGACGGGGATGAAGCCGCCATGTGCGCCGTCATGTACGCCAGGTTCACGATCTCCTCGACTGTCGCGCTCTGCTGCAGGATGTTGGCCGGCTTGTTCAGTCCGACCAGTACCGGTCCCACCGGGGTCACGTCCGCTATGTTGATCAGGAGTTTGTACGCGATGTTCGCCGAATCGAGATTCGGGAACACGAGGACATTCGCGTCACCATCCAGTTTGCAGAACGGGAACTCGTTGTGGCGCAGCGTCTCGTTGAGGGCCACATCAGCCTGCATCTCGCCGTCGACGCACAGACCCGGGTGACGCTCCTGCAAAAGCCGCGTCGCCTTTGCCACCTTGTCCACATGCTCATGCCGCGTCGCGCCGAAACTTGCGAAACTGAGCATCGCCAGCCGCACCGGGTCCTTCATGTATCGTTTCGCCACATCCGCCGTGGCCTCCGCGATCTCGACCAGTTGATCCGCGTCGGGGTCGATGTTGATCGTGCAGTCGGCGAGGAAAAACTGCTTCTCGCGCGTCATGATCAGGTACACGCCGGCGAGGGCCTCATCCTTGTGCACGCCAACGGTCTCGATCAGCGGGCGCACGGCGCGCTGGTAACTTTCCACGAGGCCCGAGATCTGTCCGTCGACATCCCCGCATTGCAGCATCATTCCCGCGAAATAGTCGTGCCCGCGGACAAGTTGCTGCGCGGCCGCGCGCGAGATGCCCTTGCGCTGGCGCAGTTCGAAAAGTTTTTCACCGAATCGTTGGGCGAGTTCCTCGTCCTTCAGTGGATCGATGATCTTGACTTTCGATTCGAAGTCCTTGATGCCCAACTCGCCCGCGATCCTGGTGATGTGCTTGCGCGATCCCAGCAACGTGACATCGATCTCGCCGTCATCAAAAAGCTGGGCCGCTGCGCGGATGATGCGCTTGTCGTGGCCGTGCGGGATGGCCAGGTGGATCTTGCGTCCGGTCTTCTGACGATGGGCGGCCAGGTCCTTTCGAATTGAACGCATCAGGCGCTTTGACGGCCCGCCCATGACTTCAAGGCGTTCGCGGTACTGGTTCATGTCGAGTTTGACGCGCGCCACGCCGGTGTCCATCGCGGCTTTCGCGACCGCAGGTGCCACGCGCAACAGGACGCGCGGATCAACTGGCTTCGGGATCAGGTAGTCGCGGCCGAACTGGTACGATTGGTCGGTCCTGTAAGCGCGGTTCACGACATCGGGAACGTCCTCCTTGGCGAGGTCGGCGATGGCGCGGACGGCGGCGAGTTTCATCTCGGTGTTGATGGTGCGCGCGCGCACGTCGAGCGCGCCGCGGAAGATGTAGGGGAATCCGAGGACGTTGTTGACTTGATTCGGGTAGTCGCTGCGTCCTGTCGCGACAATCGCGTCGGGGCGCGCTGCCAGCGCCACATCCGGAAGAATCTCCGGGTCCGGATTGGCGAGGGCGAAGATGACCGGGTTTTTCGCCATTTTCATGATCATGCTGGGCTTCAGGACGTTCGCCGCGGAAACACCGACGAAAACGTCCGCGCCGTCGAGGGCGTCCTCGATGGTCTTTTTTGCGGTCTCGCGCGCGAACTTGATCTTGTACTTGTTCAGGTCGGTCCTCGACTTCGAGACGACGCCCTTGCTGTCACACATGGTGAGATTTTCCGGGTCGACGCCCAGGGCCAGAAATAGATTCGCCGTGGCGATGGCTGCGGCGCCGCTGCCGGAGAATACGATTTTTGTGGTCTTGATGTCGCGCTGGGTGACTGTCAGGGCATTCAGGAAGGCGGCAGACGCGATGATGGCCGTGCCGTGCTGATCGTCGTGCATGACCGGAATGTTCATCTGCTCGCGCAGTGTTTCCTCGATCTCAAAACATTCCGGCGCCTTGATGTCCTCAAGGTTTATGCCGCCAAAAGTTGGCTCAAGTGATTTCACCGCCGCGATGAACGCGGCCGGGTCCTTTGCATTGACCTCGACGTCAAAGACGTTGATGTCGGCAAATTTCTTGAACAGCATCGCCTTGCCTTCCATGACTGGCTTTGCGGCGTGCGCCCCGATGTCACCCAGGCCAAGAACGGCTGTGCCGTTGGAAATAACTCCGACGAGGTTGCCGCGACCGGTGAAACGGAACGAGTCGTCCTCGTTTTTCGCGATCTCAAGGCAAGGCGCCGCCACGCCAGGTGAGTAGGCAAGGGTCAGGTCTTGCTGCGTCGCGGCTGGTTTTGAAAGTCCGGTGTAGATTTTTCCGGCCGGCGCGCGCTCGTGATAGGCCAGGGCGAGGCGATCGATTTCCTCGTCGGTCATTTTGTGATTGATACTTCCATTGCTACTGCCATTGCCGTTGTTGTTGCCGTGGGCCATGTTCGGGATCCTCCCGGGTCACGTTTCGGTTTTCAGAGCGTCCGTTCGAATTGTAGATAACTGATGAAAAAGTCGACGATCAGGATCGTCACCAGGGAAATCACGACCGCCTCGGTGGTGGCGCGGCCCACGCCCTTGGCGCCGCCGCCCGCGTGGAATCCCTTGAAGCAACCCGTGACAGAAAAGATCGCACCAAAAACTGCGGCTTTTTGAAGTCCTTGTACGATATGATGCGGCGCGACGATGAACCGGATCTTCTCGAAAAAGATCCCGACATCGACGTTGTACATCCCAACCCCGATCACGAACGAGCTGGTCACGCCAGCCAGAATGAACAGGGCGGTCAGCAGCGGCATCATGACAATTGCGCCGAGCATGCGCGGGGCGACGAGGTAATTCATGGGGTTGACGGCCATGACGCGCATCGCGTCGATCTGCTCGTTGACGCGCATGGTCCCGATTTCGGCTGCCATCGCGGATCCGGCCCGTGCCGTGACGAGGAACGAACCGACCACCGGAGCGAGTTCCTTTGAAAGGGCAAACCCGGCCGCCGCGCCGATCATGCTCTCCGCGCCGAAGATCCGGAAGATCTCGCCGAATTGCAGGCCGAACACGGCCCCAACCATGGTCCCGGCGAGAATGATGATGGCAAACGAGCGGTTGCCGATAAACTCCAGCTGCCGGAAAACGAGGGAGCTGCGCAAGTCACGTGACGCGATCTGGCGAAAGCCGTTGCCCGCGAAAATCACGAAACGTCCGAAGCCCTCGACCTGGCGCATCGTGAGTCGGCCAATGACGTTGACGGTTTGTTGTGCCGGCACGTGAGTCCCTTGAGTTGAAGCGGTGTTACGATTATACCCTATCGGTAGTCAGGTCAGGTTACGTCGGGTCAGGTCAGGACTGGGAGTCTTTTGCATGAATCTCAAGTTGGCGGGACAACGCCGCGCGAAGTTGGTGTGGACGGCGGTCGCAGCCATCGCTGGTATTGGCGTGTGCGCTCTGGCAGGGCTTGCGTTGTTCGTGTGGCTTGGGACCCCGAGGGGAACTTCCGGCAGTATCGAAATGTCGTGGCCGCCTCACGATGCGAAGGGCGGGACGGTCAGGCTGCTGGCCGTGGGGGATACCGGGACGGCGGGGACTGAGCAATTTCACGTCGCGACGGCCATGGAGACCGTCTGCAACCGGGCAAAAGACAAGCCTTTTGATGGCATTCTTTTATTGGGCGACAATTTCTACCCGTCGGGCGTCGCGTCGACCACGGATGCCCAGTGGCAGGAGAAGTTCGAGAAACCTTACGGGTCCACGTGCCTTGCCGGACTGCCGGTTTACCCGGTGCTGGGCAATCACGACTACCGTCTGTCACCGCAGGCACAAATTGATTATTTTGCCGTGCAGCCGCGGTGGCGCATGCCGGGGCGTTTTTACTCGGTTGATTTTGGTCCTGTCGCGCGCCTTGTCGCGCTCGACACCAATCGTTTTGACTGGTGCGGGTCGTCCGGCAATTGCGTGTTTGATTTCATGAAATCCCGGCTCGTCACGGCGAAGGGCGCGTGGAGGATCCTGACCGGGCATCATCCCATGGCAAGCTCTTCGACACACGGACCAGCCTACGATGGTACGTTCTTCGCGCATACGGTGAGGGGCGCGGTCTGTGACCGTGCTGATTTTTACTTGTCAGGACACGCGCATCAGTTGGAACACCTTCAATTTCAGGGTTGCAAGGCAGATTTCGTCGTCGCTGGATCTGGCGGAGCGGACATTGGGAAGGTGCGTGATCCAGGCAAGGAAACGAAGTTTCTCAAGGCCGGGCACGGTTTCGTGACCATGGAACTGACGTCGGCAAAAGCAACCGTGGTGTTCCACGATTCCTCGACGCCTGACGCGCTGGAAATTTATCGTTACGAAAAAATCAGAACGCGGTGATCCCGCGGCGCAGTTCCATCAGGTGCCCGGCAGCCATGGTTCCCAGCTTGTCCAGGGTATCGTGGTCTGAAGCAGGTGCCCGGGCTGCCAAGGACGCATACGTGACGCACAGGTGCTTTTCGAGTACGGCAAGCCGCGTCCGGACAAAGTGCTGGTTGATGTCACCGGGGATCAATGCGCAAATTTGCAAGATGGCCTTGTTGAGCCCTGCGGTGACTTGTGCGGGCCGATCGGCTGGAATTCCACGATGCGCGATGACCAGGACGGCCAGTTTGCGCGTCGCGACCGCGTGTCCATTGGCAATTGAGGTCGCGTCAAAAGTCGCGCTCCCGACCATGATTCGATAGATTTCCACAGTCGCGAGTTCATAACGCAAGGCTTCGTTGAGGGCGTCGATCCATGGCGAATTACGGAATGTCGTCGTTTTTTGACGGGTCCACACATCGCGGGACCACGTTTCACCGACCCACTCAGCGGGCATGAGTCCAGCCTGGTTGGCACCGAAGCTCAGCATGAATGATCGACCCCCCAGAAATCCGAGGTCGATACTAAACTTTTTTTAAAATAAATCTAATAAATATAAAAATTATCAATGATTCCGGAGGGGGGGTCTCGTCCTAGATCCAGAAACCGACGGCCAGCCACCCGATGGGAATGATTCGTGAGTCGTACCTGCGCAGCAGGTCCTTCAATTTCTCCGCCGACTTTTCAGAGTTTTGGTCGCGCAGGATCCCGAGAGCCGTTTGGGTATCCGCGTCGTCCAGGCCGGGGGTATCCAGTTTGATGGTGACATCGGTTTTGCGCGATCGGTCGGTCAGACGTTCGGCGCCAAGCGCCGCCTCGAAGAAAGTGCGCCGCAGGAAGCTCGTCCCCTCCCTGCCGCTGAAGGCACCGCTGCCAGCCGCGCCGAAATTCCAGCGCCATCCCGTCCATCCACGCAAGGCCAGACCGGACGTCTCCATGTCGGCCTCAATGACAAACTGCGTCCGCGTCACGATGGCCGCGTCCGCGTTGCCGCATGGCGGGTCTTTTTGAGCTTCGATGAGGGAACAGATCAACACGGGCGCCCTGGTCTTCCCGGTGAGGGTGAAGTGGCGCTGGTCGACGCCGGCTCCGACGAACCATCCACCTCCGTCCCGGCCAGAGAGATAGGGATAAAAAACCGCCCCGAGTCCGGCCCCCGGGCCGCTGCCCGCGCGCGAAGTTATTGTATAGGCAGGATTCGCGACGCCAATGCTGGATCTCGTGCCGATCAGGTCAGCCGGCATCTCGACTCGAACGTTGATCAGAGTCTCCGGCGCCGCGCGGAAATCAATGCCGAACCTTTCCGTCAGGCGCCAATGCAGTGCCGCCGACCATAACTCGGGCAGGGCCCCGTTGATCGCGAGAGAAAAGTCGCTGGCGGCAGCCACCGGTTTCAGACTCGGGCCGCCGGGCACCGATTCCGGCGACCGCGCGGGAGCAGTCCGGCGCACTGGTTTTCCTGCGGTGCCGCCGAAACCGAAGGAACTGTCAGCAGGGGCCGCGTTTCCTGTCACAGCCACTCCTGAAACCCAGGCAATCAAGAGCCCGATCACCATGTTTCGGAACTGCCCCATGCTCACATCCGCTCCGGTGGCGTGATGCCGAGAAGGGCGAGACCCTGCTTCAACGTCGCGGCGAATGCAGTCACCATCATGAGGCGGGCGTCGCGCTGTCCCTCATCGGTGGCCTTGAGCACCGGAACGTCCGTGTAGAACCGGTTGAACGCCTTGCACAGGTAGAACAAGTGATTTGCCAACGTGCTCGGACGGTAATTCTCGCAAGATGACGAGACGGCCAGGTTGAAATCCTGGATCCAGCGCGCCAGTTCTCGTTCCGACCCGGCAACACCGTGGATCTCGAGAGCCTTGCGCGCGGCGTCTGGCATCGTCCCGGCAGTGGCGTTGATCCTGGTGCCGGCGCCCGTCGATTCGACCGCCTTGCGCAGGATCGATTGCGTACGCGTGTAGCTATACATCAAGTAGGGTCCCGTGTTGCCCTCAAAACTCAGCCAGTTGTCCATGTCAAAAACGACATCCTTGACTGGATCCGAACACAACATCCCGTACTTGATCGCGCCTTCGCACAGGCGGCGCGCGGTGGTCTCGATTTCCTGCGGCGACCAGTCGCCCGCGTATTTGGCGAGGATCTCGCCCAGTGCCGCGGTCATCTGTTCGCGCAACATCTTGAACGTCACCGTGTTGCCAGCGCGCGACGACATCTTGCCTTCCGGCAGGACAACCATCCCGTAACTCAAGTGGAAACAGCGTTTGGCCTGCTCAAAGCCCATCAGCTCCAGCGTCTTGAAGACTTGCTTGAAATGATGGTTCTGCTCGCTGGCGACGACGTAGACGCTACGGTCAATCTTGAACTCGTCGAACTTGCGCCGCGCCAGGGCAAGGTCCTTCGTCGCGTACAAGGTGTTGCCATCGCGTTTGCGCACGATCATGAACCCCAGCTTGAAGGGTTTCAAGTCGGCGCCGATCGCGCCTTCGGATTCAACGAACGCGCCTTTTTTCAAGTATTCGTCGACGATCTCCTGGCTCTCTTCGGAGACTTCGCTCTCGAAAAACACGCGGTCAAACTTCACGTGGAACCAGTCGTAAACGGAGTCGAAATCATCGAGAGACCACTGACGCGTCTCGAGCCACAGCGCGTGATCAGGCCCGGTCTTGGATTCGATCCCCCGCAGGACGGCAGATATCTCTCCCTCGAACCTGGCCTTGTCCGCGGGGCCCGCCTGGTCGAGTGCGCGCGTCGCCTCGGCGTACATCTCGCCCAGCCATTCGCCTTTTTTCGTTGCCGGTGCTGTGGCACCGACGCGTTTGATGTGCCACAGGCACTTGGCAATATGCGTGCCCTCATCGCCGATGTAATTCGCGGCAATGACCGGATAACCGCAGAAGCGGAACAGGTTGACCAGCGAGCTGCCAAGGGCGACGTTGCGGACGTGGCCGACGTGGAATTCCTTGTGCGTGTTGGGCTGGGAGTACTCAATCATGACGCGGGTGCGCGCGGCGGTCTCGTTCGTGGCCATGCCCTGGAAGATGGCGCCGCTCGCGGCAGCGGGAAGCAGCCACGTCAGCAGTTTCGGGTGGTTCATGGTCAGGTTGAGAAACGGCCCGGTGGGCGCGGCCGCCGCGATCCATCCCGTTTTGGTGTCCAGCAGGGCCGCGAGTTCGCGCGCGATCTCGTCCGGTTTGCGCTTCAGGGATTTGGCGAACCGGAAGCATGGCAGCGCGTAGTCGCCCAGATCGGATTCCGGAGGGCGTTCCATCCACCGGGCAATCTCGGCGGCGGCGGGAAGATTTTCCGCGTGCCCGTCATTATCAAGCTCGCCCGTTTGCCCCGCCAGTTTCACGAGAGCGGCGGCAATTTCGCCGGCTACGCCCAGTCGTCCGGCGTCCAGCCCGAGGTCTGGCGTGATTCCGTGAGTTTGTGTCCTGGCGTTCTTGTCTGCGGGTGGGTTCACGGGAGGGGGCTCCAATTTTTCGTGTCTTCAATGTTGTGCCGGATGTCACGCGATCCCTCAACATGGAACTGCCCGATTCCATGAGATTTTTGGCAAGGTGTCCCAGGCGTTGAAGCGTGCTGGTGACGGCGAGGGAGGATGTCGATGGAATTTGCTGCTGGTTCGGGGCGGGATCT